>Ga0126339_10004242_pt1 | contig 10561 bp, 7 predicted proteins | sample OrbTmetagenome_2_FD_92532 | JGI IMG/M metagenome (GOLD analysis project Ga0126339, IMG submission 92532) | Coral microbial communities from Petempiche,Puerto Morelos, Mexico - Orbicella T R C metagenome | ecosystem: Host-associated > Invertebrates > Cnidaria > Coral | place: Petempiche,Puerto...
GCCATTTATAAAATTGTACCAAATGTATGTTATATTATATAAGTCTGCTTACAAATTAAAACTGTGGACTACTTTAATATGATATTTTAGCAAAATTAAATTCTTTCAGTATGGAATATTCACAAATTGTATTGAACGTTACTCTTTCGGTATTGAAAATTCTTCTGACTTAAAGTTAAATTCTATCTGGCAAATGTACATATTTTCATCACTCTACATCAAAACTACTCATAACTGACATTTCTGACTCAAGCCATGCATCAATATTACCAAGTTATTTTCTCTCTAAGACAAACATGGTTTTCTATTAAAATATTTCAAATAACAAGCCAGGATTGCTAATTGCTTATAGTCTTAGTTGAGCTTTCATACATGGAAAGTATCTAATGGTTTAATTTTTTAACGACAATGGCTGCCAGATGTGTCAGTTCTTCCTCAATTGGTCACGTGATCTGACCAGGTAACCCAATGCAGCTCCCAAATCATGCAATTCTGAGATTTCGTCTCACCAGGTTAGTAACATCAATAGTCGACTTGACATGCCCGAACTGCGAGCATTTTTAAGAGAATGAACAATGGTACGTGTATGACAGCATAGTCTATGTCTCGAATGCCTTCCAAACGCTGGCAGAGAAGAATCTTATAAGTTAGCAACAACGCCACCACACAAGCGCTCCATAACGTTCTCATAGCCGCTAAACGCCTGTCGCCTACCAGATAGAGTCTTATGAATACAATGGCCGAAAAGTAAGCCACACATCCGTCGCACGCAAACAAGGGAATAAATACTGTCCACCATGACATTGTTCCGCCTTCCAGTTTCACGGCTACCAACACTGAAAACACAAAAATTGTCACAATGTGAATCCATAGTTCGAAGATCGATAGTCCTAACCATTTGATGACTTCCTTGAGCGTAAAAATCATTATATGTAAAACGTTTCACGTCGAAGGGCAAAGCCACAAACTTGTGCTTGTTGTCATGTACCAACTCTCTTCCACGATTCCGCCGCCATTTTCACTGTCGTTTTGAACGCTCCGCGCCAGGACTTCTGGTTAGTCACCCTTACTCAGGGGGAGCGGAGGGGGATGTAAGTTTTAAATGGAATTCACTATGATAAAAATGTTGAATGATAGTTTCACATGTAATTTCCCCGACTAATATTATTATTCAAATCTGTAAGACCTGTCGCTTTTCACGAAATACTTTTGTTATCTATCTCCAGCTTTGGTGCTAGCGTGACCACAGTACCCCCTCCCTATAGACAAGAGTTGCTCCACGGGATAGAGGTTGGCGCTAATCTTTGAACATGAAAATTTTCAAAATGGCGACAAAGTCGCACAAAGATTGGATTTCACCTCACAAAGTGTCTCTCTTGATCCTTATCAAGTACCTGAGCTCCACGGATGACGAGCATGAAGAATTTACAGATTGTATCAAAAGATGCAGACAAAAATTATCTTTGCTTTTGTTGGAATTCTTTGAGGTACAGTCGAGAAGTAAAGTCAAGTTACGTGGTTATGAATGGAAGAAAGCTCATACTTTTCGTATTTTGAGCAAGCTTTTTTCCATACATCTAAGGCTATAAAGCATTTGAAAAACTGTGCTTTTATTGTTGTAAAACTGTTTGCTTAGTAATACGCTCTGCTTAAAGCATAGCTTGTACTGATACAGTCGAACCTCTCCACATTGGCCACCTCGGGGACAGAGTAAAGTGGCCGCTGTGGAGAGGTGTCCGTTACGGAAGAGGTAGGGGTGTATTATGGTACCTGTTTATTTGGAGAGGGGGTGGGGGTTGCAATATTTTGTTTTTAAAAAAATGCGTATTGTATCATAGAAATACCTAAGAAAATTAAAATACAGTCAAACCCTATTATGTGGCCACCTCTATTAGGTGGTCAGTAATCGAAGTCCCAATGAAGGCTTTTCTATTGTTTTTACCTCTTTTAAGCGGCCAGCCCCCTTTAAGCAGCCAGTACCCATTTCCCCCACAGTGGCCGTTTAAGAGGGGTTGAACTGTGTATATAAAACAGAAACCAGACAGCAACAGAGACCAATGATACATGGTATGAATCAAGTTTCATGACCTTTTACAATATATTAAACATGGCGTTTTGTACACACCAGTTGTTGATTAACTGGCTGTTGTGGAGAGGTTATTTTGGTAGTATGGGATGCGCTTAAGTGGCTGTTGCTAAACACCCTTACCCTACACAAGACCAAGAAATCCTAATTTTGTGACCCTGTTCCAGGCTAAATGCCTATTCTAGATTATTTCCATAGGTAAAAATTATATTGTTTTTATTGAACATAGATCTACGGTTTGTTGAACCGAAAGCTTTTAACAAGTATTTAGTAATTTCATTTTATTCATTGATACAAAAGACGTTTTGTTTCTGATGTCTAAGCAAGACATGTATTGATTTGTGGGAAAATGATACCCTGTTCCAGACAAGTGAACACTATTTTTTACTGACCCTGTTCCAGACTAAAACGTTCAAAAAGCATACCCCATCCATTGGCATGTCTCCATAAGCCCATATAAGGGATTACCCTCCTCCACTCCAGGGACTGCTGACTGACCATGAATTCTAGGGTTTGAGGGTTGGAAGTAATTGATAAGTTTGTTTCAAGTTTTATTCTAAACAAATCAAGAATATAAACATTTGGGGGAATAAATCTAATTTTAATTTGGTCTTCTTAAAATTTTCCCTTACTGTCCCCAGATGAAATATCTTTCTCCTTACATCAGAAGGTCTGTGGTAGTTAGAGGCTTTACTTATGGACAATTCTGCAATATCTTCTTTTAGACCCCAGATTTAGAATTAACAGAGCTTTGCAGGCAGCTTAACACTGTGGATGATAACTTGAATGACCTGCTTGTGAAAAGGTTTGATTTTAACTTTATATGTTACTGTAATTCAATTTTCCAACTTGTAGTAAATTTATTCAAGCTTAATGGACCTTGCATGCCATGCCAGGTTTTGCCATATCAGCTGAGATATAGAAACAGAGCAAATACAGAAGGGTCAGAAAAGGGCTCAACTTGTGGTAAGTTTGGAATTTTACCCCTTTCGAATTGACTTTAGAATTTTGGATGATGCTGCAAATTCCAAATTTCTGGTCAAAAGTCAGTACCATAATGCTGTATTTAAGTCTTGACCCTGAAATATCCAACTCAGTATATCCACCATTTTATGTGAAGCCTGGTATACTTGTCTTTTATTATTAATCAAATTTATTTTTTGTTGCAGTTTACACAGCTTTGTGGAGAATGGAGTATCTGGGATTTCTGAATTATTTCAGTCGCTAGAAAACCTGTTAATAGGACAAGAACCTGCTTTACACAAAAAAAGCTTGTTTGGTAGGTTCTCAGTTGAAAAAATCAGAATGACGTTATAGGAACTTTGTTGTGTACAGCAATTTTGACAAGATTAATAATTCAGTAGTTTATGTTTGACTGAGTCTTGTCTTAATGTCAACAAGATTTTAGTGTGGTATTGTAAAAAATGAGGTTATAGTTCATGTTAAGTGGCTCCTGTTGTTGTCATTAATGAGCCTAGAGTTTTCAATATTGATTCAATTGCTTAAAACTTGCCATATATTACCTTTAACTTCTCAAACTCATTAATAATTCATCAAGTTAAAACAAAGAAAATCACAACCGTGAAGGAGGTTTGGATACCCGGTCTTAAATAGCATAGGTTTTGATGATTTTACTTCTCTGTTTACTCTTTAGTTTTTGTTTTGATTGAGAAGATATATCAAACACTCAAGACGGTGTTTCATTGGCTATCCAAACACCTCGATTTTCGTCAAAAATACTCTGTTAGGCGTCATATTTTCAACTCTCTTCTCGGTGTTTGGATATCCTGATGAAACACTGTCTCTTGTGTTTGATATATTACATCCTGCAGACCCATACTTGGGACAAAGTCATAGAAAAATGGACCTATAATGTGTAACATTTTTATGAAATGTTCTAAGGAGAAATGTTTCTCAGACACCTGATTTTTAACTCATGGCTAAAAAAATAGATCATGTGTACTAAAGGCATCTGTAGTTGAGTGTCCAATTCAATACCCTCAATTGACCCTTGATGGACACTTGATCATCATCTTGATTGACACTTGATTTACATCTCGATCAATATTCAGCCAACACTCAGTTGACACACGATCACCATCTTGATTGACACTTAATTGACAGTCGGTCAATAGTCAACCAAGTGCCGACCAACTCATACATATTGATCAACACTCAATGGCATGTCTGCAAAAATTATTGTCACGTCCGAGATGTGGATCAAGTGCTGATTGAGTGTCATCTGCGGTGTTGATAAAGTATCAGTCTAGTGTTGGTTGAGGGTTGATTGAAGGTATTGATTGAGGCTATTTATTGACACTCAACCATGGATGCCTTTGGTACACATGACCCCAAAAAATCCTGGTGTGTACACAGTCAGTATTGTTTGACTGAATAAAAAGAATCAGATACCAGTACTCTGAGCTATACATTCACTGAGCAGTTCTCTTAAACTCCACTTTGAAATAAACACCCCCACCTTCCTCACTGAAAGGTATAGACCCTTTTGCATAAATGGCGCCTATATTTGAATAACAATGCTTATACACCCTTAGCCTCACATTCATGTAAAAAAATCCTTTGTCTTGAAACATGAGTATGAGGCTAAGGATGTATAAACTATTGTTATTCAAATTTAGATGCCATTTATGCAAAGGACCTATTAAGGAAAGTGTATGATCAAGTAAGAGAAGGAAGTGTTTTTCTCATATTTTTGATACATTTTTTTTTCATATGGATATAAAGCCAGTTCAATGATGAATCCTGTGTAACATGAAATTTGAAGTTCTCTAGCTCGTTAATCAAGAAGAACATATTTTTTGTAAATTAGTTGGCCATGTTTTCCAGGTCTGTTTACAAGACGGATGGCCTTATCATTTTATAAGATGAGTTTCAGTCAAGTGAGTCACTTTGTGGATATGCTGAAGACTTATTTGGGTAGCAGTGAAAATGATAATAACAAAGAAGAAATGGAAACTAGCTTGGATGTCACCATGCAAAGTGTGGAGAATGAAGACGAGGGAAATAAGAATGACATGTCAAGGACAGGGTAAACATCTTCACACTCCAAATATTTAATATATAAGGATTAACGTTACAATGTAATGCATGCAGATAATTCCTTTTACTCTAGCCTGTCAAACACTTTTAAGTGTAGTTGTTATTTAATATTAATAAGCATCATAGGGTATAACTACAGTACATTTGTTTTCTCATTGCATACATATGATGCTGGTTGTGGCTTACTAAGGAAAATGTTGTCTGGCCCATTTCAGAAAACCATTCCTGCAAGGTTCTGTGTCAAACAGACAAGCTGAGTTCTTCCTGGCAAAACAGGTAACACTCTAGACCTGTATTTATCACTAAATTTAAAGGAAAGTGATGAAAACTCAGCTATTATCATTTTGGACACTTTGTGGTTTACCGTAATTTGTATAGCTGGCTTTTAAACTTCAAAGGTTGACATCTAAATCTCGCTCACAAAGTGTACAAATTCCATTGTGGTCTCTTTGGCCAACTCTCCAGATGTTTGTCAGGGTGAACAATAAAACACAAAGTGCCAAGTTCAACAATTTACAAATATTATACTTTATTTAACAGATCAATCACCAATCAGGTCATTTTCAGCGTATTCCGGAAAAGTCACATGGCTTTAAACACGATTATCAACAGATTACTAACTTTTTAGGAGGGTGGCTGTTACTCAGGCTAATAACAACCTGAAACAAAGCAGTAGATAAAATGTCTTTTTCCCCAATTTTGACAGTAAGTTTTGCTTATGTGGTAAAAAAAATAAGACTGTCCATTATTTTAAATTTATTTTTTATTAGTAATCTAAAACAAAGAATTAAGCTTCATATTTTTCTTTTTTGATAAAATGGCCTTTCTAATTTTACATCATTTTATTGTGACGACTGTAAATAAACCCTCCGGTATCTCTTGTCTTCAAGGTTTCTCTGATCCAGTCTGCTGAGGGAGAAGCCCTGTCACCACCTGAATTACAGTCAAGAATAACAGATATTTTAACAGCTTCTCCAAATATTGCAGAGGCTGTGAGTTTTGTTTGTGCAACTTGTTAGCTCGTTAAGAAGCATCTGATCGTCCATAGTCTTGTCTGTAGACTGTAGTGCAACGTTTAGTTAGTGCAATCAAAACATTTTTTCCACAAAAAAGGGGTGATTACACACCTATGTTGTTGAAAACCTTGCAATAACAACCTGAAACAACCTTGATTAACACAATGCAATGGCCACATAATACCCTTTGATAATCATGCATAACCCTGTAATACTATATCAACCTATATTTTACAGCATTACACAAGCTTTCTTAACTGTTTGAGAACAAAGGAATTTAAGGAGGCATTGGACAGTCTATATCATTACTTTGATCGAAAACAATGGCAAGGGGAATCTGCTATTAAGATAGCGTCGGTTTCGGAAGATGTTGAAGCTGAAAGGTGTCACAGATTTAGATATGCTGCCCTGAACCTGGCTGCTCTTCACTGCCGATTTGGTCACAGGTATGCTTCCGATGAGGTCTTGCTCAAGACTAGAGAAGAATGAAAACAATAGCAAAAGACTTTGGTTTCCGATTATTGTTATAACTAAACATTTTACTAATGGTAACACAGTTGAACCCTGCTATTTTGAACTTTCAGGGGAAATGAAAAATAGTTCAAAATAGCTGTAGTTTGAAATAGCTGATAGTAAATCCCTGACTGTGTGAGCCTACATCTTAATCAAAGCCTGACATTCTTTGTACTTCATGATCAGTTAAAAAACAATGTCCTTGTGTGCCTTGAGGTACACAAGGGATCACTTAGCTGAGGCATTCTTGCAAGTTCCATTTACATTCCTATAGTAATGTTTATTTCCTCTGGATCCATCTTTGTACCCCATTTTCTCACTTACAGCCTTTTAAAGACACTTTTCTCACACAGGTGGCTGCTTCTCTGTGGCACCCAGCATTATAAATGGGTACTGGTAAATTACAGGGACAACCTTACAAAAATGCTTGGGATTATGTGTTATGAACTAGCATCTCTTCATGATATAGAAACTATGAGGGTCCTTTAATGAGCAGCCTTTAAGAAAAAAGTTAAAATACAGTCTTGCTATGTCTGTAAGTAATCTAACTTCTGTTGGTTTTCAGACAAGAGGCATTAGCTGCATTAAAGGAAGCCATTCAGATAGCACAAGAAACAAATGACCATGTTTGTTTGGAGCATTGTTTGGTAAATAACAATAACATTTTGGTTTCAGGCTATAACGGTGGACAATAGTCCTTAAGACATTGATGTAGCAGGAATGTCATGAATTGTCTGAGTGTGTTTCACAACTGGAGTTTGAAAAAGCACTGCTATCTTTGTTAAAATGTGTTGCTTTTCCTCCTCCCCCACCTAATACAATGTTGAAACTCAGGAGAAATTGTGGGTACAAGTGTCCAATATTCTAGGTGGGGTAGGGGAGGGGCTGGCCAGTCTAGTTGCATTTGTGTACTACTGTTTGTTTGGTATGTGTGAAAAAGTGCCATACCGCAAATTTGTCCCGAGAATTTTGTCCATGACTGTAGGAATGACTTATTGACAGTTTAAGCTGTCTACACTTTGGATTGTTTTAGTCCAGGCAACCTAGGATGGCAAAACAAAATGTTTGAGTCATATTACAGTGACATATTTTTCATGTCAGGGGATACGAATAAAGGAAATGATCAACTGAACTTAAGATACCATCTTTCCTAACCTAAATCTTTCAAGGTTCAAGGGTCTACCAGTGAGGACACTAAAAATCTCCATGTCAATGGTCTTTTGACAACCAAGATCCTCAAGGGTCTTCAAGGATCTACCAAAAATCTTATAAGCAACTTTTTAAAATATGCTAGCTAGGGTCTTTGTGAGATCCTTGTCAAATCCTTGGGATCCTTGAAAGATCCTAGCCATTAAGGTTTTGCAAGCCTTTGAAGAGCCACAATTTCTTTAAAAAAAAATCCTGCATGGTGTTCTGCTGGGGTTGGTACAGCAGCACTAAATTCTTAGTCATCAATTTAGGGTTTAAATGTCTTAAGTTTGGAACAAAAATGGTTTCGATTTTGCTGTTTACATGTAACAGGTTAATATTATTTGTTTCCTTGTAGGGATGGCTTTATAGGTTGGACCAGGATGGCAGTTCTCAAGCAAAGCTTCTGCTCCACAGATTTGTTGCCAGAGCTGCTGAGTTGAAGATCCCTGTATGTAGAAGCAGTATCTAGCAACTCCTATGGCTTGAAGTATATTCAAATTTTAAGACCTTATGCAGGGCTGTCATTAAGTTTTGAGTCACCCATAGCCTTGATCTTCACACCTGTAACAAACATGTGGTGAATTATGGGTGAATTGTATCAACTATAGGCAAGTTACATCAAAGGTCCTTCTCAAATTCATTAATAATTCATCAAGTTAAGACAAAGAAAATCGCAACTGTGAAGGAGGTTTGGATACTCGGTCTAAATTGGCATAGATTTTGTCGATTTTACTTCTCTGTTAACTCCTTAGTTTTTGTTTTGATTCAGAAGGTTTATCAAACACTTGAGACAGTGTTTCATTGGCTATCCAAACACCTCGAATTTTGTCAAAAATACTCTGCTGTGTGTCATATTTTCAACTCTCTTCTCAGTGTTTGGATATCCAGATGAAACACTGTCTCGTGTTTGATATATTACATCAAGCATACTCAGCCCAGCAGGTGTTACGAGTCATGGCCCTTATTGACAGCCCTGTAATGGATCATCTTCTTAATCAATATAACAATGAAATCAAAACTTTAACACATTCCCCAGGGCTGTCATTAAGTTTTAACTCACCTGTAGCCTTGTTCTCCACACCTGTAGCAAACTTGTTACTCTGTGGTTGAATTCTATCAACAACAGGTGATTTCACCCATAGCATGAAGGGAAAATCAAGCATTCACAGCCATAACAGGTGTTACAGGTTACAGCCCTTAATGACAGCCCTGTTCCCCCTTTGCAGCTAGTCCTCTGGGCTTTAAACATTTTGGATCTTTAGGTAGCCAGATCCTTCTCTTGCTTTTGTTTTGACGGATAAATTTATTTCTTCAGTTGTGACCTCTTAGACCTCTTTCAGTGTCTATCTCCCTCTCTTCCTTACATTTGGATAGATGGAGTACTTTCTTCAGTTGTGAACTTTTAAGGAATTTTCTCCTTCAAAATTGTATGCCCAAGAGTTAGTTTACATTTTGTTCACTCTTCTTGACTGTAGGCAAGGTAAATTTCTCCACAATATCTTGTACTTGGCAATCACCCAAACCTCAGGATGGTCGTCAACTTTCTAAGCGTGTTAGGAATATAATGTATTGATTTGGTGTCATGATTATTGTTGCAGTATTTAACATCTCTTGGAATGCTGAATCACTGTCAGTATGATGCCTTGGCAGGTGCCCCTCCTCCCAAGTAAGTGAAGCCTTGGAGCCAACTGGCTCATAGCTGCCAGAGCTTATCATTGTTATGGTCATAAATAGTTAGATGAAGATTTGTGATATAGTTCAATTTCTTGTTCGACTTAGAATATGTGACTGTTTGGCCATTCCGTTCAATATCAAAGAAAACTGCAACATTAGATGAAATTGTTTAATCATTTAGCAGGGGTTTTAACTTAAGTGGAATTGATTAGTTTGTTCAAACACAAGTCTCCCAATAGTAATCAGAATTGTCACGATGAAAACTTGTTCATGCTTTGACTTAGGTGCTTTGCAGGTTTTTTTTATGGCTTTTTTTTAAAAGTCTTTTGATTGCAGGCTTTTTTTAATTGCAAGGGCCATTATGTTAACTACCAGGTAACCGCTTGCGGTGTTTTTCACCTCCTTGAAGTAAAGTTATCTTTTTCTTCTTATGCATCTGAACTTTGGTCAACTTTTTTCAGTTCAGCTACCTCAGTAAAAACTGTATATACTGTAACAGTACTGCATTGTCTTTTTTAAGAGTTTTGCAGAACCTTTCTCAAGTGAACATCATTATCAATTCTCAAAATTCTCTTTGTGACCTCAATGCTGCAGCACATGTCCAACAAGCTGCCATATGGCAGATCTACGGTAAAGAGTAAGTCATTAGAGTTTTAATGCACTCTGACTGGGTAAAAATAAAAAAAATATGCACTGGTGGATCTAGGGGAGGGGCCCAGGGCCCCCCCTTATTTTGGGCAAAAAAAATCACCGAAGGAAGAAAAGCCAGCAGGGCAAGCAAAAAACTGGGCCCCCCTTATCTCAAGGTCTGGAATCGCCACTGATATGTACCCTGTGGGATTGTGAAAGGACTTTAGGTGCCTATTGATAATATTAGGGCTAATATTAAATATTATACGGTATAGGTTTTTCTTGTGACTGTTGCATGTGAGAAGCTTTCCACTACAGAGCTTTGGACCCATTCCATGTGCACAACTTTCTTGTAGAAATAGAGAAGGATCGATACATGGGTTTTATTTTA
>Ga0126339_10004244_pt1 | contig 10559 bp, 7 predicted proteins | sample OrbTmetagenome_2_FD_92532 | JGI IMG/M metagenome (GOLD analysis project Ga0126339, IMG submission 92532) | Coral microbial communities from Petempiche,Puerto Morelos, Mexico - Orbicella T R C metagenome | ecosystem: Host-associated > Invertebrates > Cnidaria > Coral | place: Petempiche,Puerto...
ATCTGTTAGACTGACACCAGGTGTATACTTGGTCTAAAATGCATTGCAGTGTCAAGATGATATTGTCGAAGTCCTTGCCAATTGTATAAATTGTGGTATCATCAGCAAACATGAATACATTACTACTAGTTATCGATTCAGGAGGGTCATTTACAAAGATATAAAATAATTTGGGCCCTAATATTGAGCCTTGGGGAACTCCATACGTAATTGTTTTGGGCTCGGACTGATATTCTGATAATTGGACAAACTGCTTACGAGCAGACATATAATCGTCAAGCCAGGAGAGCAAGTCACCTGATACACCAATGGCTTTTAGCTTTTCTAGTAGGATAGTATGGTTTACGGTGTCGAAAGCTTTTCGAAAATCAATGAAAAGTACGCCCACTTTTAGGCCCTTGTCCAGTGCATTTCTCCATGTTTCAGTTAGATGAAGTAAAAGGCTCTCGGTTGAATAATTTTTTCGAAATCCCCATTGTTTGTGGCATAACAAACCTTGTGTATCCATATGGTTGTTCAGGGTATCGCAGACAACATCTTCTAAGATTTTTCCAGGGATACTGAGAGGGGAGATTGGCCTGTAGTTGTTTACGTCTGTTGGTGATCCTTTCTTAAATATGGGACTGGCACGTGATAATTTCCAGCTTGAGGGGAAAGATGCATAAAAATTCGTAATAGACTATGGATAACAGGGTCACCAATTATAGAGAGGTCCCTTGGGGATACATAGTCAGGACCAGTAGCCTTTTTGGGGTTAGCAGCCTTCATCAGTTATTCTTTTACCAGATCCCAGCTCATGTAGGTCAGTGTTGTCTCTGGCAGGTGTGACTCTAGTGATAAAGGTGTTTAAGGATGAGAAGTCCAAAGGATCGAGTTGCTTAGTGAGGTCTTCGCTGACATTCACAAAAAAATCATTGAAATGCTCAGCCTTCTGTAGGTCATTGGTTATTATCTCCTCGTTGTGGTTGTGATCACAGATTGGACCAATGTTTTTGACTTTGTGTTTTCTCAAAACTTGGTTAGTCAATTTCCAGAATTCATTAGGGTTGGTAGTTTCTTTGAATAATTCTTGCCAGTAAGCAGCTTCGGCACTCTTTAATAGCTTTTTCACCTCGAGTCTCTTCTGTTTATAGAGACTCCATAACTCAGGATCGCCTTATGACTTTGCCCTTTGTAGGAGTTTATATCTCATGTTCATTTCTTTTCTAATGGAGGTGTTAATCCATGGAAGAGAGTTATCTCTTATCCGAACATCTCGTCGGGGTAAGTGGTGGTGTAGGATTTCGTTATATAAGTATTGCCAAGCATCAACGCTGTCATCGATGTCATCGAATAAACCAGTTATATGCCAGGGGGCTTGATCGAAATCGCTTCTAAGTTGCATATTTTAACTTGGATTTAAATTTTACTACTGTAAATAGCTATAGGTTGTTTTTTTTTTTTTTTTAGTATTTTCTTCTAATTTAACTCGTTTTTGTTATGTCCCCGTATTAGTAGATGAGTTTTTCCCCAGCTAGGTGGTTGATGACATTCTTAAGAAAGTTTCTGTCTACCTATCTATCTTTGTGTCTAGCAATTTATAGTTCCTGGTTGAGATAACTTTGGGTTTCGGATTACTTCTTGCAACTTTGAAGACAGCAAATATTAGGTGGTGATCAGAGATGCCCAAGTCGATGGAACCAGAGGTTTGGATTTTTGAAGGTTGGCTTGTTATCACAAGGTCGATAAGCGACTTTGAGTCAGCAGTAATACGGGTTGGAGCAGCAGATGTCCAGCAGATACTCAGATTACACTATAGTCTTTAATTTCTGCTCCAAATAGGCAAAAGGGGTATCCCAAAAAAACATTCCCAGAGAAATAAGTTCACTCACGCAGTTAGAAACCCTCCAAGATAAGTTGTTACATCCACAAAGTACTCAATTGCTCTTTCTTTGACCATGCACAACATCAGCAAATATGTTTTATCCTGCCGGTTGCATACTGAAAAACAGTCACTCACGAGATTCGATCAGATCAGCCCTCATTACCAAAGGATTAGTGCCAAAAGTTGCATCACAGGCCAGACTGCCTCCTCTCTCTTCACACATTCTTACTGCCTCATTAACAGTTGGAATCAGTTCAGCTGGTAGCTGAACTGCACATGAAGTCTGAGCCATGTTTTCCATCGGCACACATCCTTGTGGTCCCGGAATCCTGTGATGATTCCAAGAACGGATCAAGTGTTCAGCAGCATCATTTGCAACATACATTGTCACCCAAGAAATGTAAAACATTGTAACTGAGCAAACAACAATAACTAAAGATGAGACTGAATTTATATCCAAAGACTTTTCCACAGAAGGTAAAATTTGAAATGTTGTGCTTTTTGCGAATCCAGTTTGCAGTGCAGCAGCAAAGACATGTTTTCCATAAAAGATATTTTCAATTACATATATGTTATTTGCCGGCACGGAGGTCCGTATAATGAAAAACTGTGACCGAGGTCACAGTTTATCACTATACAGACTGACGCTAAGGCGGCAAATAACATCTTTATTTTTTTTCCTGCAGTAAATTGGTTTTAAAGATCACAAATGAGTTTGTTTACACAGCTCTTGTCATTGAATCGGCTTGCACCGTCTACTAACGATTTGTAAAAAAAATCTTGGCAACGAGCAAGTAACTCAGACAAAGTAACAGTAGACAAAGAAAGATGTATTAAAGAACAGATTTTTTTCAAACTTTTTTATGTTAGTTGCGTTTATTTCACCAGTTAAGTTGTCCAAAATTGTTTTTGCGGTGTGAAATTTCGTGCGAAGTTTGAAGTTTTACTACAAAAACAGTTTCTGTCAATCGTTGCTTTTAAAATCACTTGACATCAGACTTTTCTACCGTAAATTGAACAGCAGAAAGCGAGGAAATTCGTTAAGTGTATTCCACAAAAATTCTCCTAAATACGGCAAAGATAAGAGAGGTAAACTCGACTGAAATTGACTCAAATTTTACGGCGAGAGAAAAACAGGATTACGCGCCATTACAGCGCCAAGCTACAAACAACCAAGCAAACTCTCACAACTTCAAAACACTCAATTGAATTTATTTACAGTGACTTTCCTTGTCATTTTAAAGTGAACAGAGATAAACTTGCTTTGACTAATCGTCGATGAATGTGTAAAAAAGGCAAAAGATTGACGATTACCGCTAACTTTTAGGAGCGAAATTTAGGCAGCGGGGAAAAAGTCCGGCCCGTGAGCCGTATCGTAAAAAGCTGGACCGGTCACGTGCGTATGATTAGCCAATCAAATTCGAGGACTTAAGATTCCGGCCCACTTAGATGCTTGAGAAAAAAATAAGAATGGGTTATTGACCAAGTGTGAGGTCAAGAGGGCTGGATATTGGCCAAGTTCTTTTTTTGCGTGTTTATGGACCGAGATGGAGTCGAGGTCCATAAACTCGCCAAAAAAAGAACGAGGCCAATATCCAGTCATCTTGACCGAACAAGCTTGGTCAATAAAGGATTTATTACATGGCTTTCGGGGAAATTTTTCTTGCGAAACACGGCGGGTAGCCACGAGCGGACAAGATAGCTCCATCTTACCCGCTCGGGTAGCCAATCACAGCGCAGGATTTGATTCATCGCTCACGGAGCTAGCCATATAATAAAAGTATTTATTTATTTATTTGTTTATTTAGGGAAGCCATAGGGATAATCTGTAAAAGAGCAATGAAGCTTCGTACACAACAGATCACCCATTGTAATTACAAAATATACTGCTCGGGTTTCAACTCATTTATGCCAGGGAAAATACGTACACTTGAACGAATTGCACCACAAATTTTACTTGACGAAATACAAATTCTACCCTTTTTCAGATACAAATTTCCTGGACTTTTCCAGGACTAAGATTGATTTTTCCGGGACTGTAAACTTCACATCCCAAGATCTCAATGTTAATTCTCCTTATTGTCTGCCATGCATTTCATATATTTTTACTTGAGTTTAACAGATTTCCAGAACTTTCCAGGACCAGCAGCCTTTTTTTCCAGTTCTGGAAAATGCCACAAAAAAATTCCAGGACTTTTCAGGTTTTCCAGGACCCGTACATGTTCGCACCCTGTTTCAGCCATGTTGCAATGACCGACTAAAATCCTGCTCGATACAGCGTTACGAAAGTTTGACATACCTGCCTGGCCTGTGCGACGAAAGATGGAAAGATTACTCAAGATTGGAAATGTTTCAGTCACAGCAAGTGACGTAAGAAAAATAGGAAGAAAATCCATTTCGTCCAAGAAAGCAAAATTCCGAAACGCCGAAAAATTTATCGATCGACATCAGCGAGTGTGCAAAAACTCGCGATCTTTTAAATACGCTAATATTACGATACCTGCGAAAGGCCCAGCATATTTCCGGCGAGTTTCTTGCGGATCTCCCCTACATTTTGTGCTGTGATTGGAACTTTTCTCCTCGAGTAAACCCTCAGCCAACATATGGCCTGCAACTGGCCTGTATGTATCTTTTGTGTAAGAAAACACGAAACGACTCCTAGTCTTGCTGCTTGGTGATTGGGCAGAAAAAAACAAAGGTTTTCTGGCACCAATCAGAAGTCAGAACTACTTCGACCGTTTGGAGCCTGGTTTGGAACTGGTCCGTTAAAATCTTGTCCCCAGGGGCTCTTCCTCTCGTTCTTGACTTTTCTTCGCCCAAATTTTTTTTCTCGCCCGTTTAGACTTTTACCCGGCCCTACTAACTGCCCCTGGGTCTCCGAGGATGAGGTAATTATAGATATTTCTTAAACAATATTTTGTAATTAATGATCTCTCAGACATTGTTTTCTTCAAGAAAAGATTCATACCTCACATGGAGGATTTTCCTTTAAGAGCTTTCTCTTCCTGATACTTTGGAATTTCTGAAGACTGGCCATGAATGGGTGTTGGGTGCGAATATCTTCTGGAACTGCACATTCAGATTAAGTAAGCAAGAACATCAGTATTTATTCTGACAAAGTCTGATTTTCTTTTGAAAGCTGATTACTCGTTTACAGTTGTACAATTATATGTACAACCAAACAGCCTGGATGGCCCTTTGATTGGGACTGTGCACATTGTTGTAGTGTAATGTTCCAGTTTCTTGTTTAAAGCAAATTGCATTTGCTCTCGAAAGCAAGTCGCCAAGTTCATAACAGTTATATAGTTGCGTTGCATCTCAGGGCATAGCCTGCCATTGTGAAAGTTTGGGTACCAACCCCTCGCGTTTTATTCACTACTGTACACTCTATGTCAAAGAAAGGAATGTCATCTGTTGGTGTGCAAAGATTATAATCAATTATAATTGATATGTCTTTGTATGAATAACAGTGGTGTTCAAGTAGCAGCTACAGTATGATTACATGCCTGTTCTGTCAGTCAATATATGAACAGTGTACACATGGGCAGCCTGGATTAAAACATCAAAGATTTTCAAAGCAACCATGGCTTGGTAAGATATTTCTAAGGAAATATAAATTTAAGGTCCTTATGATTGCTTATATAGGCATTGATTTTTGTTGTAAACAATATCTTACTGAGTGTATTTTTCTTGTGTACTAATAATATTGTTGTAGAACACAGAGACCACTGTTATGACAGAGATATTAATGTGTGAAAAGTTCTATAAACAAATGCATCCAAATGGATGCAGCTTCTGAGAGATCCCCAATATTAATGGAACATACACTGTACATACATGTAAAAAAGTTCAATAATTTATTACTTAAGATTGTAATGCTTTGTTTGGTTTCTCTGTATTTACAGACAACTTGATGGGATTATAATTTCTGCACTAACTTCATTGAACAAACTGACTTGGAAGTTGACTTCTGCAACCCATCCCGTGTGTAGTAATATCATAGCTGCAACATTGTGACAGATACACTGTATTACATTACTAAGAAACACATATATTAGCTGCGGTCACATCTACGACGTAACTAAAGTTTAACTTAAGTTAGTGTCAAGTTACGTGACGTCATACCTAGCAGTAGTTAGTGCTTTCGGTTAACTTTGCGGTCACACCACGCAGTTAACTACAGTTAGTTCTAATTAGCCTATGGATGATGTCAGAATTAAAAGAGGTTCGTGATAGCCCTGCGAGGAAGGTCTGGAATTTACCACAACAAATACAAGGATGGCTGCACAAAAGCTTCAAGGCTTCATGTGTTGCTAACTTGTTGCATGTAAATTTTTTGTTTTTGGTTTTTGGTTTTCCCCTCGCTTCACGCTCAGTTTTTATTTTGCATATTTATATATGCTCATCTCGCACGTGCGAAAAGAATTCTGATTGACTGTTTGTTTGTAAACTTAAGACTAACCCATGAACCCTGCTTGGGTATAACTATAGTTAGTCTGTATTGTTTTGGATCACCGAGGCATAAATTTTCTAACTATAGTTAGAGCAAACCGAGAAGTGGTCACATTACCAAAATAGCTAACTATAGTTATCCCTGGCTTAACTATAGTTAGTTGCCCAGATGTGACTGCAGCCATTAACTAATTATTTAAAGTGCCTGTTAAATTAATCAGTTTTTCTTGGAGATAATTTACTCATGGTCTTTTTAAATAATTATACTAACGGAGAAACAACAACAACATAGAGTCTCCAGTAGCTCAGTGATTAGAGCATCCGACTAGATCACGGAGGGTCGTGGGTTCAAATCCCATCTGGGAGTCGGATTTTTTTCTGAGTATACATTTCTCCCAGAATTTACACTTTATTTAAATAATTGCTTTTTTGACTTTAAAATGATATTTATTGTGTTTGATTTAGGGCGCTTTTGAATCAATTTTGTGATAATCTGCATTGGGTATGGCATAAATTAATATTTTGCCAACACGAAATGGAGAACTGGGTCTTAAGCAAAGTTGCAGGATAAGTATTTTTGTAGAAAGAAAGGGTTGAGAAATTTGTGACATTCTGCAGACAGCCTTGCCATTTGCAACGTCCAGTAGTGCTGTACAAATAGTGTCGTCTAATTTACAAATTATTTCAATCTGTTGTTTTTAAACAACAGAAAATGATTAAAAATGATTGCCTGATAACCAAATCCGGCTTTAGTGCGTGTAGGATATTGATGTATTGCTGATCCATTTTGCTGTAAATTATCTTTAATTGATGTGTCAATCAAAACATATCTTGGATATGCTGGGCTCTTCTGACAAATGTTGCTATGCCTCCTAACCTTTGAGTGCATTTGGTTGTGTAGTGCAGAAAAAATACATCTACATAATATAACTTACTCATAGCTTACTTATAATTCTTGGTATAATAATTATAATCATAGCAACATTAATTACTGGAACCCAATAACAGCTCCTGTAGTCCACCATCTCAGTCGAGAACAAGAACAAATCACATTGAAAATGAATAAAAAAATCATTATTAGAAGCCTTTGCAAGTAATCATGATCAGACAAAAAATATAATATATACTGTTCATGCCAGAGTGATTTTGCTTATTGCAAACCCTTCCAGCTGGAGGAGACTCCATACAAAAGTGAAGATGGTTAACTGTATCTTTGGGGATCAAATTAGAAAACAAAACTTTCCAACTTTTCACTTTTGGTAGAGATTTAGGGACTGAGTGTATTGTAACCACTGCATTTCAATCATACCCCACAACAAAAAAATGTGTAAATTTCTTTTGTGTGGGAGTCCCCATGTTAACTAAAAAGAATATAATGACTAATAACAATGTCTTGTCTTTCTGAATAAGGTAGGAAAGAACAAGAAATGCTATCAAAAAGCACAGAAGACAGTTCAGTTATGTGATCAAGATTTTTGGTGGCTTCCCAGAAATCCTTAAAATCATGGCTCTATTTTCATCATCACACCATCGGGGGTCACCATCTTACACCTCGATCTGCTGATGTAATCCTAGGTCCGGCTACAACTATTAAATCGTTCGCAGTTTACCTCACATACATGTTGGATTATTTTCATTAGTAACAACATTCCAAAAAATAACTGAAAAAAATAACCGCTTTTAGGCTTGGCTAAATTTATATATTATTTAAACTCAAGGTATATTAAGAAATTAAACCCTGCTCACAAAGAATTAAGCATAGCCTAACACAATATTAATTAAGAGGGTTACAGAGATATTAAAATAATGGTCTTGTTTTGGGATCCTTCTCGTGTTGTCGAGAGAAGACAGGATTCAAGCGACATTCGAATACTTAATGTTTTAACCCTCAAAATACAAATTACGAGGCAAAGCCAGTGTTAAAACAGAATCTTCAAACAAAGTAAAAACTCAGTATACGATACAAAGAATCTTCATTTATAGGTCTTATGAAAAAAAATCTTAAGGTGGTTTGAAATAGTCTCCACCATTTTTTCAGCATTTCTTATTTCATAGATATACTACCAGAAGTTGAACCTAATATAGAAAACTGGGTCGACGGAGTGACCGCAATGCTGGTCAAACGCGAGTAAGCCCAATAGCGCACAAGTGGCTGCTAAGGGGAAATCGTAAATATACTATTGGCAAGGAACGTGTTTCGTTCGCAAGGAAAGTGCCGTAGCGTGATCAAAACCAGAGTACTGGCTAATCTAAAGGAACGACCCATCACAACTTCAATCAGATACATGTCCCTGACGAGAAGCGGGGGATCACTTGTGAAAGCGAGTTACTATTGGTTTTGGTTTTACTTGTGATTGAATATCTAACTTGGATGGTGCGAGCGTTTTAGAGCCAATCAAGCCGCGTATGATGAAAAACCAAAGTAAATGTGACACTCACGTGAAAACTGCTCTGGTCCCAGTATTGACATTAGTCACCCCTTTCTTTAAAATAAAAATCATAAAACCCCATGATCCGAAAGCTGAATAAAAGCACTTGAATTGGCCGCAAAATCATTATTATAATTTTGCTATTATTGTGGCCAGCATTGATCCTCTCAAGTCTGCCAAAGTCTCAGAAAGTAAATTGTCTTAGCTAAAATAGCCTAATGTGTGCTAATAAATCTTTCAAGAGTCTTAGGAACTGTCCCAAAGTAAGATAATCCAGACTTTCTTATAGCTCTTGCAGCAATGCATTTCAACCTCAGTCTGCTCTTCACAGAAAGGATCCTGCGTGCTTCATCAGTTTCAGCGATATCCATAGCTGTTTTCCCTTCATTGTTGACCAGGTCTTCGTGGATTCCTCCATCAAACAATATCTCCAACACATCCATTAACAGCTGAAGATTTTCGGTACAGGGCTTAAAAGTCACAGCTAAATGAAGAGGACTGTTTCCTTTGGTGTTAATGGCGTTCACATTACAGCCTGCATGCATAATAAGCTTCATGGTCTCAACACAAGGAAGCTTGCATACAAGGCGCACGCGTTCCTCTTTAATTTCGGTTTTATACCAAGCAGCCAAGTGTAAAAGCGTATTTCCATCACGAGTGCGAGGGTTTAAACGAAGAAATCTTTGCAGAAAGTCAAAAATGCCTGTGGTCTCCTTACGTTCTGGAACTTGGACTTTGGTGTATATCATTAATAAATACAGAGCACAATAAATCAGTTTTTCTAGTTCCTCTTTAAGCAAATTGGCTTCATGTTCCTCCAGTTTCGCTGTACTGGACATCAACTTTTCTGTTTGTCTCTCATATTCTATAACCAGTCTTTCAAACACTCTGTCTACACACTCTGATCTCAAAAGCGCTTTCTTGCGCACCATTTCGCCAAATAAGTCTGCCATCATTTCTAACTCTTCTTCTCTGACTGACTTATTAGAACGCTGATCTATCTCCATTGCATGGTCCCACAAACCAATGCATAGTTCATAGTTCTCTGAGTCAGCAAGAACCGCACCACGGTATCTAATTGGATGGCGAAGTTCTGTATTATCAGTTCCAAGGATTCTCTCTCTGATTATAAGACCCTCCATGTGTATGGCATGACCATTACCTTCTAACAGAACAAGTTCCTCAAGAGTTTGACTCTCTTTTCTATTCTGATAAACTTCGAGAGGTTCCATTTGCTTTTTTAGAAGGGGGCACGATTTTTCTTGAACCCTTTCTTCCATGCCACGCTTCATGTATGAAAATGCTTTCTCGATGTCATAAACATCAGGTTCATTGGCAATAGTGGCACCAAGAAGCTCGAGTCCTTCAATTCTCTGTTCCTTTGTACATTCTGGCCTGTTTATAAAATACTCCACCATGTCAATCTTACACTTAGTACACGCTAAAAGAAGTGGTGTTAACCGTTGAATATTTGACAATTGCGACGCCCCAAGAGCGAGCAGTTCATTGGCAATCTCAAAGTGGCCCGTTTCAAAAGCATAGTGCAGGACGGTGTTGCCTTGTTTGTCTTGAAGATCCATATTTGCACCACGTTCGATAAGATGGGAGACAACGTTTATGTGGCCGTTGTAGCATGCTGTCATCAATGGGGTATGCCCAAAATTGTTACCTGCATTGACATCGGCCCCATTTTCAACCAAACAACTTACAATATCAAGGCGTCCAATGTAAGCAGCTGCCTTCAAAGGAGTCGAGTTTGTCAATGTTCTGGCGTCGACATCCGCGTTTCGCTCGATTAACAATTTAACAACATC
>Ga0126339_10004246_pt1 | contig 10556 bp, 10 predicted proteins | sample OrbTmetagenome_2_FD_92532 | JGI IMG/M metagenome (GOLD analysis project Ga0126339, IMG submission 92532) | Coral microbial communities from Petempiche,Puerto Morelos, Mexico - Orbicella T R C metagenome | ecosystem: Host-associated > Invertebrates > Cnidaria > Coral | place: Petempiche,Puerto...
GGTATAATTGAACTAGTGTTTTCGTATTAACAAAATGTCTAATCTTAGATAGGACACCAATACCCCTAGATATTTTTTTTGAAATTTGTTGAATTTGTTCTTTCCAATTTAGATGACAGTCTAGAGTGAAAACTGCTGATGCTGTTTGACATAATTCAAAGAATACGTACTTTGAATTCTAAGATATACTTTAACAGTTTTATTAAACACCTGTATTTACAAGATTTAGTGTTGTTTGATGACAATACACAATCCTTTTTAGAAATCCAGCTGACACCCGTTACGTTAAAACACTGGGGCAACAATGGATGGGTGATGTGAAACATTTTATGCCTCTGTATGGACGAGCCACTACTCAGCCCTATGGGTATTTAGTGGTGGACCATCACCCACAAACCCCAGAGGAAATACACTTTCGTTTTAATGTATTAAAAGATGAACCAGCGTATATTGGACTTCTACGACCCATCAAACAACACTAAATCTTGTAAATACAGGTGTTTAATAAAACTGTTAAAGCATATCGTAGAATTCAAAGTACGTATTCTTTGAATTATATCAAACAGCATCAGCAGTTTTCACTCTCCAGGAACCTGTTGTTCTTTAAACAGCCTGCTCAGTAGAAATCGCCTTGTGAATGGCCAGTTCTGTGGATTCTAACCAGTCATATCCCTTTTCCTCCATTAATTTGTCTCTGGTTGCCACTACTTCTCGATAGATGGGGTCCTTTCTCAAGGCACGCATCCATTTCAGATCTTCCAACAACACATCTCTCAGGTCTTCTCTGTAAAGAGTAAGCAGGCTATTGTATGCCTTAACAACTGCCACTTCCTGTGAATTGCCAAGTTTCTGAAACTTGGTTATCAAGGCTTCAAGTTTTCCCTTATGTTGCACCTCAACTTCATCTCGAATGCCTACCCATGAAATTTTCTCTTAATCTTCTCCCCCCTTTGGTTCTTCATCTTCTTCCTCTGGTTTGTCATCTTCTTCCTCTTCTGATTCATCCTCTGTTCTCCATATTCATCACCCTCGTCGTGTTTGTCCTCATCCACCATCTGTTCATCATCTCTAACGTCCCTCTCATTGTACTCCATTGTAAGTTGTATGGTCTGACCAAACGTCTCATGACATACTTCCTTTTATAAATTTTTCAGAGTGTTGTGTGTTCGTTGATAAACATATACTTCCAGTCAGTGGGTTGGCATTGATGGCGGTGGCGAATTGTTGGCGTTGATGGCGGCGGTGGTGGTGGTGGCGTTGGCACTGGCAGCGGTGCTGGCAGCGGCAGCAGCGGCATTGGCGTTGATGGCATTGCTGGCAGTGGCGGTGGCGTTTGCACTGACGACGGTGCAGGCGGCAGTGGCATTGACAATGGTGCTGGCGGCGGTGGCGTGTTGCGTTTGCATTGACAACTGTGCTGGCGGCGGCATTGGTAATGGTGGTAGTGGGTGAATCCCCAGATTGTGTATGAGTTGAAAAATGTATTTATACTGAAGTGCTGGCATCTTTTATGACCATTACTAGCTAGAAGACATTGCAATGAAATGAACTTGTGTTGTGTGTTCACGGACATTTTCCTGTATGGGTGATTTTAAACGGCATATGACAAGAAAACAAGGGCAGCTAGAACCATTACTTGACCTATCTGAGATTCACTCTGTCGTCACCGCAGCACACGATTCAATTTTGAACATGTCTTTCTAAGGTTTAGAACAATCCACAAATCAGGACAACCAACAGTTGCTGAAACGGGGACGTGCTGTCTTTGCTCCGTGAATACCCATTGTCCATGGCATCTATAATGCTCGCATGGCAGTGCATTTCACATGATCACCATGTGAGCCATGAAATGATACAAGGTGGAAGACAGGTTTTCCACTTGATAAGTGAAAATCACTTGCAGATCCAGCTGGTCCACCTCATATCCATCGTACATGTATATGTGGCTGTATTTTTCTGGCATGGTCGCGTTCCGCCAAATCTGTCTCCATAACCAGTCTTTTACCATCGCGGTCATCATGTTCTGAACTGGATGACTAGTGAGTCTATTAACAAAAAATATTGCATCAGCTTTTTTTTATTCTCACCAGAGGGGTATCCCTCCTGATGTCAGCCCATGGAGGGGAAGGGGGTATCCCCCTAGCATGATGTCAGTGCCCAGCCAGGGGGAGGGGGTATCCCCTAAGGGACCCACCCACCAGTTTGGCTGCCTGACCCACCTGATGACATCATGGTGACATCACATTTTCTCGAACTTTTATTGACGGCCATTTTGAATACATTAAAAAGGTGGTCTCAGCAGGCTAATTTGGCACCCATCCTACTACTTCATAGAAACCTGTGAATCACTTTTCTCATGGTAGAAATGGCTAGCGGTATTGCTCATGGGTGCATACACACGACAACGGAGTCGTGTAAGATGGCGGCCATACTCTAGCTAAGAGGATAACAGAGACATGGAGCCTTGGTTTATAGGTCTTTCTTTGATATTGGACATCCATGTTATGGTCAATTGACAGCTGTCAAAACAACAAATCTGCTGACCAGTATCACATGACCAAATTGTGGGCTCAAGTTTAGAACTCATCAAGGTCACATGTTTTTTTGAAGTTGACAGTTGACTGCTGACCTGGTTTTCAATTGCTTTTCACATCAAGTTAATTTCTTGTAATCAGGGCTAGGTTGTTTGGAAGTGGGTTAACACTAGCCCAGGATTAAAAGTTAACAGAAGTATAAATTTTTCTTGTATATGAATGTTTTCACTGGTTTTGTTTTGTGGAAAACACAAAGAAAACAAAACAAATAAAACAGAAAGTCAAACAATATACAGAAAACCTCACTGTAAAGTTATAAAACTCAGATCAAAATTCTTGCTTATCATGGCTAAGCTTAATTGGGCTTTGAACAATTAGGCCCAGAAGCTCCGCTTTTAGGCTTAGCTTAATCTATATATTATTTCTTTTGATTAATATTTTATACTAGTGGTAATTGCAGATAAGGGGAGTGGGTTTGTTTTTCTGGATTACTATAATTACAAAGTTGATGGAACCCAGCCCTCTATTTCAGAAAGACCTTTGGGTCATGCAGATTTTCTGGCAGGCAAGTTCACCCCTAGCATCAAGGGCTGATAAAGCATACTGAAGCACAGTTGAAATATTGTTTGGGTTTACCTGTAGTGCTTATTGTTGTCTTATAACCCTTGATTATTAAAAGTGTAATAAATTTTGTTTGGCAAATGTTGTGATCACTTCTTATACCTGTATATAACTGAATGTTAGTTGTTATATTACAGAGATACCAACCGAAAAAAATCAAAATCTGGGAGATCGCCAATGTTACTTTTTTTGACTTTCCCCCAAAATACAAAAATCGGCCTAAAATATGTTAGAAAAATGTATTTTATGCACTTTTATTTGTTTTGTCCGGGAGATTTGGTGACTTGCACAGGAGAGCAGGAGATTCAGTCTGTATCTGGGAGACTCCGGGATAATCCAGGAGAGTTGGCATAGATGATATTAATACTTGAACTTCACAGAATTGGAGACAAAAATTGACTATAACAATCTAACCAAGAAAATAATGTCACTGATTTTTTTCTCTTATCAGCATAGCTTTTATGGACCAGAGTTCATACTCGCAATTATAGAGTGTGTTGCACCAACTTTCTTTACTTGTCCTACAAATTTCACAATAAAGCATTGCAATAAAATTGAAAAACTTAAAACCATTTTGGTTAAAAAATTAATTACAGGGTTTCGACATTTTTTCAATGTCATTACCAAGTCAATTCAGTGAACAAGAATGCACCAAATGAATGTAAATATAAACTAAGAATTCCTAAGAGATATGAATGCAAGGAAAAGAATGATAAACAATGCTAACAAAAGCCCTCCAAGAGGACTTGTGGTTACTGGATAGTAAATAACAACAATGGTGCAAAAAGAGTTTCAGAGTTTTAGTTTTATTGGCAAGTACATGTATTGTTTTAAAATTTGAGTGCTTGACTTTTGTTTTCTCTGCATCATTGTGTGCAACATTCAAAGGTAAACATGCTGCAACTTGCTGTGCATAATGTTGCATAAAGAGTTGCACAATGTCTGGGTCTAAGGGTATTGCACATGTGCTGGTTGAGTTTCAATATGGTAGTTTTCCCAATGATTTTGTTAATAACGAGAGAACCCTTTGCTACACCAGAAATCATGAATTCTCTACTTTTTGTCCATGTGTCAGGCCTCAACAATGTATCCCTTTAGTGTAAAGCACCTTCATTACGTTTTTAGGGTACTTAGTACTATCTTTGAACTACACTGTACCAAATGTGATACGTAGAAGTGTAACGGGCATAACTAAAATTGGTTTAAATCTTTGTTTGATGTTGAAGATAATCAAAAAGTGTTTAAAGAGAACTCTTGATATTTGAAATGTTCATGTTTCATGTAATGCATATTACAAGGGTGCAGTTCAACTATCATGAGTTGGCTTAAAGAGCTTTTGATTGTCTTCCATTTTTTCTTATAAGATCATAATATTTTGTTCTCTAAAGTTTTAAAGATTGATTTTGGAAATATTTTAGTGCAATGCCAAGTGTGGCAGCAACAATGAACAGCATCAGAGAGAGCAGATCCATGCCCTCTTTAGTCAGTGATGATGACCTTGCAGCAACAGCAATTAGACCAACAGATAAAAGGGTGTTATCTCCATCACAGTCCTTTGATGACACAAAAGAACGATCACTACAGCATGGCAGGGTGGAAATTGTCAGGCTCACCATGTTTAGAACGGTTTGTTACCTATGGAAATCAGAGAGAGCATGCAATTAATTTAGTCAAAGCGATTGTCAGATTTATTGACTACACTTAAAGTGTATATGACACGAAAAATAATTTCTGCTTATTTGAAAGGCCTTTCAAAATACAGAAGAATGGCGTCTTTCTTTTTGAAATATCTTTTTTCATTTTAGAGATATTGACGTTTTTCTATTATGCAAATTAGATCAATGATGTCATATTGTTTGCAACTAAAAAGTGGAAAATACTGAATAAACAATATCTCTGGAAATATTGAAGCAGTGTTCTCGAAACTTGGCACCACAAATGTGCCTCACAAAAAGAACAAAATGACATCCTTAGTGCTGTTGCTATGACAGCAGTTTCCCAGTTTTTGTCTTAAACCAAGACTAAACCAAGAACCATCTACCCCACCCAATCTAATGATGGGAGTTAAAACAATATGGGAACTATGTCTGTTCCAAGTAGGACCCTTTGTTTCACTTTAGAGGTTGCAAATGGAGATTTTTGGTTTTTTGACAGAAAGAGACTGGAACTGAAAGATTTGCTACGGCAACAGCACTAAGGGTGTCGTTTCTTTTGTGACGCACATTTGTGGTGCCAAGTTTCGAGAATGCTGCTTCAATATTTCCAGAGATATCGTTTATTCAGTATTTACCATTTGTTAGTTGCAAACAATATGACATCATCACTGCTCTAATTTGCATAATAGAAAAACGTCAATATCTCTAAAACGAGAAAAGATATTCCAAAAAGAAAAATGCCATTCTTGTGTATTTTGAAAGGCCTTTCAAATAAGCAGAAATTATTTTTTTGTGTCATTTACACTTTAAGAAAAGTGAAAAAGTAATAAAAGAAAGTCTCTGGTGAACTTGCTAGAATTTTAGAACAAAAAAGGCTTCCACTGCTAGATAATACCTGGTCTTCCTCACAAATATACCAACATGTAATAAGGTTTCTCTGAAGAGATTTTGCATGTACATGTACCTGTTTTTTTAAGGAACTGGAAGCACCACAAAAGGATATTCCACTTTAAAGTAGCTACCATATAATTTGTGAAGAACATTATAGACCACATAAGTAGGGTAGGGAAAAAACATTGAAATTCAGTTGTCCAGTGGGCCAGTACATCTCAGTTTTCAGTTGCCCCCGTTATAATATTACTTGCCCAATAGGTGCACAATGTTCATGAATTATCAACTACATCAACTGTGTTGTTCATCTTGCAGTCTTAAGTTTTGAAATTCTTTTTGATTGGAACTCATCATTAACAAGACTACTGACAGAGACTAATTTCACTTGCCCACTGGACCACCAAACTTCCATTTTCCTTTCTCAAGAACATAATTTACTTCCTCTGGGCAATCATACCTAAGTTTATTTTCCTGCCCCGATAATGTTAGTCAACACTGGGTACTAAGGTAAAAAAACCCTACCCACTGGGGGAGGGCACACCTAAAATTGTATGAAAAGATTTTTTTTGATCAAATTCTGAAACGTCGGGGAAATAAATGTTTGGAAATATCAGGAATAGAATTGAGAAAGCTAAAAACAATGCATACTTTATATAGAGTTCCCATTTTCTGACATACAATGTTACTTAACAGCAAGTTTACTAAAATTTACTTAAATTGCAGTTATAACATAATTAATCAATGTTGGAGTAATTGACCATCTTAATGTCTGATTTCTGGCCTAGCCTTGCCTTGGGGAACATTAAGGGTCTTGGTGAAACAAAACTCCTTGTTTCCCTTGGGGTCGGCCATTATTATCCATTCTATTAGTACAAAAATGGTGTACTCTTTCTCTCTGGATGTTTTTTTTTTTTACCCATTCTTTAAGTTAGCTTGTAATGTTTTCCTGGTTTAATGGAAGCCATTGCAAAGTGGTTCGTAATTTTGTCGAGTTGCATGTTGATTCAAAAGCAAGTTATATGTGATTTCACTTCACAGAACCTTTGTTACACTATTGTACTGTGAGGATAACCAGGTAGATTGTAGCAGAAGACATTTTTTGAAAGGAGTCAAATGGTAGAACCTCGTCTGTTTTGCTACCTTGGTTTAATTTAATACTTGGTAGCATATACTGACCAATTGACCAAAAATTCCTCAAACATAGGTACTATTATGGGAACTGTACTTAGTGATTTTGTAGCCTCTTCCAGGCATTCAGTTAGTTGAGGTGCCACACAAAAAGAGGTTGAGCAAAACAAATAGGGGAGAAGCATAGCAAGGGAAAGCGAAAGAGCACCTGTGGGCAAACTTAACAAAAGGTCATTTTGGTATAGCAAGATGTGGTATACCCTCTGATTGGTCAATTTTGACAGGTTTTGTCAACCCTCAAACGTTTCTGGCACAGATGAGAAATATGGGATATTTTGATGGTCAGTGTAAAATGAGGTTGACGGGCCTACACGACACCTACAGTTTGTGACATTTGTACATTTGCCGTTCTGTTCGGTCTCTCGACTCCTCTTTGCTTCACACATGTTTATGAGGGGTACTTTTGTTTTGTTATTACAGCCTGGCTGTTTGATTAGAGCTGTTGGCAAGTTTGGTATATTGCTTCTTATCACGGATATCATATTTGACATATTTATCTTGATCTGATTTCTCTTCAGAGACTGCCGTAGCTTTACTTTGAGAAAGAATCCCCTGATTTTCCAGTCGATTCCTGTTGATCTCCTGAGTAGGTTTTAGTCCACTTTGCAGAAGGAGTATCTCTAGTTGGCAATCTAGCGTTAGTTTGTCATTTTGGCATATTCAGTGATTTTCTTTCTACAATTCCCAACACATCTGCTGACAACTGAAAACCACAAGCTGGCGGTCATGTTACGTGTCCCTGTAGGCAGTCTATAAGTGATTGGAAGGACCTTTTGTTAAGTTTACCCAGAGGCGTTCTTTTGCTTTCTCTCGCTGTGCTTCTCCCCTATTTTTTTCCTTGCCATTTTTTGCGCTGCGCTGCAACTAACTGAACACCTGGAAGAGGCTAGTGATTTTGCAGCCTCTGTCTATTGCTGCAAACTGAGATGATGACTCAGTGATTTCTCAATGATTTTAAAATGGCAAAATTTTGAAGTGCTAAATTAGATTCAAATGCTTTAAAATGTCACTTGAAGTGAAAAGGCTAAAACTCATTTATTCCTGGAGAATTCCTTAACAATTAGCATGTTACATACGCCTCTTTCACGCTCTTTTCCTAAAAATTGCCAACCAAACTGGCCAAAACTTTATTTGAAGTTGAAAACTAACATTCCCTTTCACTTTCAGGCTATTTTTGGCTTGGATGTTTGTTTGTCCATGCATAAAAGCAAACTCTGGAGACACTTTCCCCCCTTTATTTTTCATTTTTTTTAGAGCTACACTGTTAACAGTAATAATTTGTAACGTATTATTTTTCTTCTGCTAGGTCGGGCAGCTCAGGAGTGTAACTGCTAACACAGAACACTGTGCTTGTATAGCAGGCAGGTCAGAATGAAACTTACAACCAGGGCCATAGCTAGTAACAGGCAACCTGAGGCACTTACCTCAGTCAGTTTTTCATTTTTGTGTCTTTTTCTGGAAGGGGGAAAGTAAAACACTGCTAGGAAATGAAACATTGCCTCAGTCATAATTTGGCTATGGCCCTGCTCACTATCCTGCTATTAATGATAAATAACAATAACAGCAATACTATTACTACCACTACCACTACCACCACCTCTACCGCTTCCCCCGCCGCCGCCCCCAGCCACACTGTGCCACGCCCTGGCACGCCTCCACCGTGAAGGAAGGAAGGAAGGAAGGATGGAGTGAAACTCCCATACATACCCATAACTTCGATTTTCCAAGTTAAAAAAGGCGGCCACAGAAATTGGGTGGGGAGGGGATGGGAGTATCTTTCTGGACAAGAGAAAATTACACCGGGCGAGTACATTTGGATACAACACTGCTCTCTGACAGTTCAGCGATTACACATGGGCATACCATTATTTATAGGCATTTATTTGCAGGTCATGCGACAGGCTTGCAACAACATGTGACAAGTGTTCAGCACAAATTGTTTCATGTAAATTGATTTGCCTGCGATTCTTGTAAATATTATTCTGTAGCATTTGATAGTCTTAAAACCCCAAGGAATTTGAGACCTTGGACAATGTTACACTACAGTGAAACCTTTATTAAGCGGATCCCCAATTAAGTGGACAACCTCTATTAAGCAGACACTAAGCTGGGTCATGAAATTAACTTCTTATGTTTCCCTTTATAACGAACCCCTATTCAGCAGACACCTCTATTAAGCGGACGCGGACACTAAAATAAATTGTATTTGGCTAATTTCTATTGTTAAAAACCTCTCTTAAACGGAAACCAAACTGAATTGACAAAGAGTCCATGTACCGTGCGTATTATCATTGCTGTTTTGCTGTTATGTTTTTGCATTTAAGAAACAAATTAAAGTTGGTAATGAAAGTTATTGAACTTGAACTCTGGATAGCTTCCTTGTTAACAAAACAGAACTTTATTACAGTACAGAGTAGCCATTTAATGTTAATCGTGAACAAACATTGGGCAATTTCTACAAACCTCTATTAAGCGGATACCCTCTATTAAGCAGACACTTGGGAAGGTCCCGAAGGTGTCCGCTTAATAGAGGTTTCACTTTGTATCTAAAAAGTTGGTTTTGAGTTTGCATGAGGTGAGCAGTGTGCACTACAAGAGCTGGGTGCAACAATGTTGTAGGATCTAAATCAACTCTGAGAGCACTCACGTTGAGTTAGTATATACCAAAGAAAGTGTTAAATATATTTTTCAGTGATAAGAGTGGGAAGTTGGAGATCATAAGTGAACTTGCCAGTAAAGAGAGATTATTTTACTACCAGCTGGCTCTCATTTGGCAGGCTGTTCTGACACCATTGCTACAATCAGGTAATACAAAGCTGATGTTTATACATGTAACACTTTAGTAATGGTTAAAAGGACAATTAATACTTCATAAATTTCCCAGAACTTTTCTAAGCTGAGGAAATGAGATCTTAAATTGTGTTAGAAAATTGATGTGACTTATGTTGTTATGACTTGCTGTTGTAGAAGTATGGTCATGCCTGGCCTTACAGGAGGTGGGACAAGTGTTAGCTCCTATAATAGAGTCCTTTTATGGCATCATGAAGTGTGTCTCCACAAGTCTTGTGGCTGTTACCCAACTTGTGGAATCAATGAAGAGTTTCCATGAATTATTTCAACTGTGCTGGTCAGATGAGTTTTTACAAGTATTTGAAAGGTATATGTTGCCACTTAGCACTGCTGCCAATGACATTAAGGTGGCCAAACACTGTTTTCCTGCTTCCAGCAATATTGTGAAAAAGTGGGTGCAGGTTTTCACTGTTTTTCAGAAATTCGAAAAACATTAAGAAGGAACGTTAAGAAGGAAGAAAGGAATCCGCCAGAAGTTCGAGTAATGAGTGGACAAGAATTTTGTACTGAGATTATTTATGTTGTTTTGCAAATGGCTGTGCAGCTGTTCAAATATCCTCCAAAAAAATCAATTCTAACAACACCAGTGTTGAAAACAAATTTCAAAGTTCATGTGACACATTTGAAAGTGCTGGTGAAATGAAACTGATGATGAAAGTTTACCTGTGTGTGTACAATTTCACAGAACTTTGGAATTAATTTTCTTGAGTTCCCATGGGAAATTACTTCTGGTGTTATTTCAGGCAACTTCTTATATCTAGATCTTTAGCCACATGTATGAGAAAATGTAAAAAGGACTGCGAAATACCTAAAATTA
>Ga0126339_10004247_pt1 | contig 10554 bp, 5 predicted proteins | sample OrbTmetagenome_2_FD_92532 | JGI IMG/M metagenome (GOLD analysis project Ga0126339, IMG submission 92532) | Coral microbial communities from Petempiche,Puerto Morelos, Mexico - Orbicella T R C metagenome | ecosystem: Host-associated > Invertebrates > Cnidaria > Coral | place: Petempiche,Puerto...
ACGGCTTTGATTCAGACGTCGAACTTTTCATGAGCCGAACCTAATGTATAAATTATTATAACGTATTTTACAAGCAGTTTTTACTTTGCCTGAAAATCGCTGACATTTCGATGTGTTTTGGTTGAAACTAAATAAAGTTCGGCGAATTAAGTTCAACGTCTGAATCAACAGGTGTACTTTTGATAATTTGGGTCGGTCCAAATTCGAATTAAGTTCGGCTCATGAAAAGTTCGGCGTCTGAACTGGGCCTAACTTGTGTTACAAGTATTGGACGGTAATGAATCGGTCAGTTAATTTTACATTTCAGGTCATAGCTAGCTAGGTTTCTAACAGTCACGAATTTTCTCATACCTCCAGCCCCTTTTGCCCCCCTCCCCCCTTCCCCTCCGTGTTCTTCTTTACCCTACCTTCTACAAACTACAAGCCTGATACGCAGGCTATAAGCCAAGTGAAAATAACCACGCTAAAATGAACAGAGGTTCTTGATTCAGTCATTAGGTTAATCCGTCAGTACGGATTGCTTTCGCAAAATAAATCTCTCTTCATATCAGACGAAATGACGTGAATTGTGTTTTTTTACTATTTTACGGGAATATCTAATCCCTTTGATGAAATGCAAAAGAATAATCTGGACGTATTCTGTCATCACGCTAGAGAGCCTGCATGTCCCTGGAAAAAAATAGTCTGAATTTCGTTACTCTCTCTCCTCCTCATAAGGCTTTAATTTGTTGCAGAGAGATGCCGTCTCGATTTTATGAAACCCGAAATTATAGAGAGTAAACTGCTAACAATATAATCGCGACGTTCTTTCACTCCGGTTAAAAATAAAACACACATAAAAAACCGCATCATTTGACCCTTGGAGAAAGACTCGGTCCTCTTTCTGCTCGACAGTAAGAGAAAGGAATCTTAGTGTCGGTTGGTCTTGCAGGCCGTAAGGTACACTATCTCTGACTTTTGAGCTGATCGACTGATCAGACATTAGCCATGGACAAGTGGACCATTATCGCATCACGGAGCTGCACGTGGATCCCTGGCACAATTCATTTTGAAATACCTAATCTCTTGGCGTGTTACCAATATAAACATGCAGAGCAGTGCCCAGTTCTTTTATTTTCGACCCTGCTACACAAGCAAGCCTTGCAGTCTCTGCAGGCTCTTTTATAACCACCCCAAACAGACCAGATTTCTCAGATCAAGTCAATCGCCGGATAATGCATCAATAACTCGGTAGGTCAGTCCTAACTTTGGTCTCTAAAAGACCTAAAATCCGGCTGACGCCGTCGAGTGACCATTAGGCTCGAATTATATTGAATAAATCGTAATCGTGACCAAAGGGACTTGATTGACTTCATGAAGGTAAGGTTCTCCCAAGTACTCCAAGAGCTTTCTTCGTCCTGTAGCAGATTTCATTTTCCTAAGCCTGGGAAACATGACCTTTCTTGTACTGTATTGGTTTTAAAATGCGTTTGTTAAGCCCTCCGGCTTTTGAATGAACGGACAATACCTTCCACTATTCGGTAGTGCTTTGCTGGGTTTTCTCGCTTATTCTTGCAATTGTATCGTTCGAACTGGTTCTGTTGTATGCTAGCTGGTACTACCATAATGTTGCGTTATATTTGCTCATTCTCACGACTTCTGCCAAGTGAATTGTGGACTCAAGTTATTTAAATGAAACCTTGGTTTAAAACAAAATCAACAATAATAACATGAGCGGAACATCAGCAACAGAAAGATTGTCGACAAGGTATAACTTTACGCGTAAGTACCCAGTAAGTTGGTCACGTGCTCTTTACGGTGGCTTGCGGTACAATATGGATCATAACGGCGGCAATTTGTTTTGTTTCTACCAATTTAAGTGTCAGAATATTTTTTCCTTGTTTCTAATTGTTTTTAAGGCTACCGAGGGCTTCGTTTAGGTCTTAAACACTTCACTACGTAGTCAGTCTTCTCTATAGTCAAGGAATTTACCCTGTTCACTTATTTCGCAACTTTCTTCGCAATTTCCTAACTCGTAAACTTATGTCCAGAAATGATGTCTTCGAAAGAAAACATGGAGCCTCGAGATCGCAAGCGTAAATGGCTATATTGGCTAATGATACTGATCATACGAATTCTTAGTTTGCCCATTTATCCCATCCCACGTGAACCTACGCAGCGTTGTCAATTTTCATTGAGCCATCCATTACGTACGCGATGCCTGTCTGGGGTGGGCCGGGGTTAATCAGACAGAGTTATTTAACAGATTGGAAAGACAACACTGCTGTGCTGCTAGAATTATTTTTGAACTTTCAACGGACATGCCAACGGTTGACGTTTTAGCTACCGTTAAGTGGAATACTTTAACACATCTGTATCAATGTTTTTTAATTAAACTTTGTTACAAGGGTTATCATGGCATGCTCCCTCGCATTTTAGCTGAACAGATCTTCTTCAACAGATCTTCTTCAAGACTGAAGCATGGGCTCATAGCTCCTGGTTTTGCCTTCAAATACGTTCAAAACTCCATGGGGCTGTCCAGGCTCTGAAACGCTATAGGATGATCAAACGAATCGATACTAGAGTGCACAGACGTAAAATCCTTTTTGAAAAATGTTAAGGATTTTAATTTTAATGTCTTAGCCCCACAAATACTCAACAACAGATCTGAGAATTTTATCTGTTTTTAACCATTGACTTAATTTAACAAAATCATATCTTTTATAAGAATGATTTTTATCCTTTAATTGTAGCTTCCTAATTATTCTAAGCATTTGAATCTTTTTATTTGAGTACACGACCCCACAAGCTTGTTAGCTTTGAATTTTTTTTTTCATCGTGTATAAATAATGGTTGTATGCAGCGGCGGGTCTAGGGGCCTGACCCCTCCCCCCTTATTTTGGGTGAAAAAAGAAAAAATCACAGAAGGAAGAAAAGACGGTAGGGCAAGCAAAACAAAACCGTCCCCCCGCCCCCCTCACCCCCAATAGCTCAAGGTCTGGATCCGCCACTAGTATGGATGTATACATGTATGTTTTTCGTACCACAAAGCAGACTTGAAAATACATATTCACTAGAAACCTGCTTTGTTTTAGACGAATTTAAAAGCCTGTTATTTTCTAGAGACTTAATCAGAGAACAAGAGTGTTAGACATCAGATAGCTGTTCTTCGAATTGATTCAGTTTTAACTATCGAAAATCCGTTACTCATTGCGCTGGTCTCACTGAATAGCGCAGCGCAGCTGATATGATGAACATAAAGTCAGACTTGGAACGAGAAGAAATACGTTTTCACGTCCTCACTTACTTTATACACTTTTATACAAATCCTCAGTGACAATTTCAGATTTCTTTCAGTGTATCCTCATTAATTTAGTAAATTCTTGCGGAGCAAAAGATATTCCTCGTGCTATATCGCATCTGAATTATTGCTCCATCCATTGCGTGTCTAGGAATGGTGAAACAGGTGTCGTTTCAATCAACAGATGAGGGCCGGGGGCGTACTTCCGTTTGAGGATAACTCGTCGCTTGGGTGAAAAATAATGAAACTTCAGGACTATTTGGTACACGTGATTTTCATAAAACCAGGTTGATGTCTGGTAAAATTGTTATTCTCTGGAACGATCTTTCTTTTTGCACAAAAAAGTTGGAGTCTCGTGTTCGTTCAGTCATCCGGTGATCGTAAGAGTTACTGACTAGCCCTCTTCAAAGTCCGAGCCACGCAACTCAGCCACTTCACAGAAAGGAGTGCCTTAACCGTTGTTGTGAACCAGCCGAGATAGTTCATCTAAAGAAATACGGAATTACTCTCCAAAAAATGTGGTTAGAAAAGATTGTATGGTGAATTTAAAAAAAATTGCGAAACGGCACGCTTGATTGCTAAGGTAACGAGGCAAAATTTCCACACGTGTTTTCTTTTTCTTTCTTTCTTTCAGTTTTGTTTCTTTGTCTAGAACCTGTCCGCGTGTTTGATGTGTGACGAATTGTAACAATAGTACCAATGCTTTTAAACAAGGTTCCTTAGCAGGTTTGAATGAAAATGAAAAAACTTAACAACATAACAATGCTCGAACTTTCAAAGAAACGATGAACACACGAGTTTCTCCTACCGACACTATACAATGAGTGACTGGACTTAAAAAAAGGCCGGCATCCATGCCACACTACGCCCGAGGAATTTAAAATAGGAGGTCACACTCTGAAAACGCAGCAAATTAATGTTTTCTGTCCACACTACGCCGGAGGATTTTAAAAACGCAACAATCACCAGTCATTTTGTACCCTGTGATCAGGCTCATCGCGTGGCAACTGAAAAGAGAGGAAAGATGTCTGCCTTCATACTTTTTTCCTCACGAAGAGCCTGCTCGCAGACTACGGTCAAGGAGAACTGAAAGGAACACTCAGTCAGGGAAATCACATGATTATCGTGACGCCATCTTTTTCGAAAAGCTCCGTTTTCAAAATGTTTTCCGTCCATACGAAACGAAAACTCGACGTTTTCAAATTACTCCGGTTTGAACTGAGAGCGTTTTCGAAAAGCTTCGTTTTCGCGACGGATTAGTGTGGACGGGAGGCCTAACCGTGGAAATAAATCTGCGTTTTCACATTTCTCCGGCGTAGAGTGGATGAAGCCTAAATTTTTGTCAATGAATCGAAACTATAAAACATTTGAAAATGCAAAATCACAGCTAGTGAGGGAAGTCACTGTTTCAGTTTTAAAAGTGAATACATGTCAAATATCTTTGGATCTTTGCCGTAGATATTTGTTTTCCCCAGTGATGCTTCTTCATTTATTAGCTCTTGTGTACTGTCGCAATCGTCAGGAATCCAGTGTGTTGCCATGCCCTGAAAGTTGAAAGGTGGCGCCGGGAATGTATACTTGGCCGTAAATTCTCCTTTCGTACTGACCTTTCCCCTTTTCTTGCCTTTTCTAAGACCAAAATTGCTTAATGTGCTCAGCTTATTGCACCAGGTAAGGTGTTGATTTTGTTTGCGTTCATCTACTGAATCAGTCAGAGACAGAGATTATTTTTACTGTTGCAACTTTGATTATTTTGCAAGCACAGTAGCTCACTGTGGGGTCTACGTACGGAAACTCTGCGGATTGTAATCAGAGGGGCAATTTACAGTTCTTAATTAATTTGTCACTAGTCGATTTCGAAGTGAATTCTCTCTCTGTCACTGTTATTATGTTTATTCTTTTTCAGTAATTGTTGTTATTATTAGAATTTATTATTCTTTCGTTCATTTTTGTTATTATCTACCTTTTTAAGCCAAGAAAGGCTTTATAATAACATACCCGATCTCCATTTTCGTTGTAAAAGGGCGCCAGTAACTTTTGCCAAAGTACCGTTGTTGTAATTCCGTAGCCATGTTTCCGTTAGAAATCAGAGGAGGTTGGACACGCGCCGAACTGAATTAAATACAGTTCACTTTTGTTAATTTGATTTCTGTCTTCATCTCCTCTAGCTCCCCTAAGGATGAGTTTCCTAATCCTATTTATTACCTTTTCCACAGGAGACTATGATCTAGTCTCTTGCTCTCTATTACTGTAGGTTTGGAAAACTACTAACAAACTAAAAGGCGAAATGGCAACGTTAGCAGAGGCTACTTAAAGCCCAGCAGGTCAAAGTACTTCCTTTGTTATAACGTTTCCCTGAAGCTTAAGGCAGGCACGTGGTCCGGATGTCCGGGATGTCCTTTTCTCGCAACATTTCAGTGAACTCTGCTATTCCGAGAGCGTGGGTTCGAGATAGTCGATAGCAAGTGACTGAAAGGCAAAAAAACAATAGCGAAAAAAGTATTATAGACAAATGTATGGATATTAAAAACGCTATTGAGCGCTTTCTAGCACAACTACATATCCCTGAGACTTGGTTTACGCAATCCTTTGTCTATTACCATTTAACTTTCCTATTCATAAATTGTTGAGGATTCAATGTTTTATAAAATTATTTGCCATGGGATTCCCACACAAACACTGTAATTTCTGACGCGTGTTGCCTTCCTATCACGATCGCTTCCAAAACGGTGGTAAGGTCTTTAGTATGCGGATCCGCTGTATAATTTGGAGGCGTACTGAGAGAAGACTGTTCACTCTGTTAACAGATTGTATGTAACAAAGTGTTCTAACAACGGAAAGCTCATTGGCATTCAGTTTACCTGGCTAAAGCAAACATTCTCGAGGTGATTTTACCATTCGCTCCGCAGTCATACTTGGTATGTTATGCATAGAAAACGTGGCGCAATTAGGAACGTAAAAATCATGTGAGGCGTGAAAGACGAAATGAAGGTGATGTCTTTCAGTGTATTCTCTCGTGTTTGGCTTGGGGCTTTGCTGAAACACTCATGTAAACAGACGCTAGCAGGCTTCTATATCAGTCGTCTGTACGTCAGTTGCTGCTTACTGAAAGGCTAAATTCCGACCACTAAGGTGGCAGAAAAATGGCAAGAGACAAAAAAAAAAGCGCAGCACAAAGGCAATTTAATAAAACACAATATTACATGCAACCGGTGGCGAGGGCTGGAAGGATTACGAGCGTTTGCATCTGATTGGCTAATTAGATAACATCTGATTTTACTTGTTTTACTAGCAGTTGAATGTATGGCTGGGAGTAAACATGTTTGGCCTGTTCGTTCCGTGGAAATAAGTCAAAAATAGAAGACAAAAGCAATGTAAATGGACGTCTTTGACCACTCCAACGTTGAAATCCGGCACTTTTGGATTAACCCTAAGAGAAATGTCCTCCGTCACAAACTGAATATCTTAGTTTTTGTTTTTCTTTGCTAGTCCTCAGTTTATGAAACTACTCCATTCAGCAACCGAGGAGGAGCTGAGTAAATCTGTGACGAGACTTTGTAGAGCTTTACTTGTACAGCCATTTTACAGCGGGTAAATTTTACTTATTCCATTGTCCCGTATGGGACTTTCAATCTTGCAACACAATCAATAGAGCCGCTCGTGCCAGCTGGCGCGCTGGGCCAGTTTCAACACAGTTTGAACTTAAATAATCACACCTTACATAGCTTTGTCAAGGCAAACGAAAACACGGTTTTCAGTTTCCACAAAACCAGTGTCTTTTGGCCTGACTTTTATTTCAGATTTTGTTCTTAACAATGATCCGCTGATTTTGTCGGCATCTCACTGTTCAGGATGGCTCAGCGACCCACAGGTGGTACACATCAATTTTCTTCGATTTGTTCCTCTACCATCCTCTTTAAACCATGTTTTATTAATACGATTGAAACTGTGTAAGAACCAGAAAGAACATCCAATAAAGTTGTCTGTCAATGCTGGTTATGCTGAGATGCAGTTCTGGCGTTTTGGCATTTTCTTTCTGATTTGTGACAAATTAAGACGCATGCTTGACTAGCCGACGACAACAATCGGTAAACAAAGCAAAATAAACAATTAGCTACTAAGACCACATAATTAAGCCTGCACGTGTCTTTATTGTTATGCTTTATTTTATTTTCTAAATTGATTTTTCAAGATCGTCATTAAAGTTTAAATTCCCTAAACTGATCTCAGATTATTTTTCTTTAATCGCCGGACGGAAAGTAGCGCATGCAAAACTGCGCGACGCTGTCACGAACCAAAGAGCTGGTAACTTGGTACGTTAAACTAACAACTAGTAAACACGCTTAGTCCATTTGAATAACAAAGCTTAAAGTTACCCTCTCTAAGGTGCAATTATTCAAAAAGTTACTGTGTTATTACTTGAAAGGAAAGCAAGCACACCTGGAAACCACTTAAAACACGAACTAAACATGTTAAGAGTCCACGCCACCCTTTCATGGGGCGTTTTTAGCTGGTCCTCCACTCTTTAGGACTATAGAGAAGTTTTTTTTTGTTACAATCAGACGACATTCTAATAAACTAAGGTGGTATTTTAAGATTCTTCCCTGAACAAACAGCACATACAGAGTATTTTCATAAAAGACAACCTGTGTACCTGGCGACAAGGGGTTTAAGCAAATGAAACTTTGCTAAAGAGACGTTTAATTTCCTCTAACGTACACAATACATATCATTAGTCGACCTTCAATTGCAAAGTGCCATTCAACCACGCGGACGATACCGTAAACAAGACTTTATTCGTTGAATGGGCTTCCATTCTCATTATAAATTGTGCGGCGTTTGATTGCTTGTTCTTGGTCATGATACTGATTTAAGTCCAGCCTTACTGTGAGACCCGTGCAATTGTTTTCTTTAAACCCCCACGCCACGTGCGCTTAGTTTAAAACAAAGAAAGTTCATGATGAAAAGTTTACAATGAAATAAAGCAATTTATTTGATAAAACAAACAAATAGTCGCTTTAATTTACGCCAGGGCAAGCCATTATTGGCTTTAGAGCTACTGGAAGTGAATACTTTTGAGCAAAAAGATGAGTACTTCAAAGCTCAACTTGAGCGACTTTTCCTGTAGTTCTCGTGGTTCGTCAAGACTGTGAGAGGGTTGTGACGCTGTTGCGAAGCGTGGCAACGCAGTGTAACACTATTCAAATGTTAATACACACGTGTCCTTATGATTAACAACATCTGCGCTCTTTAACTGTAAATTTACATCTTTGCACGTTTATCATAGTTGAGGAAATGACTCAAAGCATAGAGGTGTTAAAATTGAGCCCTTAATAAAACAACGACCAAACTTGCTTTATCGACCAAACTGTGGGCATATCAAGACCTACGTAAGAATATAAGTTAAAGACCGCTGCGAAAATGAAATACGGCCATTTTCGAAAATAATATAAACTGAAAGAATTTATTTTCTCCTGTCCTCTTTTTCATCTGAGAAGAGGACAACGAAAACAAAGGAAGTTGTTCGCAAGGTAATTTAAATATCTTTTGTTTCTTGTGAAAGAAGTTCTCGCGCCAAAACTGCAGGACGTTAAGTTGTTACTATAGAGATGAGCTCTCGGCCAATGAGGTGACTGTTTGTAATTTTACTCACGGCTATTTATTGCAGTTACGTATTTTATACGACGTGAGAGTCTTCAAAGCTGGTGCTAGTATAGTAGTTTCCACCATCAGAAATGACTGCAACTCAAGTACGTGTTCCCCCATCTTGTCCTCGGAGAGTGAGGCCGAACATTATTCCAAGTCGTTCAGTCTGCAGACAGCTGTTTGGACCGGTGAATCACGAGCAAATGAAGGCAGATTTGCTTCGCGAGAAGAGGAAGATGAGCGAGGAAAACGCTCAGACGTGGAACTTCGACTTCGAGAATGGAGTTCCTTTGGTTGGAAGATACGTTTGGGAAAGAATTTGCTCCACCTTGACGACTGAAAAGCCAGGTTCTAGTTTGCCTGACAGTGTCAATGAGACAGGAACGAATGAACGCTTGGGTTGTTTCAGTCTTCCTTCTACGGAACTTATTACTACAGCTACTACGACGACAAGTTCTGGCGCGACCAAGTGTCCAGTATCGAATGACTCGTGTACTAATCAGGCGGAAAACGACTTAGTAGAAACAAAAAAACGCTTTAGACACATCAGGAAGACAAGATCTACGGGAAAAATCACGGGTAAGTCAAAAGATTGTTTTTGTTTTCACCATTTACATCTTTATTGTAACGCTCTTTCTAAAGCGTCGTTTTGCTCTTTTCGCAGGCACGATGTAAATATCGTGTTATTCGATTCATGAGATAGTTCGTGTTTCAACAGCGCGTAACATTTGCTTGCAATTTACTCTTCGCTATTCGGCCAATATTTTGCCCTCTGAAATGTCGCTCGTGCAAGATTAATCTATGTAGGCGAGGTTATTAGATGTAGTAACGATAATAGCTTTTTTGTCAACCGGGTCAAATACAATGAAATGAGAGCGAAATCCATGTCATCGATTTGCATTGGTTCTCACTAATCCTTTGTAATCTCTTCTCTCCAGATCTGCTACGATCGACGAAACAAAGAAAGTGTGAGAAGAGATCGCGTCCAACCAGAAGAGATTCAAAACCGAAACAAACAAGTATGGACTTGTTCGTCCGCAAACATTAGCTTCAACTTTTCAAAAAGGTCAGTGTTTTTGAAAGCCCCTAGCAATTAACTTACTATCGGGTCAATGTGTCGATAAGAATTTACTACGCGCGGAACACTTTCCGTGACGAAACTAGAAACAACTAGCCTCGTTGGGCAGTGTTTTCACTGCACTCGCGTTTGGATTATTCCCCAAGGACGTCTGTTGACGTGCTATGAAGAACAATTTGTTCCCGAGCTACAGTTTGTTTGTCTTCCGTCAAACAAAACCATCGGATTAGCGATCACCAACCTCGCTGCAGAATAACTGTTTACCTAACGAATTCAACTTAGTTGGAAGGCGCGTGCCAGTAGGTATACGGTAATAATTGTTGAACTCGATTCGTGCAGTTATACGCCAAACAATTTCTATTGATACAAGTACACTTGAAACCTTATACGTCAAATTGATATTGGAGCATGAACATTGTTGCAGAAAATATTCATACCCACCTCATGGATGGGGGGGGGGGGGGGGGGGGGGGGGGGGAAAAAAAAAAAAAAACCTATAGGGGGGGGGAAAAAAAAAAAATTTATAAAAAAAAAAAAATACAAAAATAAA
>Ga0126339_10004249_pt1 | contig 10553 bp, 5 predicted proteins | sample OrbTmetagenome_2_FD_92532 | JGI IMG/M metagenome (GOLD analysis project Ga0126339, IMG submission 92532) | Coral microbial communities from Petempiche,Puerto Morelos, Mexico - Orbicella T R C metagenome | ecosystem: Host-associated > Invertebrates > Cnidaria > Coral | place: Petempiche,Puerto...
ACAAATAAGAACCTACTAAGAACCTAATCAGCCTGAGTTCGGAAAAACTACCCCAAAATATAAGAACCCATTCAGCCTGAACCCAAAAATTCTAGGTTCTTATACGCGGGTGTTTACTGTATACCTTGTTCTTCAAAGCCCACCGGCACATGTAAATAAAGTGGCCGGGTATTCTGAAGTTGCTCCAAGAATGATATAGCCAGCTGGGAGCATGGGAAAACAGGTGTGGACATGTTTTGATTGGTTTTGGAAACCAAACTAAGGATGAATGGCTTTTAACAGTCAGGTTAAAACTTTTCTAATGGTGACTGGTTGAACATACTTTGTGTTTAATACTGTGATCAATTGGCATTCATGAAGCAAGTTTTTGAGTGGCAAAATGACACTGACCTGTAGTTTATTAGCATAAAATTATGACAATTACAGGTATACATACGTACTTGTATGTCCGCAGTACATTTTGGCAATTCTGATATATACTTTTAATTTGTAGGACCTGAATCAGAAGAAATATCAAGCAGATTCTTGTATTAGAGACCTAAAATCAAAACTGGCAGCCCTTGATGAGGTACAGTGTAGTGTAGGGATAACATTTATGTGGTGTTGGTATGTGTCTGTATAGCCTGCCAAAAGGCTTATGTTTGGGGAACACATGGGCAAGCAGCAAAGCCACTAGAAAATTGCTTCTGCTCAAGACCTCTCCTGCTGGGTAACTTTGCTCACTGACTTGCTCTTTATCATTCATGCATGGGACTCAAGGTAAGCCTGCTTGCAGGGCTAGAGGCTGTGCTTGACTGTATCAATAATTTGCCTTACATTTTATCATGTGTTACACAATAGAAAGCAACACCAGATATTTTTTTATGAACTTTATTTTGTGATTATTTATTTGACTCATTATTTCTGGACAGATAGTCTCTGACTCATTTTCTAAATTCCACACGAACTCTGACAACTTCAAAATGTCAGTGATGCTTGGGTTGTCTATGGTGTGCACTTGCACATAAGCATATTAGCAACTGGCATATGCAGACACAGTAAGGTATATTCAAGTATTGCTTCCTGCTGGAAAATGTTTCTAACTTAAGGTGCTAATGATCAAGCTCTTATTTTGTTGGAATATGTTTATGGTTATGTGCTATGCATAATCAAGATAAAACACTGATCTTTTCATTTCTTGTTACCATAATCTGTTGCCAGGAGTGCAAATTTGCCAAGCAAGAACTGCACAAACTTCGTCGTGAGAATGGATCACTGGACTCTGAGAGGCATGAACACAGTAAAACAGTCAGTCAACTGCAGACCAAGGTGGCTGTATTGGAACAGGAACTCAGGGACAAGGAACAGGTAGCTGATCAAAATATCAATAGTCATCTTACTGATTGCCATTACATTTTTTTAAATATCACTTTTAAGTATTTGCAGTGATGTACACATCTACATCAGCACTTGGTAGTAGTCACACCCAGTTATAGGAACCTGGAATTTTCCTGGTTAAGCCAGCCAAAAAGGTTCTTATATATGTTCATGGTGTCTACTGAGATTGCAGAGAATCTAGGGCATTTTAGGTTCTTAAATACATGCAGGCTCTTATTCTTATTAAGTGCGAAAGGTGGAATGGGTGTGGTCCTTTCTTATTTATGAGAATCACATATTTTAACCAATCAACACCTGGAGCTTTTGGCAAAAATGCAGTTTTGGACATTTTGTACATTTTTAGCCTGGATATGAGCCAAAGTGGTTCCAATCTACTTAAAAAGGCATTTGCAACATGACAGCATGCCTTTCTTTCCACTAGCTTTGCTGTTTGGAACATTTTTGCAATGACATGCACAGAAATCAAAATTTCGAGATCATTGGAAAGATGTTATCCTCCTGAAGAACTTAAGTGTAAGTGATGCCAATTTTGGTCAAAGGTGATGACGTCAGAAGTGGAACAATGGGTTAATTTATCCCAGGTTCCTTAATTGCTCAATACCACTCAATGTGTTTTCTAAATAAAAACTAATTTGAAAAAATTTCCAGTCTGAGCAGTTTCTTATCTAATGTGCATTTTCAGAAAATATCCATACCCACCCCAAGGAAGGTTATTGGAAATTCTGAAGGGGAGGGGGTTTTCAAAAACCAAAATTTTTAAAAGAGATTGTGAAGCCAAACTGGACTTTCTGGAGGAGTGAGAGGGTTCTAACCAAAAAACCTTCTGTGGGTGAGGTATGGATATTTTCTGGAACAACACAATGGTGGTTTACAGCAGTTTTCAATTGAGTGTGGAAAGTAATGTGGTTTTGGTTTTACTATGGTTTGAGATTGGCTGAGTAGTCTAATTGGTAAGTAATTGGTTTGGTTTTGGTTTTACGACACTAATTTGAAAACTGCTCTAAAAGCCAAACAAATTAGACCCTGCAGGTTTTTAATCACTAGGGTCTTATAGATGTAGGAGGATGTTAACTGTATTATTTCCCAAATTGACGATTTAGTTCAGTCATTACCTCTGTTGGACAATTTCAGGTGAAAAAATGATTGAAGCCTGGCCTGCTGCAAACTTTCAGTAAACAATGGTTATAAGATAAATCTAACAACTTTTCAAAGTATAATTATTTGCATAATTATGTGTTCCACTGCTACATAAAAAGTCCTAACAGTCTATTAGACCGTTTTCGTATTCTCGGTATTGGACTGGCACTAGCTTGTAACTGAGGCTAATGCAGGGAATCTTTTCAAATGCAAATGACGTCAATCTCTTTTTAATGATATTCCCCCGCATGAGCCTCCATTGCAAGCTAGTGCCAGTCCAATACCGAGAATACGAAAATGGTCTTAATTCCATTCTTTTGTTTACATAGACATTGATCGAATCTGAAGAAAAACGGTAAACTATGTTTTTATTTCTTTTATTTCTTTTAATTTATGTGTACTAGGTAATAGCACGAACCAATGAACTGTTAGAGAATTCCAATGAGCAACGGAGAAAACAAGAAAAAGCTTTGGAGGAAAAACAGGAGCAAATCAAGAAGGTTGAAGCCAACATTAAATCAGTAACAGGCGATGTGATCAAGGTAATAAGAAAAAGCGTGTGCGTTCCTTTACGAAGTAGCAGTGATTAGGACTTATGAACCAAAACGTTTATGTCAAAGTTTGCGAACGATAAGCACTTTCCAGAACACACTGTAACTGCTAGAGACTGATCAAAGTTGCACACAACCACCTGTCTTTACTTGTAAAGTAAACAGTGAATTAATGAAAACTGCATTCATTTGATATTTTCTGTGGGATGTTTCCTCTTAAGACATGCTTCAGTGCAATTTCTATTTTTTTGAAAACTTAGCGAACAATGTTCCCAATTTGTCTTTGTGTTACGCATGGAATATTTAATTTTCTTTGTGAAGTTTACAGTTCATAACTAAAGAAATACTAGGCACGAAGTGTCACATGAAGTATCACCAACATTCAACAGTTTATTTTCTATCACTGATATCGGTAGGCAACATCCTTCTATTGTCATAATGGTTTGTGTCATTTTCTTTTCTTTTCTTTTCTTTTCAGGGAAATGAAATTATCCAGAGATTACAGTCGGAATTACGTACCTACAAGTCGAAGGTACATTTTCATTTAAACGAAGTTCTTTTTGTTAGTTAGTGAAGATTGAGTAAAATTGTCTGCTTGTGTAAATTTGGGCATGAAAATGAAACTGTAACTTGCATTTCATTTATAGAGAAAAAACAAACAACAACAAAACACTTGTACTGCTACTTTTTGTATTCTAGATGAAACTGAAAAGTGTGGTTATGACCAAACAAGAAAAGCTTCTTGAAGAGAAGGTACTACAGGCCAGATAATGAATGTCATATGAAGGCTTTGGTAGGGAGATGAATAGATGCGTCAAGGAAGAGTTGAGCTTGCAGTAAAATAGTATATTGTTGTTGAGTTCATTGAATCATTGAGCAATTGCGATACAATACAAAACTAAGTTGTGCTACTTACAGTAGTTTGAGTATTAAGCAGCTCACATCTATAATAAGAGTTTGCTGGACAGTCTATTGTTGTATCGGTCAGTGTAAAACGCAGACTGCAGACTGTAGACTGCACACCGGGGGTAAAATGCAGACTGTGGACTACAGACCTTTTAGGTACATATCGTTTTATTTCCATTATGGAGTGCTGACTGTAAACAGGATTATTCAAGATAGTTTGTAGTCGCAGTGAAAGTCTGCACTCCGGCTGGCCTGAAATCACTCAGGCTAGCCTAACTAATGCTCCGGTTAGCCTGTTTACGGTGAGCGTTCAATGATGGAAATGGTAACACGATTCAGTTACAAAGTCTGCACTCTCCATTTTACCCCCGGTCTGCAGTCTGCGTTTTTCACTGACCGATTGTTGTATGGGAAATATTTTTGAACTAGAGTTTCCAGAGTTCTTCGAAGCTGTATTGTATTTTGTGGTGTGCGATTGACTTTTATCTGTCTTGCTCTGGCTTCCTCGACAATGTTGAACTAGTTTCTTTCTCTTCAAACCAAGAAAAGCGTGTTATTTGTTTGTAAGCTATCTTGTTTGAAATCAGGAAGCAGCTCTTGAAAGATATCGACAAGAAAACGCCAGCTTGGAGACCACGGTGAAGACTAAAGAGGAGGAGGTAATGTTTACTAAGTCATTGAGTTGCTCGTCAACAATGACTCAGTGAGGCCGCATTCTTCCGCTGGGATTGGGGAGCTTAAGCAATGACAACGGCTGGAAAAAATGGATATATATTTTACCTTTGAATTTCGCAATTATCTAGAACTTTTCAGTGTGCCGAACGGTTCTAAACCCTACTCAAACTGAAGATGTAACGCTAGGGATCAATTTCAGAAGACAATGTGAAAAATTAGCCTTCTTGGTTCAAGTTCTGGAGAAAGCGCAAAACTTGGTCATTTACATACACTCTTTATTGCAACTCCCTACAAGGGTTTTTCAGTTGCAATACTAGATAACTACCATACTAAAATAACTAAATAAATAACCAAATAACTAAAGCAATAAATATGGTTGTTTTGAAGAGGACGTTAACGGAATGTACAAGGATTTATAACGCACGTGCACAGCCATTGTTTTGCTCATTAAATCTTTTGTTTACTCTCTAATGTTGACTTGTTCGTATTAGTGGCGCCTGTTTTCTCAACTAAACGTGAACATGGTGTTCTTAGGCCCGGTTCATACGTCGCATTTCTGCCGTGTCGAATTCAATTCAATTAAGTGCGGCAGAAATGCGACTGTCGATTCATACGTCGCACTTGTGTCGAATTTAATTTAGAATTAATACTGTCAGGTATTTCGGCCAGCGGAAAATGTTTTAAACGCAGAGTATTCAATATGGCGGACGGAGATATTGAGGGACGAAGGACTTTAATTTTGCGAAAAATTGTCCGCCAATACAATGAGAAGGAGAAGGCTGACAATGCAGCAGTTTGTTTTGCAATATTATTCAGGTTGCATTGGGTCGAGAATAGCCAAGTTTCTTCTTTCTCTTTGACGGGACCAAATTTACGCATGCTCAATACATTAACATAACGTGTGAATTAGATTCGACACGGCAGAAATTCGACGTTTGAATCGGTGTCGCATTTCCGTCGATAATGCGACAAGACCAGTCGAACGTGCGGCAGAAATGCGGCAGCCGATTCAGACATCGAATTTCTGTCGAATTTAATTATAATTCGTTGAATTAAATTCGACACGGCAGAAATGCGACGTATGAACCAGGCCTTAGTGTGTGAAATTAATGGCGTCATGGTGCAAATCCTTGCGCAAATGAAATGTTTGCCAGCAACTCAAAAGACAATACACACTGAATAGTCTTCAAACTTGATCAGAACGCAACTTTACAGGTTGTCTGTGTCAGATACAATTTTACGCATAATTTTTGACACACAAGTTCTTGAAGTGTTGGCAAAGAATTATGTAATTATCATTGAATGTGAATCACGCTATGTCCTATATCAAACGCGAGAGGCAGAGTTTCATCAAAACTTGTAAAGCCGAGACTGAGGAGTGTTACAAGTTTTGAAGAAACTCTACTCTGCACTTGACTTCCGCTCAGGCTGTTGACACGGACAAAACTTCATTTCAGAACTATCCTCAACCGGACGATCACACTAGAAGAAACAAATTGATTATTGTTATCTGAACACTGATTTAGGTGAAGAAGCTGAGCGAGTCACTTGAGACGAGTACAGCAAAGCTAGAAGAAAGTAAACAGTTGTTGAAGACCAACGAAAATGGTGAGAATGTCCCAACGTTATGCTGAGAGCGGCGAAATAATTGTGTTACTATGTAACAAATTAAGGACGTTCGCACGAAAATGTTCTACTCGATAGATTTTCTTCAAACTTCTACTGCGGACAGATAATGAATTACTTGTTTCAGAAATGAAAAAAAAATTGGGGGTCACGGACTTCGTTCCAGAGATAAAGGGTGTAGAAAACTAGTCTGTTTTCGAAAACTTGGCGCGCGTAAATCACTGTTTTTAGCTTAAAATATCAAAGATGAATCAACGGAGACAAACTATCCTAGTAATATTTTGTATAAGGGAATCCGTTGCGTTAATAAGTCCAAATATTGCCAACGTTTTCACAAAACTTAACCCTTCAAGAGGTATTTGAAACCGCCGCGCAGATGAACGAAGAGCTAAAAAGAACGGAATTCGATGGTGCATTTTGCAAAAACTTCAATTCGATAGATTTTCTTCATTTTTTCGCTAAACGTAGAAAATCGGTAGAGAAAATGATCCATCAAAAGAAAAATAGGGGTCACCGAATGTTCAAGATCGTTAAATCCAGGCAAAGCTATGGTCATCCGCCCTATCATTGTTCATTTTATTACTTAGCGCGCGCTTAATGCATGATATGGCGTGTGTATTTGCGTGGACAGTAAGGATGCGCAGAAACAATTAGCGCAAAAGTCCTTAATTGACCATTTCCTAGATATCATGAATTCGTTCTTTTAATTAGATTCAATAGAAGCTGAGAAAGGTCAAGCACTTTTGTCCCAAGCTGGAAACATTCCTTTTGATGTTCTAAGATTTGTTGGTACATCACGACAATATCCGTCATTCAATGATTGTCTCTCTTCTTATCAGATGTCTGCTTGATATATAATGTATTTGATTACCTGATTGGTCCCGAAGCTTGTATAGCAATATTGTGGAGTTACCAGCTTACTTTAAAACACTCTTGCGTTTGATATTGCAGTTATCAACTGGTTAAACAAGCAGATAAATGATCAAATGATGTCACAGCAGCGCCTTGGACCGTTTGAAATGCACACAAAGACTGTGTCACCGCGAGGTCCACCCTTGGTTCCATACAACAAGGTGCACTCAGTTCGGTTTATTTCGTAAAGTTTACTGCATCGAATTATAATAATTTGTGTGACTGTTGTTTTTGTATTCAGGTAACGAGCACAACAGTTGGTTCCAGTTCAGCGGGAAACAGGACAGATATTCCACGTTATACTGAACCAGCCCAGGTAAACGTTAAATTGACCGCAATTATTTTAAAGCCAGGGGGACATTTCAAGTAGGGTTTGGTGTTTGAAAATCAGAACTTACTTGAATCCAGCCTATGAACTAGTGAAACTTCAGATTTAACCTTCAGATTGTTATTTATACTAGTATCTTTGGGTGATAAAACGCAGTTATTCTTACAGTACTTGACGAAATCAAACTTGACATAGCTGTCAACTACGTTTACAAATGTGAAAGCTGAACACAGTGCGAATGGCAAAAGTTAGATTTGGCTATTTTACACCCTCCTTTTAAAAGTTTGAAATCCAGATCCTGTGAACTACAGTAAGATATGCCTAAAAGGAGAGAAATTTGTATGAAAAGTTGACATTTTATCGTCAATAAGAGTACAGACCCAGCTTGACGCCAGCGCGCGCGGAGCTTGAAGATTCTGCTGCGAAACTTTTCACAGCGTTTTTAGTGTTGCCAGTTTTCGATACAAGCGACAAAATACCTCTGAAAGAGAGGTCTGTAAACAGAAAATCATCAAAATAGTTTACGCGGTCTTTAAATTCAGATTGGATTCAACCGTGAGGCGAGGAACACGTATCAGTCAAAGTTGGACGTCGATGGATAGAATCTTAGGGTGCGTTTCTTTAAGAAAATCCAAGATTGGATTCTTAAATCCGAACGAATCCGAAAACGGATTTTGCGTTTCTTTACTAACTAGATATGACCAGATCAATCCAAGATATCTCGGATCATGGTGCGTCAAAGGACCGATGGATCCACTCTCAGAGTGAATTCTTCGGAAAAATCCGTTTTCGAATTCTTTCGGATTTAAGAATCCAATCTTGAATTTTCTTAAAGAAACGCACTCTTAGTCTCTTGCCATGTAACTGAGCTGTTATTTGCCATTACAGATGCCGTACAGGAAGCCAGGGCCTCGTCAAGCAATGCTTCCTCATCCAGTAGGCCAATCAACTCCTAATGTACCATCAGGTGTACTTCCAACAGGAGGTGTCACGCCACTCAGCCGCCCACTCACGGGCATGACACACACCACTGAACCCATACTTGACGCAAAGTACTTCCATCCCACTGGAAATGGAGCCACCTCTCAGAAGCCTGGATCCGAGCCTCCTCTCATGTCAGCGTACTTTCCCAAACCACGTGGTGCATTGCCTACCACGTGAACGCCACGTGGGTTGAGATAGTACCCTAATAAGAGATACGCGTAGTTGCAGTCACTTAGGAACTCGAAGTTTTCAATTGACAGTGTTGAGGGTTTGCTGTTGTCAGAACGAATCGAAGTAGGCATTTTAGAAGATCATCTCTATCCTATGGAATTTTCATATTTAGCTTATTACCCAATCAGTAATGTAATAAAAAGTACAGGAAGGTTTATAGATTAGCCATTAGAAATATACTCTTCTGATACACCAGCCTTTCTATGTAAATAACTGTAATAAAAGTTCATTGAAATATTTCGCTTTTTAAGTATTGTGCCGTGATGAGGAAAGTTACACCTGCAGATGTTATCCGTAACGAAGAAATGTTGGTGTCGTTTATGCAAAAATGGGGCCAATATTCTTCAATACGGACGGAACAAGCTGGTCCAAATTAGCATTCATCTGGTGATAAATTAGTTTGGTTACTTTCGTGAAAGTTTTCCTGAATTGTCAGTCATAAATAAAAAAAAAGAGGAAAAAAGACAATCTATGTTCTTGTGTACAACGCTTTGAAATGCCAATTCGCCGAAACTAATTCGTCAGCGGTCCATCTGTCCGTATTGCAAAATTTGGACCGCTAAGGGAACCAATCAGAATTCTCTTTATCATTTTAGCTCAGTTTACCACGTGATTACGCACTTCTGTGTTCGACATTGAAAGGACCATTTCACATAGGGAAAAGTCGTCTTTACTGTACGAAGTGAAGATCGACGAGAACAGCCAAGATGGGGAAACCTCACAATCTTTCTCTCAGGGTGGGAAAGTCACATTTTGCTACGGAAACCTAAATAATAACTAAAGGACAAAAAGAAACATGGTTTTATACAGTGAAACCTGTATTAAGCGCACCCCATATTAGCGGACACCCTCTATTAGGTGGACACCCCCGGAGGAAAGTTCTCCCAGAAAAGTTGGGTGGGGGTGTGCGGCCCACTTCCCAAAACCCTTACCTTATTTATGACCAAAATCTGGGATTTTTGCTACCCTATTTATGACCTGGCCAAAAATTCGATACCCTATTTATGACCGTTGCGGTTGGTACAGTTGCCCTAAACATAAGTTATCAAGGGCCTTTGTTGACGGTCTTATTGATAATGATGAAAAAGTAGCTTCTTCCAAGAAACATACCCAATTCAACACTAGAGTGGTAAAACCATACCCTATTTAGACCAAAATGGCCAAAATCGATACCCTATTTATGACCAAAACGGCTGAAAAACCCTACCCTTTGGGGCCGCACATACCTATATAGCCCAAATCAGGGAGTACCCCCCTCCGGGGGTGGACACCAGCTTGAGTCCCAAAATTTTCTTCCTACATTTACTGTTAAATAAACCTGCATTCAGGGGACACCTAGCTCAGACTCCTTTAAGATTGTTCAGCAATGTCGTTTTAAAGCTAAGTAGATTATTCCGCAGTGATGTATTGACAGACCGGACATTGAGCTAGAAGCAGTCTTTGATCTTACACTGTGTTACACTGTGCTACAAAAGTGTTAACAATTAACTATTATTGTACAATATACTAGAACCTGTTGAGAGCGGACACCCCGTATTAAGTGGACACTAGTGAGGGTACCAAGGGTGTCCGCTTAATACAGGTTTGATTGTAGTTTATTTGCCACCGGACATAATTCATATTGTTTCATACTTCCCGCCACGTTGGTGCCAGCAACAACGTTTAGACCCACTGTAACAATAGGCCAACGTTCGATATATCAGTATAGCTGGTTTTCACATGACGTCACTAAAATTCGAACTACAAAACTATTGATCTTCCTGAGATTTCACTTAAATGATGTATAAGAGCGGCTGAAAACTAATATTCATACAAATTTTTGCTCC
>Ga0126339_10004250_pt1 | contig 10552 bp, 5 predicted proteins | sample OrbTmetagenome_2_FD_92532 | JGI IMG/M metagenome (GOLD analysis project Ga0126339, IMG submission 92532) | Coral microbial communities from Petempiche,Puerto Morelos, Mexico - Orbicella T R C metagenome | ecosystem: Host-associated > Invertebrates > Cnidaria > Coral | place: Petempiche,Puerto...
CAACAGACATTAAATTTCTCATATCATGAAAGTTCGAGGTGACAATTCTCTTGAGAAAATCAAAGGGGATTAAAGACCTTCCGAACAGATAATTTACCGAAACGATCCGTTGGGTGCCCCTGTTAAAGTACTAGACGTAATAAAACTGAAGCAAATGATATCCCCCAGATAAGGTTTCCTTTTTTTAATATTTCATAATTAGCAATATTTTGTTTTAAACAGAATTAAATCAATCAGAAAAGCTACTAATTTAACAAAGATCGTTTCAAATATATTTTAAAAGTTCCATATCGTTTGTAAATTATAACTTTCAATTTATAACTTATAGTTTAATTCTTTCAATAGATACTAGATTTAAATCAAAGAATTAATTGAAAATAATTTATATTTTATGTACCGATATTTTTGTACGCATCAGGAAAGTGAACGAATTCTAATTAAAAAGGGAGATCAACGTTTTGTAAAAAAATTTCCCAGAGAACTTTATTTCAAAGCCCGTAGTCAAAAAAGAAAAAAAAACAATCAGAAATTTTAAACCGCTGGACTCCCGCAACCAAAATGAATACCCAAATAATTGTCAATAGGCACGTTCAATATATTAAAATTTTAACATAGCTTCAAGGCTTTCGGAACAAACTTCTATGTTTGGTGGTGTTTTCTTTGCATCCAAGTCTCTTTTAGGACCTGAGAGATAAAGGAAACTTCAGCAAATTTGCAGTTTTGTCCTGAAAGCCTCAGAGTCATGTTAGAATTCTGATATATCGAACGTGGGCTATTCTGATGACTTATCATGTAAAAACGTCAATTCAAAGGTGATTTGCCTGCGTCACAATATCTGTGGTGTTACTGTTGTGTGTAATTGGCGTGACTAATCGCACTATTTTCTAACGTCGAGGTACAGCTTGCGTGACGATTCACCTCAGTACGACAGATGGGTCAAAAAAACTCGTGAGGCACGCTTTAAAAGCCGACTGAAATTTACCTTAAGCTAAGTTTTTGAAAGCAAGACCTGTTAAGAACGTAATACGTAACGAACCACAGAAAAGAGCGTGACGCAGTTCTTTGAACACGGCGTGAAACAGCGAAACCTAACCCACTCCCTCCCCCTCTTTTAACATGACGTGACACTAGCGTGACCGAAGGCCCGTAACATGGCGCGATACTTTTACACCCAAATATAGTCCTAAAGTCCTGTATGGCATTGCACTGTGCCAAATCTCTTGCTTTAAGCACCCAGAGAAAACAGGATGTAGAACAGATCTGAACAGATCCGAACACCCAACGGATCTAGCGTGCACAGATCCTGGGCTCTAGTGTTCCAATATGGTTCTTTCATACCTCATTCTAAAGAATATCATTGAAGTCAACTCAAATTCACGATTCCCAAAATGGGACTCTGTGACACAGAAAAATTAATATGATGCGCTAGATGAAATCCTCGTAGAGGTGGTAAAAAGAAACAAAACACAAAACGTGTTAGATCATCATACGATGATGTAAAGGATCACGGATTTGCAATCAAAGGGATAAAACAATGAGGAAGATTTACCCTAAAGTTGTAAAAATTCACATGAATCTTGTTGAGAAAAACCATTTGACAATAGAAGTCGCTATCCATTACTTTTCACAATTGAAAAAATTTCATCTGAAAGTACCTCACCAAAATGATTTACATACAAAACGGGATTTATCAAAAAATATACCCATATTTTCCCATAATCGAGTCGTTTTACTTAATCTACGGCCACTTATAGAGAGCGGTTTTCAACTGAGTGTCGTGAAACCAAAACCAAACCAATTACAAACAAATAAGACAACTCAGTCAATTTCAAACCGTAGTAAACCAAAACCAAAGTAACTGCCTGATCACTTTCGAAACTCAAATGAAAACCGGTCTGTAAGCTTTTACTTGTCTTCACGTTTTCTCAAAAATCGCCTTTCAGCAATGTAATTTGAGCTAAGATTTGCAATAAAATCACACTCGGCTAGCGAATTAATTTAACTGCTCTAGTTTACGCCATTAGTAAAATAAATAACAATAAGCTATCAAGACTTAAATTATTCCTTAGTTTCAGTTGTTACTAGATTAAAATTCCTCAATGAATTACCAAGATTCAAATAAGTTAAGTCTCATATAAAGCTATAACAAACATAATAGACACTCCTGTTAATATTCCCATATTTTGAGATAAAACAACGGACCAGCCGCCTCCTTCATTTATGTAGTTGCTAAGTTCTGGAAGCTGTCAGAGAAACAAAACAGAAATTAGAAATTGAAATTTGACATTTCATATTTTTTGTTTGCCTTCCTACGAAGCCGGGCGCTTTTCTCGTAACGCTCTGTGACTGGCTACTAGTAGGAATTAGGGAAAAGTTTAACCGGACAAATACTGACGTATTTCAGAAGAAGATTTCCCGCGCTTAGGACCAGTTTGTTTGGTTCTGCGGGTAAGAATTTGAAGTGAACCTGCAAGACTTATGTTACAAAACGTATCAAGTTTAACTTTTTAGTGACTGTCTTAACTTTTGGCTTGAAACAGGAGGATTTCCGAATTGAGTCGTTATGCGGCAGTTTTGGCGGGAAAAACAGCGGAAACCGCTCGGACGCAGTGCTGTGAAGCGCTTGGCGCTTGATACAGTTTACAAGTTTTCTTGCTCTTGGCAATGTACTAGTCAATGTTTACCAGGTCATATATTTTCCCACATTTGCACCCAACGCTCGGTTACCTAGTTTCCTGCACTTGGCACCAGTTGTATGTTTGCAATTTGGGATTGATTGTGTTTTTGCATAATTTGCGTTTCTTGTTATCGGGCAGCGGTTGTCAGTTTGGTTTTGAGTTCGCTGTAATAACAGCAGAGAGTAAATACGTGGGTTGGATAAGGGCGTGGCAATCTCGGTTATCAGTTAACATGCCAACCTATTTCTCAGCTGCCACTACATTTTGCAGATCAAAGATCTCAGTCATGTCTCAACTTTTAGCTCAAACTGAACGTCTTATTTCGCAGCTGCCAACAAAATGTTTGACCAGTTCTCAGCTATCACTTTTAAAAACCGTTAACTGTGCCAGGTAAGTGACTCACCATGTCAACCAGGGATATATAGAGGAACATGCCAGCGGTGAGTGCCAAGACCCAGGTATGAGCCGACTGTATGTCACCGATAATGATGCCTAACACAAGGCCAAGGTAGGAAATAATGGCCGACGCAAGGTTATAGGCGAGGGCCTGTCTGAAGGTCAGGCCTGACTTCAGCAAAATAGCAAAATCACCTGAAAGTAAAAGAAAAAAAGGATGAACCAATTCAATATACTATAAACGAATTAGCTTGCTAACCACCTTACGTTCTCTATTCAACTTTTTCTAGTTCATGTACGTCTTTCTCTCAGGCCTTCACAGTCAAATAACATTTCGGTGACATCTTGAATGACCGCGGCGAAATATCGAGGCCAAGAAAGAGGGAAATTTTAGGCAAGTTTGTTGTCTTTACTCTTCGTATATTCCAGCGAAACCTGCTAAACGTGCTTATTTTGTGTGCCCTGAGGTCAAGCATGTTACTGCATCCATGTGGGCATCTCTAGAGTGTCTTCTTCCACACAGATCAGATAATAATCAAAACGCTCTGGTCTTAGAAAAATGCAGCACTTCCCCGGAGTCTGAATTCCATTTTAAAACCCTTTTCGGATCACCTATTCTCGCTGAATACTTCAATAATATCACTAAGGTGATGTTTCCCTTTCTTCTAGATATCTGTCTCAGTGCTTGAGAATGCAATGATATTGTAGATGAAACGAAAACAAATTGAGAAGACACAAAAAAGTTGCTTTCCCATATTATTTTACAACGCACCAAAAAAAATCGCACAAGGCATAATTACCTAATTCATGTGGCAGTTCGTGACAGAACACCGCTATAGCTGTAGTGAGACCGCTGGTCAGTGAGGCCGAAAACGCCGTCCCCACTGCCAGACCGTCACTGAAGTTATGAAAACCATCACCCACAATCACCATCCATGCTACAGTGGCAATGGACGTGGCCTTGTCAATCTTATGGCTGTGGTGGTGATGGTGGTGGTGATGGTGCTGGTTGTTGTCATGTTCGTCCTCGCGGCTGCCATCCAAGTTGTCGCTTGTTAATGTTGTCTCCGTGGTGATGGTTGTCGTCTCATTGGGGACTGGGTATGAGTACTGGACGTCACCGCCGTGACGGCGAATTTGATTGACGTTGTGGTGTGTTTGGTTATCGCTGTCACTGCCACTGACAGAAAAGGTGTTGTTGGTGTAGATGTTGGGGTGGATGCAAGACTTGCCCTGTAGAACAGCCACAAGTTCCGTGTCGCTGAAACTGTGCTTGCTACGTTCGCCCAAACAATCTCGTTGATAGCAATGGTCACCATGGCAACTAGGTTCCCACAAGGGCTCTTTTTCTTGAGAGCTCTCGGACCTGGTGCTGGCGCGCTCCTCTTTCCCAGACTCCACCAGGACGAGTTCACATGACGTAGGTTTACAGCCTTTAGAGAAGTGACCGTTGACCTTGGGGAAGTGTGCACCGTCGTAGCTGATATATCGCTGAATTCCAGCAAGCCGTGAGCCAATCATTTCTTGATATTTTGCAGCCCGTTTATTTTTTTCTCTGAGACTCTGTATTGCAATATAAACAAGAGGAACCTGATGTCAATCGTAGCTCAAACGGAGAATAGAAAAATTTCGGGTATATCGAACTAGGAAGATTCGTCTAAAGGTAATGTTCAGGTAAGCAGGTGATGGAAAAGGAATCGTTTATGCTTATCACTAAAAAAAATGCTTCACTTTCTAACGAAATCCATTTTGTTTCATAAGTATTACGTGTTATAACAGTTTTACACGAACACAGACCCCAAACTGGATTGGAACATATTTGTTTTAGCCAATCAGATTTTTATAGCCATAACGAGGGCTATACGAGGACAGCTTTCTTTGCCGGTCAGTGCTTATGTAATCATCATCAACTGTTTACCATTTTATCAGGAGATGTAACTTCGTCGCACATGTGCAAGTCTTCTTGTGAGCGTTTCCTTCCTGCCATGCGCGCCTTCATTGTGCACTCTACCATGAAAAACACGTAGATTCCGGCCATGATGACACATGACTTGTAGATGTTCATTTTATGCCCTTCGCCATCGCTGTGACCGGAACTAAAAGCCTGAAAATTCAAACAAAAAACAAAGGAGCTTGGATGTGTAAATATATCTGAGAAATGTTTCGTATTCTTTTTCTTATCATTATTTACTACCTGAGAAAATTCCAATCTTTTTTCCATCAGACGGTAAGTCCTTTAGTCAGTCAATCATTACGACCATCAGTTAGACTAAACCAGTAAGCCAGTCAATCAGTCAGACAGCCTGAGTCAATCAGTCGGGTCGAGTCGGCCGGTTGGTCAGTCAGTCAGTCAGTTAGTCAGTCAGTCAATCAGTGAGATCATCAGTCAGACCGAACCCGTCAGCCAGTCAGACAGACTGAGTCAATCGAGTCGGGTCAGGTCGGTCAGTCCGTCAGTCACTCAGTCAGACTGAATAAATCAGTCGGATCTAGTCAGTCAGTTTCTCTATCTATCCGCCTAACCTTTTCACTCTCCGTCTGTCTGTCCGTCCGTCAGTCTGTCTGACTGACTGTCTATCTATCTGTCTGTCTTCCCCTTTTTTCTTCCTTTGTTTTGGATAATGTCAAGAGCGTCTGCACTCACATGTGGAATAAGATGAAGCAAGGCGTCTCCGGCCAAGGTGCCGACAGCTAACGCTACCAGAAATGACATGATCTTCTTGTATATCGAGTGACCCATCAGAGGAATGATTGCTATGGCTAGGAGTGACGTCAGACTAATGACAGTGATTGACAGGATACCATAACCCCAGACTACAAATCAAAAACACAAAATTCAACAAAAACAAATTTCTCTTTCTTTTTATAACAAACAGTGAGAAAGCCGAGACTGAATGACGGAACTTGAAACCTAGGTAAGTAATTATGACGAGTTTGCTGATATTAACTTTAAAGAATTTTTAAATTTTGCGTTTTTTATGGGGCATTAAAGGTAAATTTGCGAATAAATAGAATTTTGTTGTATGAAGTCACAATTATCTTTGGTGTTTTTCTACCTTGATATGGATGTTGTTAAACTATATAGCGTTAGGGAATGGGCGAGGTTAAACGTGCACGTGAAACTCCGCTGATCAATTAGTACGACCGAGCCGCGATCCATTCTCGGTAAACACTTGCATAAAAGTTAAACATCTGTTTGCGTTTTAAGCGAAATTTTAATTGCGTACTACTGTCAGCAGTCTGCATTCCAAATTTGGGCCTAGCACGCAACCAATCAGAATGCTCCTTTCATCAGTATTGACTAGTAAGCCATGTAATATACGTTGTTATTTTAACAACGTCCTCTGTTTCGAAAGTAATTTAATCCATCGCAAAAAATGACTTAATTTTAATGTCGAGATAAATAGCTGCAACTGATAGCATACAGTTGCTTGAAGTGCAGGGAACTATATTGCTGGACTTTCGTGCTTCCTTGCGAGAGAGCGATCTGTAGACCGACGTTTGACAGGTGCTTAGAGCAAATAGCACGGTCGATTCTCCTGGGCTGACAAATAAGTTTCAAATTTTGAACAAAAGCCAAGAAAAGCTGGATTATTTAACTCACGAAATGCTTTTCATTCGTGAAAGAAAACCTAAACTGAATATGCAGTCACATTCGATTCGCAAGAAAGTAATTAAACGCACACCACCACACAGCTTAGAACGTTTGACCGACACACTGGCTGACTGCCATCATTCCATATACTTTAAATTCAACATTACAAGTAGTTATTTCCTACTTGAATGGAGTCAAGCGCCGTTTTTTCGCTATTTTGTATGTTTAACTGTATTTCGAACTGTTTTCTTCTCTGTAAATGTTCTTCCAAAAGCGTTGCACTCCAAGTTCTCAGAAAGTTTCGGGTTGCTGTAAACATAACATGCGCCATACACAAACAACTTACTATGTAACATTTTGCTGGAATCTTCACCCACTTTACTGCTTCCAGGTTTTTCTTCAACGCAAGAGCCCTTCTGAAGCTGACGGATTAAAGATGGACAGATCCGCACGAAATCGTCCTCGTTTATGCCCTGTGTCTCATTCACACCATGAATGTTCATCAACTCGTGCTCTTCCAAGCACTGTAATGAATATAAGTGTACAACATCAAATGAGGTTTATTTATACATGTTCCATCTATATACAGCGCGCCAATTGAAAACCCAGCTAAATTTCCCACCTGCCATTAATATGCATGACAATTGAAAGATTAAAAAATCTCTAAGCTGGTGCTTCGCCTGAAATGCCGCTGGCAATTAACAAAATACCGATGATTCCAGTGATTCTGCCGTTTGAAAGAAACACCAAATACGTTCCTGGCGATAAATCAATAACTAATAGAATTGCCGCTTTGCTTGCTCGACTTTTCATTTCTGGCAACGTTTTTTTTTTTTTCACTCTTTCACTTAGATTTTTTTCCTCTTATTTTATCATAATTGTAATTCGATTTTATAATCAGACAGTAGCTCGGACTGATTTGAAAGCCACTGGCCGGATTTAGTTACATGCGTGTGTAACGTATTTCTATGGTACAGTCTCAAATACAAATTTAAATTTAGTGGAATTTAAGTCTCGCTTGTGAATCTGCAGTACACGAAACATAAAACGGTCAGGAAAATAAAAAAACTCGAACAATTTTGTTGAGCAACTGCGTACAATAACCTCTGCCTGATCATGGAGTGCTATTTCGCCGGCGAAACACTTAGTTGTGGACAAAACCATTTCTCAATGCTGGAAAAATATTATATACTCAGTAAGTTTAATCCAACGGTGATGAATACTTCAACTAAACACGTGTTTTACCTAGAGGTTCAAGTCGTTTTGTCGACTAATTCAGTTTGGACTCTTCCATGAAACGAGATGCTGAATCTCGTTTTCTTAGTGAAGAAGTTACCTAACACCAAAATAAAGGTTTGCTTTTAGATCGAAAAACACTAAAGAATTGAACTGAATTGTGGATCGAGCGATGCAACTTCAAGTTAAACATACCTTGCTGTCATGCCCAGTTGCAATATTCTATATCTGAAATAAATATTTTCTCCGGCACTAGATTCTTGCTTTTGACACCAAACGAAGATACTCGATTACATTTCACGATCGATATGCAATATTGTTATCAGATGCATGAGTTTTGAAATAAATAATTGATATCTGGCGTGAGAAACAGACTTGGCAAACCTCTACAATTTTCTCAGCTTTAGGTTACGGTTAAGAATCGCCACGCAACGTTTCAAAAATTGAGCCATATAGCAAACATTAAAAAAAGTGATTTTGACTTTCGTAGTGGAAGAAAAGAAAGTCCAAAATATTTTCGTTTCCGCCCGAATCTTTGAGTTCTGTCCAAAGGTGTTTTTAAATGGCGCTCCGCGGCGCGTCACCACAATGCAATAACACAAACTTTTGCAATTATTTTACACAGTAAAATAATTGCAAAAGATGCCACGCGAATAGACAATAGATAAGAGATACAAGAGAAAACGTATTGTTTTGCAGTAAAACTGTCATTAAATATTTTTTCACTACTGCCCTTGTTTGACTGCAGGGGAAAACGTTCTTGCAGTTGAATCAATTGATATTTTTTTGATGATAACTATCACAAAAGCAACACTGTATACCAACAAGACCACGAAAGTTAAATGTAAAAAAAGATAAGATAAGAAATTTCGAAGAAGTGAACTTGAATTTCAGTCTTTGAAATTTTGATATTAAGTCTTTAAATTTTGATATGAAAATCTTCAAAAAAGCAAATGGCTCAAATATAGTACAGGTAACAGAAATTTCCTAATAAGTTTTAATTCAAGACCTGTGCCAGTAGTTTTAATAACAAACCACTTGAAACAAATTGATATTAATAATCGATTAGCCATTTCACAGGCGAGAGACTGGATAATATTTCAAAGACACGAAAAGAACATTTTCGCTCATTTCGTTCTTAAAGGATTTTAAGGAACATTTCTCTTGTTTGAAATAAGTCTTTATCTATACAGATTTACAAAGGTAAGAGCCGTCAATATATTTGCATGCTTGCGAAGGGGGGAGGGGAGAGGGAAGAAGGAAAGGTGTGAGGCCAGAATTGAGCCTATTTATCAGCTTGAGTGCGAAGACGTTAGGACAAAAACAAAAGCAAAATAATAGTAATAATAGTAATATTCTAACTTTACTTTATAGTGATAACAGTGCATAAAGAGAGTTCGGTAGAAAATTAAAATGACTGGATGTCCATTTGTGTTTTCGAGTTTAATACTTACATCTAATCGTGCCATTTTGGTACGCTTCGGCAGCATATCACTCGCAAGCGGGTTTGGTCGAGTCATGGTTCGTGAATGGACGAGACGTAGCTGTTATTACTACAGTTATCAGCAGTTTGACGTTTTTTTTTTTTTGCAATTCAATTTTATTTACGGGATTTACACTCACTCTACTTACAGCACCTCTGTTTATACTTACAAATATACTTACGCTATACTTAAAAAAAAAAAAAAAACTTACACTACTTCCAATACATTTATTACAATACAATAACACTAATTAATATATAGCGCGTTTACTTACAATGTTTTTTTTATTATTTCTACATTAATTGTTCAAACCCACACTTAAAAAAATAAAAAAAAAAATAAAAAAAAAGGAAAATTAATTTTTTTGTCGCTTACCCTGCTTACAACACTATATATTATACTTACATAAGTACTTACACTATACTTACTTCGACGTGCAAACGAGGCGAAAGGGCCAATTTTGCTTTGTATTGACCCGTTCGCCTCGTTTGTATGCCTTTTTAGACAAAAGAATATTTGACCGCAGGCTCAACTGTAATAACACCCATGGCGAGACCAGACGAGTCTGATATGCTGCCGAAGCGTAACAAAAACTGATAAATCCGGCCATAACAGGCCCGTGACTTGATATCGTAGGATATCACGAAAGTAGACAAGGTTTTTGATTGGCCATTTGTCAATTTGGGTACGCTAATTATAGTGCCAAAACTATCTTCAAACTGTCTTCTTTGATACTGGCAAAAAAAAGTTCTGAACGCTGTTGCAGTCTGGCGAGAGAGAGAATTTTTTGCTTCGACCTTTGCAGGAAGGAACTTCAATTTCATACCAGCTAATAGAGTATTTCTTCGATCTCCAAGGTGGAGTTGTAAATAAGCCTCTCGATATTTCCTTGAGGCGAGTAAGCCTTGCGATAATGGAAGCATGGCAATAAAAAAAAAAAACAATGAATAAATACACTTACTTATAAAACCGATCTCGAACAAACTGCTGGAGTCAAATAAGCTCCGGGTCAAATAAACGCAATACAGTGCTGCTATCAAGATTTAGTATATTCTCAGCTCCGACTATTGCATTTCTAGCTCTCTGATTGGCTCAAAAACTCCGACTATGAGCCATTAGTCGGAGTTTTACCTTATATGGAAAACAGTGCGCCAAGTTTAAAA
>Ga0126339_10004251_pt1 | contig 10551 bp, 8 predicted proteins | sample OrbTmetagenome_2_FD_92532 | JGI IMG/M metagenome (GOLD analysis project Ga0126339, IMG submission 92532) | Coral microbial communities from Petempiche,Puerto Morelos, Mexico - Orbicella T R C metagenome | ecosystem: Host-associated > Invertebrates > Cnidaria > Coral | place: Petempiche,Puerto...
CATCAAGGTCATCAAGCGGATGGCCTACGGCTTCCGGGATGACGCTTACTTCTTCCTCAAGATCCGCGCCGCCTTCCCCGGAATTCCGTGATGAACCTAAAATCAGACCACGCGGGCCGGCGGAACCCGGCTTCCGGACGATCCGACAGCCCCCGAGTTCGCCCAGGCCCTGCGCGATCTGTCGGCGCCGTCATCCCGCGATGGCATCGTTCCCGGGTCCTTTGCCGCCCTTATCCAGGCGTATCTGGGAAGCGCCGAATACAAGGGGTTGGCGATCAAGACACAGCGCGATTACCGGCGCTACCTGGACGTGATCCGGGGGAGTTGGGGCAAAAACCCGGTGCGTCGGATCACCCGTGAACAGGTCCTCGGTCTCCGCGACCATTTCGGCGATCGGCCGCGCACCGCGAACTATGTGGTCTCCGTCTTGCGCATGCTGTTGGCTTACGCGGTGGACCGGCCCTCGGTCTATGGCCTTACTTCCAATCCGGCCGCGCGGCCCCGGCGCTTGAAGACCGGCGGTGGTCATCGTCCGTGGGAGGAGGCGGAAATCGCCGCCTATCGGGCGCACTGGCCGCTGGGCTCGCTTGAGCGGACGGCCTTCGAACTGGCCCTGAACACCGGCCAGCGTGGCGGGGACATCGCCGGCATGGCCCGCGCCCACATCGCCGGCGGGCAGATCTTGGTGGCCCAGGAAAAGACCGGTGCCCGAGTGGACGTGCCCATTTCCGCCGCCCTGGCCGAGGCCCTGGCCGCCTGGGAGAGCGCCCAGGCTGGCCGCATCGCCGCCCTGGAGGCCGAAGGCCGGCCGGTGCCCCTGGACATGCGGCGCCGCGTGTTGACGACACCGGATCGCGGCCAGGCGCTGAAGGTGGACTACTGGCGCCACCTCATGATCGATGCCATGCAGGCCGTGCCCGGCCTCGCGCAGGGTCTCGAGGGAAGCGGGGTGACCACCCATGGCCTGCGCTACACGGCCGCCACGCGGCTTCGCGAACTCGGTCTGGATTGGGAGACCATCGGCGCCATCACCGGCCACCAGACGGCCGAGATGGCCCGCCAGTACAGCCGCCGGCGCCGCAAGGCCGAACTGGCCATTGCCCGCCTGGACGCGGCCGTCAAGCCGGCGCCGGAACCACCCGCAACGGACAAATCCTGAACGGATTTGCAAACCGCCACTGGCACATTTGCAAACCAAACGACCAAGGGACCTTCTGCCCTTGGTTAGATTCTTGATTTTTCTGCTGAATTTGGTGTGCCCACCAGGACTCGAACCTTGGACCCGCTGATTAAAAGTCTGGCAAAATCGCTTCTCGCGGCCTTTCAAAGCCCATCACGGAACCGCCTTAAGTTCCTTATATAACAATGTGTTGCTTGGTTCGTTCGGATCCGATACTATCTCTTTAAACCTCTCCATATCTCCTAATTTTTGGTACCTAGGCGGTACCTCGGAATGGAGCGGCTGATGCCGAACACGAAGCTCACCACAGCGGCGGTGACCCGTCTCAAGGCACCGGCAACAGGGCAGGTCGACTGGTTCGACAGCACCTTTCCCGCCTTTGGCTTGCGCGTCTCCGCGCGAGGGACGCGCTCCTTCATCCTGTTGACCCGCATTCACGGCAAGAAGGTTCGCCTGACCTTGGGGCGGGCGAAAACGACCGCCGATGGTCCGGGCCTGGGCTTGGCCGAAGCCCGGCGGAAGGCCGGCGAATGGATGGAACAGATTGCCGCCGGCGAGGATCCCCGCCAGCAACACCGCGCGGCGCTCGAAGCCCGCCGCGAGGCGCGGCGCAATACGTTTGCTGTTGCGGCCGCCGAGTTCATCGCCAGCTACGCCGAGCGCAACACCCGTCCCGGGACCGTGCGCGAGTATCGCCGCGCGTTGCTGCATGAACCTGGCGTCGCCTCCTGGCAGGACCGGCCGATCAGCACCATCACGAAACGCGATGTCCTTGCCGTGGTCGATGGCATCGTGGCACGGGGGGCGGAAACGGGGGCCAACCGCTGGCTCGCCTACGCCAGCAAATTCTTCGGTTGGTGTGCCGAGCGCGAAATCATCGATGCCGTTCCCACCGATCGTGTCCGCAAGCCGAAACGGGAGGAGCATCGGCATCGGTTCCTGAGCGACGCGGAAATCCCCTGGGTATGGAGCGCCCTCGATACTGTCGGAGCGCCGTTCGGCCCCCTGTTTCAGCTTTGCCTGCTGACCGGCCAGCGACGCAACGAAATCGCGGCCCTGCGCTGGTCGGAAATCCATGGTCTCGACAGCGACGCTCCGTTCATCGACCTCCCTCCCGAGCGAACCAAGAATGGCCGGCGGCATGTGGTTCCGCTTTGCCCCTTGGCGGCGGCCCTCGTGCGGTCCAGGTCTCATGTCGAGGCCAGTGACTTCCTGTTCACGGTCACCGGGCGGACCAGCGTCACCGGCTTTTCGAAAGCCAAGACGCAGGTCGATGCGGCCATTGACGCGGCCCGCACTGCAGAAAGCCTGCCGCCTCTCCCGCCGTGGGTGTGGCACAGCCTGCGCCACACGGTGGCGACGGGCCTGCATGCCCTGGGTGTGGCGCCGCACGTGATCGAAGCCACCCTGAACCATATCAGCGGCACGAAGGGCGGCATCGCCGGTGTCTACAACCACGCGGAATACCTGGCTGAGCGTCGCGAGGCCCTGAGCCTCTGGGCTGATCATGTGCTGTCCCTGGTTGGGTGACCTGCCGCCGCAGCTTCCACGGTACCTCTCGAGCCGATCCGCGCGCCGGATCCCGTGTCCTGATCAAATGCCCCTGGCGCAAACTGGGGCGGATGAGGTGTAGCAGAGGGAGGTGTCTGTCTCGCTCGCGGCCCCTCATGATGAGCCAAGTCATCACGCGTGACCGCGATCAGGAAGGCCCCCATGAACGACGCTCCACCGCCTCCATCCGACTCTGCGCTGGTGTGTGCCCGCATCGCCCGCGTCGCACTGGGAGAGATCAACGACATGACCCTGTAGCGCTAGCTGCATCGGCCGGACCTGGACGTTCCGCAGCGGATTGTCATCGCTCGCCGCTGGTACTGGCGATGGGGCGATATCAAAGCCTGAAAACGGCACCTGATCCTTGCGTGAATGTTGTCCGCAACTTTCCTTCTGGAAACGGGTGGCGATATCGTGCCGGCCAGAAATCCGGCGCAGCCACAGAATAAGTCGTTGCTTCCGAGGAACGCTAGGGGATTGACTCTGACGCAGCTTGACGCGGCCTGCAGCCGCGAAAACGGATCATGCGCCACGACATGGCGATTGCTCGCGTCCCACTAATCTGCTGCACTCATCACATCACTCTCGCTGATGGGAGCGGCGCCCATGTTGCCACCGGTTCTGGAAATCTATGTGGTCTGGCATCCGCGTGATGACCGCCGGGCTCGCCCACTGGCCGAGGCGCTGCTGGACCACTATCACGGCGACACCTTTTCCGGCCTGATCGGTGGTGCGGTGGAGGTCTGCTTCCGCAGTGCAGGCTGGACCGATGAAGACGATGCTCCCCGCCCCATCCCCCTGCCCAGCACGGCCAGCCCGCCTGGGCCGGCTGCAGATCCAGCGGACCATCCAGCAGCCCATGTGGCGGTGGTCTGTCTACTCGGTCCAGAACTGTTCCGCGCTGTCGGCCAAACCGCCCCCAATCTCTGGCGGAAGTACCTCCAGGACATCGTTGCCCGGGCCGAGGCTGATCCCAGTCATGTCATCTTGCGCGGCGCCACCCTGGGCAGCGCCCAGCCGACCACGGAGCCACTGTGGTCCTGGTTCGGCCCGACCCAGCACCTCGCCGCCACAGATGCGCTGAACCCCGTCGAACCACAGGCTGAAGTCCTGTGCCGCGATCTGTCCCAATCATTGGCGCAGGCTCTGGACCGGTGCACCACTCCGTTGACAGTGTTCCTGAGCCACACCAAGCACGCTGACCGGGACGAGCGAACGGCGCATGCCGCCTTCGTCGCCACCGTGCGAGCAATCATCGGCACCACCCACCTCGGCCTTTTCTTCGATTCCAACACCCTGCAGCCGGGGGACGACTGGCCCCGCACGTTAGAGGCGACTGCCGGCTCCAGCGCCATGCTCGCCCTGCGCACCGACCGCTACGCCGGCCGCGATTGGTGCCAGCGCGAGGTCGTCACCGCCAAGACCCACGGCATGCCGGTAGTGGTTCTTGACGCCCTGGAGCACGGCGAGAGCCGGGGTTCTTTCTTGCTGGATCACATGCCGCGCCTGCGGGCCCACCGCGACGACGCGGCCTGGGACTGGGCTCCGATCCGCCGCGCTCTCGGACAACTGGTTGACGAGTGCCTGAAGCGCGCTCTGTGGCGCCAACAGCAGGCTGTTGCCGGGCCGAGCGCTGGGGTGGACTGGTGGGCGCCGCACGCGCCCGAGCCTCTTACCCTAGTCAACTGGCTGACCACGCGACCCTCCATTGGCACGCCCGCCCGCGATCCTGTTTTGATCCTGCACCCTGACCCACCGCTGACTCGAAGTGAGCGCGACTCCCTCAACGCGGTGGTGGCCCTTGCCGTACCGCCGTTAACTCTGGAGGTAATGACTCCACGCACGCTGGCTGCCCGCAGCGGAGGACGAGCGCCATGATTGCACGCCTGCTACCGCGTAACGCCCTAGCGGGGCGGCGCTTGGGCTTGTCGGCCTCGGATAATGTACCGGACTTGGCCCGCCTAGGCTTGGACGGACGCCACTTTCGTCTGGCATTGGCCGAAATGGCCCGCTTGGTGCTACTGGGGGGAGGCACTCTGGCTTGGGGGGGACACTTGGAGCCCAACGGCCTGACTCCGCTGCTGGTCGAGGAGATCCGCCGCTACGGTTGCGACGTGGCTGCTGGGACGCACGAGGACCTGCCGTTGCTGGTAGTGCTGGCTTGGCCGGTGCATCGTAACACCCCCCTTAAACGCCTGGACGAGACCAATGATCAACTGGGCGGGCTGGGGCAACTGCTGTGCCTGGACCGTGAAGGCAACGAGGTCGAGTATTGGGCCAGGCGCGACGAGGACCCACGGCCGGTGAGGGATGTTCAGGAGGCCCGCGACGGGCTGACCGCCATGCGTCAAAAGCTGGTGGCCCTGACCAGCGGGCGGTTGATGATCGGCGGCAAGTGCACCGGCTTTTCAGGCCGCCTGCCTGGCTTGGTGGAAGAGGCTTTGTTGTCCCTAGTGGCCAAGCAGCCTCTGTATCTGGCGGCGGGTTTTGGCGGTGCGACGGCGGAGATCGCGCGGGTGCTGAGTCTCCCCATGGATTGGTTACCTGACACTCCGAAGGTGAGGCGAGACGTGGAACTGGACGAGGGCTTGGCGCTGATTAAAGATCAACTGAGGAAAACGCCCCCGGCCGACACCGGCCTGGATGAGGCGGCTCAAGCCCATCTGGCTCGCACCCACCGCCCGAGCGAGATCGCCACCCTGGTCAGTCAGGGGCTGTTCCGGCTGGCATCGCGCCCGTGAAGGGCGGTTAAACAAGCCGGTCAATCTGCGCCCACGTCGCCTTGGATGCCGCCACCAATCGACTTGACCTTACCCCCAAAGCGTCAGTCACCGTCGACTGGTTCCACATCGTGCAGACCTTCACCAAGGCGCTGGTGCCGTTCGCTGCGGGGAGGCGGAGTCCACCCGCCTGCCCAAGGCTCTGCGCTGGGCTGTCCTGAAGAACGCCGATGGGCCGCTGACCAAGACGCAGGCTGAGGCCATCACCGAACTCGAGGCCTGCGGTCACGCCACCGGTGATGCCTGGCGCATCAAGGAAAAGCTACGCTGGGTCCACAAGGCCGAAACCCCGCAGGTCGCCCGCTGGCGACTGACCCACTTTCTCCGCCACGCCCGGGAGATCGTCGTTGGCAAGGACCTGCTCAGGCCGATACTGGGCGCGCTGACCACCGTCGAAAAGTATGCGGACCGAATCCTTGAGCGCTGGAGCTCAGGCCGCAGCACCGCCCACCTCGAAGGCCTCAATAGCTTGTGCCAGGGCGCGGGCACGGGGCCATCGGAACCCCACAACCTTTACGGCCGCGATCTATCTGATCGGACCCCCATCTATAATTTCGTTTCCACATTTTCGTTTCCACATGAAACGTCGAAAAAACGTATATTTTTTGTTGCTATTTAGGTCTCCTGCTGATAAGTTTAATTCTCTTCGGTTCCAGCCGTAAAGCGGGCGTTGGCGCGGAATAGAGCCATCGCTTTTCAACTTAAGGCTTGGGATGTTCAGAGCTGCTTGTTTGTCGATCCCAAGGCAAGAGCACGTTATCAGGACTCGCGTGAGACCTTGAGCCTCGATTGCCCGTGGCCCGTATCGATATTTGAGGATAACCGAGGGGGCCAGCTAAGGTATTGACACTGTTTTTGTAAGGAAGACAAAAATATGGCAAAAAAAATACAGACTAGCCCAAGCATTAAAACTGCTAAGCCAAATTTTATTTTTAGAATATTTATATCATCAACCAGTGATCTAGAGGAAATGCGAAAACGCGCGTACAAAATTATTCGTGGCACATTTCACGTTCCGGTCGGTATGGAGCTATTTTCTGCGCAGCCTCAACCGAGTGAAGAGGTATCGGCAAATTATTTGATCTCCAGTGATGTTGTGATATTTATCATATCTGAACATCAAGGAACCATTGCGAAGAATGGAATGCACTATGTTGAGTTTGAATATGACATGGCAGTCAAGAACAATATTCCTTTTATTGTAATCGCACATGAGAATTTAAAACCCCTTCACAGGGAGGGTCAACACCCTCTCTTACTAAAAACTAAAGATGAAAATCAAATTAAGTTCTTTTCAGACGAAGGTGACTTGACATTTGAAGTTAGCGAAGCCATTAAGGATTTTGAGAAAAAGTACTGCTCATTATATGGATACGTTAGCGTGGCGCTGTATACTGAACTCCTTAAAGAGCTCAAAGAAGCTTTAAGAAACATTGAAAAGATAAAAAAAGTAAATGACGTTCATTTAAATGCTCAGAGCATCTTATCGGCTAACTTTGCCCATAGGGTTGTGATATCAAAAGGCGTATCTGCTAATGTTAAGGAGGGTGCTGTGGCGTACGGAAATCAACTGAGAAGTCTCCTCGATCTTCTTAATAGAGATTTTGGTAACCGTCCCTTGTTGCTCGAGATTGCCAGCGATGGCATTGAGAGACTCTATTCAACGCTTCAGGATATTACCTCGCCGCGCGGTTATACACCACGTGATAATATAGATTTCGCCAGTCTTGTGGAAAAATTATTTTCAGACCGCTTGAATAAACTTCAAGCTACAAGCATTGTTTCAGAAGAGGAAAAGTATGAGAATTTTAGTGCCTATTGGGATGACCCAGAGTTTAAGGGCATTTTCCAGAAAAAAAATATGGAAGCCCTATCAAGAGAGTCTTGCTCAATAGAACGTATTTATATTTGTGATTCTTTAATTTCTGCTGTTAGAACAGAATGGTTCAAGACCGCTGCTCTGCCTCAGGCTGGTGCTGGTGCACATATCAAGCTTTGTCCGATAGATCACGGCGATGGAAAAAGCTATAAAGATTATGGCATATATTTTCACTCTGAAAATGATCAAGACCTTGGTACTTATGTTCTAGAAGCTCCCGATGAAGAAAACCGGGAGTCTCGCTATCTGAAGATTAGACTTTTGTCAGAACATACCGAATATTACAAAAATGACTTTGAAATTCTTTGGAATAACAAAAAATTTGAGGCTATAGAGATATTTCACAATACTAATGCGCCTCCAGACATCCGAGAATTTGGTGTCGGCACTATAAATGACGTCATTGAAAATAACGCTATCCTAAGGGATCTGATTTTGCTTAGTAATAAGCGAAAAATTTCGTCATCTGATCTTGGTTTTGTCCGAAAAAATGATCGGATTTACGCAGAAATCATAAAGAATTTTATTGATGAGAGCTACGGAGTTGCATCAAGCTTTCTGTATTTTGGAGATACTCTTGACAACGATGGAGCGGTAATTAGGCATTTACAGGAAATGAACATGCCAATTTTTGGGTTCATTTGCGAGCCTCGACTTAATATTGGTAATGTTTTTATAAACGGAGTAATGCATGCTGATGCATGGCACATGGCAGTTAAATTTCTTCGAATTATTTCCGAACGCGGAATTTCTTTTAACGAAAACATGCTCGCCATTTTTGATATAGATCAAACGTTGTGGGCTCCGAAGGGGTTGGCCGACACACCCATATCCGAGTCGAGAATGGACGCCATCAACGATATACTTGGTAGCTGTTTTGACGACACCGAGGCTGGAGATCGATCTCGTGAAAGATCTCGGCAAATAATGGCGTCGACATACAGTTTGCTTGGCCAACTGAAATATAACTTGTTGACGTCTGATAACGAAGACTTCAAGGCTGCTGTTTCTATTTTTCTCGGTCTTGGCCTTTATCACCGCGAAAAAAAGACGGATATGCATGTTTTCGAGCAATATCGTCCTGACAGTGACTGGGAGCTTGAAAACATCCTTAATTATTATACTAAACTTGGCGGCATTGGGACATTCATCATGGATGCATTTTCGGAAACGTATCACGGAAAGAAATTCTGCGAAACTCATGGAATAATATATGATCGCGTATTTGAAATTGTTGACGTTCTTATGAATAACTTGAGAGATGGCAAGCCTGCCCCATTTGAGCATTTCAGGTCGAGGGAACTGGAGTCCACAATCTTGAGGACTAAGGAATCTGATATTTCACAAGCGATCACAATAAATAAAGTCATGCGTGACATTGGAATGGCTTTGAAGCAAGCCGGGGTAAAAATTCTTGCACTATCGGATAGACCTGACGAGGCAACGTATTCTGACACAGTATCTTTGCTTCAAACCCCTATGAAGATATTTGGGCACGATCTTTATGGCGAAATTCGGGAAATTGTGGGGGGGCGCTCGCCAAAGTGATTACGTGAGGCTCCAGCCCATCGAATCGAGTCAAAGAAACTGCTTTGCGGTACGTTCCAGATTGGATGCGGAGGGAAATTCATCGCTAACCCGGTTTACGGCGGCGGCATTATGCGTATGGCCGCAGCGGCGTCCCGGTGCAGTATGACGTGGCGGGTGTCAAGACTTTGTTCGCAGTGTAAACCCCGCAGGTGCTGGCTGGCGCTGAAGTACGGCGCGCAAGGGCTACGGCGACTGGGACAGTGGGGAGGCGATACGGACGAAGATAAACGACACCGTGCCGGCACGCCGGCAGTTATGGGGCAACGAATGTCGGCGTGAACCTTCTGGCGGGCATCCTGCGCTAGCCGGGATTATTCATGACGCACCGGAGACGGTCTGGCGCGGGCCATGGGCTCAAGTGCGGCGTGTCTGGTCGCAAGCGCCGACGCGTCGCCCTTCGCGGAGCGGCGTTTCGGCATGCCAGCTGCCTGGATCGAGGCCGTTCTGACCGCCGAAAGCGCTGGCGATCGCATGGCCGTGTCGCCCAAAGGCGCCATGGGCCTGATGCAGATTATGCCCGCAACCTGGGCCGAGTTGCGCGCCGAACACGGGCTGGGCGCCGATCCCTTCGCACCACGCGACAACATCCTGGCCGGCGCCGCGTACCTGCGCGCCATGCACGACCGCTTCGGCTTTCCGGGGCTGTTCGCGGCCTACAACGCCGGCCCGACGTGGTACCAAGCGCACCTGATGACGGGCGATCCGTTGCCCGCCGAGACCCGTGCTTTCGTCGCCCGGGTCACCCAAATCCTCGGCGAAACGGTAACGCCGGACGCCCCAACCGGGCGTCCAAACATGTCCCTCAGCATCGCGGAAACCATCCCGAATCCGTCCGGACGCGGCCTGTTTTTCACGCTCAGAACGACGTTCGGCGCGTCGTTTTCCGCGTCGCAAAGCGGCCTGTTCGTGCCCCTGAAAACGGCCGCCACCGCCGCCGATTGAACGGTCTCAACAGCAAGAAAGTTGACGTGCGAAGTATCGTCCTCGGAAAATCTCCAAGAACCTACATCGCATTAGATAGTAATTGGGCGCAGAGAGATGAGAGTATGTGAGATAAGGCAAGATAAAAGAGAGCCCCTGAATGTTGTCCATCCTATTGTCTGCACATCGTTTTTTCGAGAGGCCATGTAAAGGCGCGGAGAATTTTTTCTTTAGAGAACTGATATTCTGTGAGTTTTTGGGAGGCCGACATGGCCGATGTTGAGTTCGAGCCCGGGCTGGGCAAACTGCGCGTAAGCGGCGGCAAGAGCGCCAAGCGCCGTGCCCATCAGGTGGCGGCCGCCATCAATCGGAACGGCGCTCCGGTCGCCGCTCTGGCCAGTCGCGACCGGTGAGGTGAGTCCATTATCGCCGCGTCATTGTCGATGCGCGCATCGTTCGCTTAGCCGGGAAGGGAATGGACCGTGAGCGTTCGGTTTCCCCCACCTGGACGCGGCGATAGTGGTGTTGGACGGTCGGCCCGACGATGACCGGGCAGGAGTTGGCCGATGGCGTTTCCGAGTTCTGATGACTGTCTGCAAGACAGTCATGAAGACAGTCGTTATCGGCGTGTGGAGGTGATCACCGGGCGG
>Ga0126339_10004252_pt1 | contig 10549 bp, 7 predicted proteins | sample OrbTmetagenome_2_FD_92532 | JGI IMG/M metagenome (GOLD analysis project Ga0126339, IMG submission 92532) | Coral microbial communities from Petempiche,Puerto Morelos, Mexico - Orbicella T R C metagenome | ecosystem: Host-associated > Invertebrates > Cnidaria > Coral | place: Petempiche,Puerto...
GAGGAACATTATATCCGGGAGATCGTTATGTCCGAGAGGAATATTATATCCCGGAGATCGTTATATCCGAGAGGAACATTATATCCCGGAGATCGTCATATCCGAGAGGAACATTATATCCGGGAGATCGTTATGTCCGAAAGGAACATTATATCCCGGAGATCGTTATATCCGAGAGGAACATTACATCCCGGAGATCGTTATGTCCGAAAGGAACATTATATCCCGGAGATCGTTATATCCGAGAGGAACATTATATCCCGGAGATCATTATATCCGAGAGGAACATTATATCTGGGAGATCATTATATCCGAGAGGAACATTATATCTGGGAGATCATTATATCCGAGAGGAACACTATATCCGAAAGATCGTTATATCCGAGAGGAACATTATATCCCGGAGATCGTTATATCTGAGAGGAACATTATATCCGGAAGATCGCTATATCCGAAAGGAACATTATATCCCGGAGATCGTTATATCCGAGAGGAACATTATATCCTGGAGATCGTTATATCCGAGAGGAACATTATATCCGGGAGATCGTTATGTTCGAAAGGAACATTATATCCGGGAGATCGTTATATCCGAGAGGAGCATTATATCCTGGAGATCGTCATATCCGAGAGGAGCATTATATCCCGGAGATCGTTATATCCGAGAGGAAATTTATATCCGGGAGATCGTTACATCCGATAGGAACGTTGTATCCGGGAAATCGTTAAATCCGAAAAACTATGATATACGAGACGAATGTTATATCCCGGGGCTCGGTATATCCGTGAGGAATGTTATATCTGAGGGATTTTTTCACCCGATAGGAACCTTTATATCTCAGTGGGGGATCGTAATTTCTAGAGGAACGTTATATCTCGGTGACCGTTGTATAGGAGACGAATGTTATATCCGAGACTAACTTTATATCTGGGGTATTGGTACATCCGAGAGGAACGTTATTTCAGGGAGATCGTTATTTGCGCGCGGAACGTTATATCCTGGTAATCGCTACTTCCGTGTTTGTTATAACGGGGACTTACCCAAAAAAGTTCGGTTAGCATGTAACGATATGGTCCTAAATCAGTAGCGAGTCGTGCTGCCACAAGTCCACAACTTCCTCAACTCAGGAGAGCATGAAGGTAAGAGATTTAATCCCATATATGGGCCTTAGTCCTGACGCAATCCTTCTCGAGCTATTTTTAGACCACTTCCGGTTTCTGAAATAGCCAATCATGTGACGTGGGTTTCACTTACGTGGGCAGCCCAAGCGAAGACACACGCATTTTACATCCTCTGGGAAAATATTTACGTAATACAAGTGGTAACATTGTCTGCGGAAGCACTGGATACCATGGCTAAAAATAACTTGAGAGGGACTACCTTGGGAATAAGCCCTACATGTATATAGGAGATATCTCTCTCACCTTTTATCTTCTCTTCATCCTCTCTTGTTAGTGTCATGAGGTGACTTTGGAATAAGATGTAATATCGTATTCCTTCTTAAAGGAGCTCAGTTACGGTATTTTGAGCTATTTTGGCCACGTACAAAATTACCTTAAAATTGAATGAAACCTGAAAAGAGTACTTTTCTAGGACAGAAAAACACCAAAGAGATAATAATAAACCATAAAAGAACAACGATGGTCAAGGATGGAGAAGATTAACACGGATTGCAAACGACAAACTTGAAAGATTTAGCCTAAACTTTTCAAGATGCGCAACCGTGGCGTAAATCCTTTCTAGAACAGTAGTCATTTGGGAGAGGCAGAACTCATTGCAAAACACGACCACGACATTAACTAAAATTAAGACATTTTTAGCCCATGGTTGAGAATATCAAGTTGGCTGTATCACGGTTGTTGGAATTGAGAAACGAAGATCACAAACGTGTGACACCCTAATTGCTTCAAAAGCGGAGCTCAAAATTTTAAGTCTTTTCAGACTGCCTGGCATAAGGCGCATGGCTTCAAGAGCTTGTTTTTCGAGATCTTTCCGACTATTTGTTTCTGAATCAATCAAATCGTTACCTATTCTAGGTTAAACGCATTGTCTCTCACTACTGAGCCAGGGTGTTAAATGTTTATTAATGATCTATCTCAAAAAGTAAACCATCAAAAGATCAAACAAATCGAAAACAAAAGGCCACGATGATCAAGTTTCTTCAACATTTCCCACTGGCGAAAACCTTTATTCGCGAAATGACGGAAGTTAATCCAAATGCTAATTTTGCAAGTCCCAAATTTGCTAGATTTGAAAAGTGAGCCCGTATACGTAAACATCGTTCCGCGGTCGTTAGAAAGCACAGAGAAAAAACAGGTCAGCAAAGGTCTGTAAAAACTTTCAAATAAAGTTGATCATTTGGGAAATTTCTACTAAAAGCTGAACGAAGCAAAAATCGAAAGCCGGATCACCTAAGTTACTGTTTCATCTTTCTCAGTTCGAAATGGACTAAATATAAATTGCTCCGTTGTCATGGTAAATCTACTACCGTTCGTTTTGATTTTATGCCTTAATTATCGCTCACTTTTTATTCTTAATAGCTCCATTTCCTCCAAACGGATCCTCCTCGCTAGTTTGCAAACAAATCGTTAAATCGAACAAAACATCTTTTCTTATTTTTAGGAGAGAAAAACATAATATTCCCCTCCAAATCTGTATTTACCCTTCGTTTGGATCGTTTACCGCGGTCCAATACTCTCTCAACACTGAAAGAGTTTTCTAATATTTCGAACTGTCTTGAAAATAGCTCTGACATGGGGGATTCAAAATGAATATTAGTTCCTCGATATATCCGATGTCTATTCTTTGCTTTATGCATGTAAAACTGGATGTTTTCTCTACTGTGTTTTCTTTCACGCTGGTTGGGGAGGTCATGGCTTTTTCGTAGATCGAGAATAAGTTATTCAACATGCAATGAATTGGTTTTCTCGCATCAGCGAACAAAGTCTCGCTCGATCATTAAAAATGACCGTTAATGTCTGTCTATTTTCTCAACAGCTACGGAAAAGTGAATTTGGCTCTCTTAAGCTCTCACTTCGTACAACGGTTTCTTGATCTTTAGGCATGAATTCTGGGGAAACGTTAATTCAGCAGTAACTCAACGCTTGTCGTCGTCTTAAATGTCAAGAAGTCAACCAAACCATTTCAACTCGTCATACCTTGAGAAGTTTTCGAGCCAACGCCGCCAGCATTACCTTTGTCATCTCCCACCTCGCTCTTATCTCGTGTTTCTTTTCAGAATGACTAGCTACGAACGTCGAGTAGGTCGACCTACAAGCGCATTAAACTTTGGTGCCATCGTTCTTGCAAAACATAGAGAGCTAAATCCACTTATCTTGAATGGCTCGCGGCAATATTGAGAAAGTCTATCCCTGCATAAATTTACCCTCAATAGTGGATTATGTGATGTATATTAATAGTATTTTGGACCCCCGCCAATGACGCTTTGTTCATTAGCTGCGAAGCCTGTAATTTCACAATTTTTCTTGCCAAAAATAGCAAGAACAAGTACTTTAATTGCGAAGAAAATAATGTTAAGTGATTTTAAAATTAGAAGCCTATCACTTGCGATCCAGCTGCGGTATCAATCAGAGGTGATTTTATGCAATATACGAATTCAGATATGAACCAATTCCTGTCAGGATCTTTTTCATTAAGACCTCTCCGTGTTTCTTCACAGAACGTAATTAGAATTGTGATCAGCACTAAGGCTGAAGAGCGGAGCCGCTTAACAGAATAACTAGTCGACTGAAATCAAAGCAAATCTTTTTACCGTTGCTTAAGGAAGAACCTCATTCAGGAAGTGAGAATAAGTACACTCTCTATTTTCTATGAGAATATTGGTTGTCCAGCCCAGGCTGAATATAGTTATTTTTCTGCCAATTTTAGGCTGAAAATATTCTTGTGAATATTCTCAGATTATGGCCGGCGCATGACATTTCCGTCTGACTTTGATGGTGTTGAAGTCATTTTGGAGCCAGACTGCAGCCGGGCAATAAAGTCCGATATGACACACATAACTTCTTGCAAAAATGTTATTAGCATCGAAAATACGGCTAGTGCTGTTTTTTTTTTGTTGTTTGTTTGTTTCTTTTGTGGCTAATTTGCCGTTTAAAGGAAGGAATAGTTTCATACGGTTTAGTTAAAAACATATAATTGTATAGTATTTACAAATTTTCAACACAAAATTATATTCTTTTCAAAATCTCAGCCTCGAGCTTATTCTTAAAATATTCTTAAAATTTTGCAATTCTTACAAAATTTATTCTTGTATAAAAAAAAGGGAGTGAACCTGCTGGTTTGGAACTGGATAATGAAGATGACAAATCTGGAAACTCGAGGTTTCCTTTCTTTTAAATTAAGCAAAATTAAAAATGAAATGAAATAACATTTCTCACGAAAGCTCTTTCTATATCAGGTTCAAACATATTATTGTTCTCATTACCCTTCCAACGTACGTAGAGAGCAACTGAATGTCTTCTACATTTATTAAAATATCATATTTATATACCGTGCAGTGAAATTTCTGGCTTCATTCTGTCTCGCTAAGATAATTTAACGAGTGAACATCTATCTTCATTAGACGGAATCTATCAAAGCAGTTTCCGTATACCTTAAAAATGATGAAAAACGACGTCAGTTTTATACTGTTGTAAGTGAATGTCAGTTAATTAAGGCTTCACAAAGCATTCCGCCAAAATGCAGTCAATTCTCTGGTTTCTGTTTATTGATCAATGAAATTAAGTTTGAGCGGTTGAATATCAGTGTTATTATATTTCTCAGTTACTGTGCGCGCTGTGATTGGTCAATTTAGCGGGCCCTATTCTTCTGTATATGCACTGCCCGCTAAAATTTAAAGTTGTTTTTGTTGCCAAAATGTTTCGTGATTGATCGCTTAGTGTTCTTAACTTTAATAGTAAGTAAACGTTGAAAACTTTCTTTCACTTTAAATTGTGTATTAAAACGTGCTGACGACTTAAAAATGATTTCAAATTGACTCGTTTTGCTTTCGACGTGCCTCAAAATTTTGAAGCCGTTCCGCGTGAACAGAAATTGTTCCCGAACTCGTCAGACACACATTAGAGATATAATAAATTTGGTACTAGCCTCGTCTTCTCGGTGCGTACTGTAAGTTACGGATCCTCGTTTTTTCCCCTTCGATTTATGGCCCGCACGCTTCGAGCTTAGGCCACAAATCGAAGGGGAAAAACCTCGGCGGTAACTTACAGTACGGACCGAGAAGACGAGGTAATTAAGATGTTTTCAAAAGAGTGTGTCAAGATGTTAGTGTACATAGTTCTATACTTGAGCAGAAGGAAATATTTTGCTTTTTATTGAGTTATAGGAACACAAGTGGATGTTTAGAAGAACGAGAAATGCTGTGCGCGCAAGAGCCGATAGGCGAATGTTACAGCCTTTTCGAGTTCTCCAAAACTTTCACAAGTTTCAGCTTTGGGTGCTGTTACAATGTGCTTTCTAATGAACTATTGTCCACACTGAAAAAGCTGTGGTGTACATGTCTCTCTTTCTGATACAGTAACTGTAGTATTTCGTGCCACTGGCACCGTCAATTTGATCAACTTGCGGGATACTGTATAGAACTATCTTAACGAAAACAACGCCCACGCGGCTAGTTTCCGCTATATAAAGCCAGAAACCAGAATAGTGTGCCGGGAAGTTAGTTTAACTTTCAATGAACGATTATCTTATATCTGATCCGTTCGCTCGGGCCATATTTTCAGAATGAAAAGATTTTCAGAAGTGTGAGAAGCTGAAAGATGAATATGGAGTTACAGCATTGTCTACAGTTTTTCAACTGCTTTTGTGTGAATAGTCTCGGTCAGTTTTGTCCAAGAGACGTTATTACTAATTCGTGGTTAGTAAGAGGGCGTGGATGGGGTTAAACTGACAGCTGAAAAATGATGCGTTTTTCAAATAAGCTGTAAAATTTAATGATAGTTGAGAAATGGGCCGAAATTTTAACTGAACAGTGATATTTCAGGCCCCTCCTGACCCTCTAGGTAACAAGTGAACCTTAAAAAATCCCTCGGTATTTTGATCATGTTTTCGTGATCATTCGCCACTAGGTCTGCACAGCTGCACACGGTTTTCAAAGTTATAATTACTTACCTTTTCATCACGTTTTGTGCGTCATCTCTGACAATCAAAACAGACGGTTTTGAGGAATGACGTACTTTTGGCAATCATTCGCTAATTTTAAAACGATTAGGCTACTCGCCCCCGTTTTCTATGAGCGAATAGTCAATGAGGCGAAGCTGAGTTGATTACATAATAAGGGAACTAAGCAAACCACGACGGCGCCGCCAACGAGAACGTCGCCGAACAAAAGGTTTAATGAGCAAAACAGTGGGTGTAATTTAGTGTATTTTTGAGCCTAAATGCTAAGAATAGTTTCAAGACCAGCGCAAAACCTTGAGAGAACCAATCAGATTCGATAAGAGAACCAACCAGCTAATTATGCATATGCAGAATCACGTGACCAAATTTTTCAAAAGATGAGTCCTTTTGTGATAAATTTGGGAATTCTATCCAAAACAAGCTCTAAAACGTCAGGAATGCCGCAGAAGTTGGATTTTAGGTTTTTACATTAACGTTTTGATGCAGGAATTCTTGTTCGAGATTTCAAGCATCGCTTGTTTCAAGAAAAGCTTTCAAAAGATACACTTTGTTGATGGTCGGGTTTTAATATAGTGTTATGTGAAACGTCAAAGTTGCTGACACCTTCACTTGCGCTGAAAGCTAGAAGGTTCTAAAAGTCTTTTCAGGATAAAGTTGAATTTATTACTACTATATGTCCCTTCATAGTGCATGCTCATGGTCGGGCGTTACAATTTTTTTCCGGAGATCCAAATGGCACTATCTTCCCCCTTTTCACCAAAACAGGAAAAAAACAATTCCCGCGCAAAAGTAAGCGTGTGTCTGAATCAGTGACTGATTGACTAAAAAGAATATGTTCAAGGCTTTGAATTCGGCTTCGACAATTTGGATAAAAAATTACTACTAGAGTACCTTAAAATTAACAACAAAAACGTATTCTTTTCGCACTTGAGAGTACAGTAAGCGATAAATTTATGCCGCTTGTTGTCCATCGCGTTAAAAAATATCCGGAAAATAATTCGGATAAAACGAAGAGAGAATATGATATATGATATATGGTATCTTTTAAACCTGGTGCAAACTTTTCCTTCACGCCCTGAGTCCGCAGTAGGCGATTTTCTAGATTTTCCGCTCCCAGTCCATGATTTTCAAAACTGTTCGGAAAATCATTAGGATAAAACGAACAGAAAATATCGTGTAATATCTTTTAAACACCTGGCTCTGGTCTATTTTTTCCCAGTCTTTTTATCGCTATTTTGATCGACTTTCTGTTGATAGTTAAATCTTGTGATATTTAATTTTTATTTTTTCGTGTGTCGTGGGCGCGTTCGATTGACACAATACTAAGGTACCATTCTTTAGGTTTATTTCTTTAAGGGCAGATTTCGCGAATGAAATTGGTATTTTAATAAAGACAATTTTTAGAAATATAGACCATTTTAATGCGTTATCTCAAGCGGCCATGGTCCGTTTGATATCCGGGCCGAGCTAGGGCGGAAAAACGGAAACGCTTGCACGAAAAAGTGCCTTCTATATCACCGTGCCCTGTGATGCAAACAAACACGGTAACTTTCAATTCGCTTGAAAGAAACATTCTAGTTTTTTTACATTAATTTTTCGGTTAAAGAAAGCTGCTCTCGTCTCCTGACGGCTTGGGTAGAAATATGACGAATGCAATCCTGTGATCTGTAACATTCGGAAACTGATACTACAGAAGCGAGCTACGGAAAATAAAATGCGGTTGAAAAAACATTGACTGCTTCGCTTTCTACGAGTTTGAAAAAATGACAAAGATAAATTTGCGCTCTCTTAATATTTGATTTGTCATTACAAGAAAAAAGAAACACGTTAAGCTGCATGTATCAATTACATTTTTCTGATGTACATATTTTTTAATGGTCTGGAAGAAACTTGTCTAGGATGACGCGAAAAATATTTTCTCTTTTTCTTTCCCAACATGTTTGAAAGTTGAAATTTTGCTGTTATAGTACATATTCCAGCATTTTTAATCAACCTTCATGCTGTTTGTAAATAAATGCTACAAAGCTATATGCGCCTGAAGGAAACCACGTATTTTAAAACGAAAAAAAAATATATTTGAAATTTGACAATAATTTCATTCCTTTTTTTTGCCGGTATCGCACCGCAATGGCATAAACTCTTACATTTCGTGCAATGGAGAACAAAATATTTCTTCATACATACGTTTAACTGGTGAATATGTCGCCATATCTTGTGATAAGCCGCCATGGTTTTGCGTGAGTGTAAAGCAAGCGTGTAAAATCAGTTGTGGAAATTTTCTCCTTCTTCGGAAGATGTTCTAAAATGCTTTCTGGATCTCGCTATATACTTCTGTGGAAATCTCAGTGTGTCGCCCTAACTCGATGGCGCTTCTCCAGCCGCCAGCAGAGCTGTTTACTTGGCATATATAACATATTACTTTCAAATTCAATATCCTGAGGCTAAATGACAGAAAGGCTTGTCACTTTAATTGCAAGACGTTTGTCAGCATCGGTAAATGCAATATGACGACAAAGATGTCTTCCTCCGGAAACTTCGTTCAGTTCGCACTGTTAAATTTGTCTTTTAGATAATTGTCTTTTATGCAGCTGCCCTAGTGTTGTTTAAGTGCCCTGATTTCATTAGTTCAGAGAGAGGTTACCTCACAAAAATCCATTAGAAGACAAAACGAGGGAGAAACTTCAAAGGAAGCGATACACTTGGCCGGTAACTACTTCGCGACAGAGGGTCTGGGCGAAGAGTCATAAAAGTTCAGTTGTCCTTGTCAACCAAATATATTTCAGATTATTAGATTCACTCTTATCCACTGAAATTAAATTGCTGCCTTTTACTACCGTCAGTAAGTAACGAGGTCCAGACATAATTTGTCAGTTATACTTTGAATTTCGCCTTGTTTATTTGAACGTATTGGATTTTTGTCAGTAGCTAGTTACGACTAAATTGAGATGTAAATTATTTTTCGCAGTCTGTTGTCTGGGATTCCTTCCTTATTACGTTCTCCTGGTAGAAATGGTTAGAAAAGTATCATTCGTTCTTGAGCTTATTTCTCAGCATTTAAGCCTATTGCTTTTAGTTATTTATCTTTTTTATTCTGTCCATGATCCAGCTTGGTGTATTGGCCAGTAACATACAGCCCCCATCAAAATTAAAAGGGCTCTTTTGAAGATTAGACAGAGTGACTGATGAATGGAAGTTTTGAACAGACAGCCACCTGGTTCCTCTTCAGACAGAACAACATCGAGGGAGGATAATGGCTAAGAAATTTTATTTCCCACATCGGCCTTAAAGATGATTTCCAGTCCGTACTGCGCAGTCTCATCGCCCTAATGTTTATGTGTCTCACTCGATGGAATGCGAATCGAGGTTATTCGTTACAAACCACATACCTTATCTTTGAGGCCTTTCAAATTCTTTTTCCAACAGCTTCATTGATTTTTACAGCTGCCAAGTTGTTTCATCAAGTGATATGAGAAAGAACGAAGCATAAAGCTTCGCCTCCATAATGGCGGTTGACTTGAAAATTTGAATTTACTTCATATAAGTAGTTGCCAAATGTTACATTTTGTGATGTCTTACATGAGACAAAATGAAAAAATGCAAACAAACTCTCGAGAATGCGCAGTACGGACTTGAAATCATCTTTAATCCTGAGGTTGTCCCTCTCAAGTTATTTTTGGATCACTTCCGTTTTTGGAAATCCCAGGAGGACCTAGAAATAGCCAATTCTGTGACGAGAATTTTACTCGCGTGGACAGCCCTCGCGGCCTCACACGCATTTTCATCCTCCACGAAAACATCATCGCAACACGCGTGGTAACATCCGCAGAAGGACTGGATAACATATCTAAACTTTTTGGTTACCTTTCCTCAAATTCATTAATATTTCATGAAAAGGATATCTAGATTTTTACGATTTTATTTCTTCGAGTTTTCCTCAGTTTAACTTTTGATTGAAAAGATATATTTAACACGAAAGACCGTGTTTGACCACATTTCCAAACACCTCAAAGTTCGTCAAAAATACTCCGCTACCCGTCGTATGTTCAACTCTCTTCTCGGTGTTTGAAAATGTGATTAAACACGGTCTTTCGTGTTTGGTATATTACTAGGATTTGAGGAGGTAACTCTTTTATAACCTTATATCCCTTCTCGGCAACAAGCAGGGAGGTTTCAAATACAATGTGAGCCCAAGATATTAATTTATTTGCTCGATCATGGCGTCTAAAGAACAATCGACGTAGAAATGTTTCTAATGTTTCTTACCCAATTAGAAACCATCGTGATCAACAATTGCTGGTTTTCAGTGTCACGCAATTCAAAATAGATCAAAATAAAAATCAAAACCGGTCAATAAATAAAGTCCAGAATCTGGGAAATGAAAGAAGGTAAATATGCAAAGACTCTCGCCAA
>Ga0126339_10004253_pt1 | contig 10548 bp, 8 predicted proteins | sample OrbTmetagenome_2_FD_92532 | JGI IMG/M metagenome (GOLD analysis project Ga0126339, IMG submission 92532) | Coral microbial communities from Petempiche,Puerto Morelos, Mexico - Orbicella T R C metagenome | ecosystem: Host-associated > Invertebrates > Cnidaria > Coral | place: Petempiche,Puerto...
AACAGGCCCATGCCCACCTGCTCCTCCAGGCGCTTGACCTGGATGGACACCGCCGGCTGGCTGAGATGCGCCTCATGGGCGGCGCGGGTGAAGCTGCCGTGGCGGGCCACGGCCTCGAACAAGCGCAACTGCTGAAGCGTGGTGTGCATGGGCGTCCCCGGGGCGGGCGACCCGGCCCCGCGCGCGGCCAGGCCTTCCATAGACGGATGTCCGTGGACCCATAAACAAATGTCTATGAATCACATAAGGAGAATAAACTTAACTTTTATGGAGCAGCAAGGGTAGAGTCTCTGGCAACGGGATACCCCGTGCCAAAGACGAAGGCCCGAAATCAGGGCCACACGACAACACTCCGAGGGAGACCGGGCGTATGGCTGGCAAGACCTACAAGGCGGGCGTGAAGGAGTATCGCGAGACCTATTGGGATCCGAACTATACCCCCCGCGAGAGCGATTTCCTGGCGGTGTTCAAGGTGGTGCCCCAGGAAGGCGTGCCCCGCGAGGAAGCGGCGGCGGCGGTCTGCGCCGAGTCCTCCACCGCCACCTGGACCACGGTGTGGACCGACCTGCTGACCGACCTGGACTACTATAAGGGCCGCGCCTACGCCATCGAGGACGTGCCGGGCGACGACGAGTCCTTCTACGCCTTCATCGCCTACCCCATGGGCCTGTTCGAGGAAGGCTCGGTGGTCAACGTGTTCACCTCGCTGGTGGGCAACGTGTTCGGCTTCAAGGCGGTGCGCTTCCTGCGCCTGGAGGACGTGCGCTTCCCGCTGTGGTTCGTCACCACCTGCGACGGCCCCCCGCACGGCATCCAGGTGGAGCGCGACAAGCTGGACAAGTACGGCCGCGCGCTCCTGGGCTGCACCATCAAGCCCAAGCTGGGCCTGTCGGCCAAGAACTACGGCCGCGCGGTGTACGAGGCGTTGCGCGGCGGCCTGGACTTCACCAAGGACGACGAGAACGTCAACAGCCAGCCGTTCATGCGCTGGCGCGACCGCTTCCTGTTCTGCCAGGAGGCCATCGAGAAGGCCGAGGTCGAGACCGGCGAGCGCAAGGGTCACTACCTGAACGTGACCGCGCCCAACGTCGAGGAGATGTACAAGCGCGCCGAGTTCGCCAAGGAGATCGGCACGCCGATCATCATGAGCGACTACCTGACCATCGGTTGGGCGGCGCACTCCAGCCTGTCGCGCTGGTGCCGTGACAACGGCATGCTGCTGCACGTGCACCGCGCCATGCACGGCGTGATCGACCGCAACCCCAAGCACGGCATCAACTTCCGCGTTCTGGCCAAGCTGCTGCGTCTGCTGGGCGGCGACCACCTGCACTCCGGCACCGTGGTCGGCAAGCTGGAGGGCGACCGGGCCGCCACCCTTGGGTGGGTCGATCTGATGCGCGAGCGCTTCGTCAAGGAAGACCGCGCGCGCGGTATCTTCTTCGATCAGGACTGGGGCCAGATGCCCAGCGTCTTCCCGGTGGCCTCCGGCGGCATCCACGTCTGGCACATGCCGGCGCTGGTGTCGATCTTCGGGGACGAGGCCGTGTTCCAGTTCGGCGGCGGCACCATCGGCCACCCCTGGGGCAACGCCGCCGGCGCCTGCGCCAACCGGGTCGCCCTGGAAGCCTGCACCCAGGCCCGCAACGAGGGGCGTCACCTGGAGAAGGAAGGCAAGGACATCCTCACCGAGGCCGCCAAGTCCTCGCCCGAACTGAAGATCGCCATGGAGACCTGGAAGGAGATCAAGTTCGAGTTCGACACCGTCGACAAGCTCGACGTGGCGCACCGCTGATCGGCCGGACCGGGGCGCCCAGACCAAGCCGGATCGCCCCGGTCCGCCTCCTCCGACCCAGACCCATTGCCGGATCAAAGGATACGATCATGAGCACCATGCAGGACTACCCCTCGCGCCTGTCCAACCCGAACAGCCGCAAGATGGGCACCTTCTCCTACCTGCCCCAGATGACCGCCGACCAATTGCGCCGGCAGATCGAATACATCATCGCCAAGGGCTGGAACCCGGCCATCGAGCACACCGAGCCAGAGTTCGCGTCCAGCAACTACTGGTACATGTGGAAGCTGCCCATGTTCGGCGAGACCGACATCGACACCATCCTGGCCGAAATCGCCGCCTGCAAGCAGAACAACCCCGGCCATCACGTGCGCCTGATCGGCTATGACAACATCCGTCAGACCCAGGGCGCCAACATGGTGGTCTATCGCGCCGAAATGGCGTGAGGCGACCCTTACAGACCGGTACCTAACCCCTCCCCGACCCTCCCCGTTTCGCGGGGAGGGAGTCCGGGCCGACACGGCCACTGATGGGGTGCGCCGCACACGAAGCAGGGCGCCAACCAGACTCCTCCCCCAGTCATGGGGGAGGTTGGGGGAAGGGTGCGGCTGGCGCCGTCCGGCCCGCCCGCGAGACGACCCGCGTTCGTTCAGGAGGCTCCAACATGTCCCCCGACATGGTCGAAGACATCGCCGCCCAGTACCGTATCGAGACCGAGCCCTACTACCGGCCCGTCGGCTCCGAGGTGGCGCTGTTCCGCGCCGCTCATGCCCGACGCATGCCGGTGATGCTCAAGGGGCCCACCGGCTGCGGCAAGACCCGCTTCGTGGAATACATGGCCCATGCCCTGGGCCGGCCGCTGATCACCGTGGCCTGCAACGAGGACATGACCGCCTCCGACCTGGTGGGCCGCTACCTGCTGGATCGCGACGGCACCAAGTGGCATGACGGCCCTCTGACCGTCGCCGCACGCATCGGCGCCATCTGCTATCTCGACGAGGTGGTGGAGGCTCGCCAGGACACCGTGGTGGTCATCCATCCCCTGACCGACCATCGCCGCGTCCTGCCCCTGGACAAGAAGGGCGAGTTGCTTCAGGCCCACGACGCCTTCCAGCTCGTGATTTCCTACAACCCGGGCTACCAGAGCCTGATGAAGGACCTGAAGCAGTCCACCAAACAGCGCTTCGGGGCGCTGTCTTTCGACTACCCCGAAGCCCCGGTGGAGTCGGAGATCATCGCCAAGGAAACCGGCTGCGCCCCCGACGTGGCCGAGAAACTGGTGCAGATCGCCCACCGCGCCCGCAACCTGCGTGGCCACGGCCTGGACGAGGGAATCTCCACGCGTCTGTTGGTCTACGCCGGCCAGATGATCGCCGAGGGCATCGAGCCGGCCCATGCCTGCCAGATGACGCTGGTGACACCGTTGACCGACGATCCGGACATGCGTGAGACCCTGGAGGCGGCGGTCACCACGTTCTTCACGGGGTGATGTCAGTGGCGCTCAACGAAGACCATGGCGTTCCCTCGCAGGGTGCGCTCGCGCCGCGGCCCATTTTGGGGACAAAGCGGACCGCTGACCAGGAATGGCGGTTTCCCCTGGGAACCGGCCGGGGCGCAGCGCACCGCCCAGCCGAGTGATGGTGCGCTGCCGGCCGCGACTGCGGCCGTCGAGCGCACCCTACGAACCGCGCGAGCTTTCTACTGTCTCGTCATTGCGAGGAGCGCAGCGACCCAATACTCCTCATGGGGCAATCCAGGACCAGGCCCATCGTCCTCCGCCCTGGATTGCTTCGCCCCCGTCAAGGAACGGGGGCTCGCAATGACGGATCAAGCCACGCAAGGGAGCCGTTACCTCCCCGGGGAGACCCACCCATGACCGTCGATCTGGACCAACACCTGGGTGACCTGCTGGCCAAGCACCCGGACCTGCGCGCGCCCCTGGATGCCGCCTGGCAAAACGCCACGCGCGTCATGTCGCCGGCCGGCCTGCAAGCCTACGCGGACGGCGCCCGAGCCATCGGCTCGCTGGGCCGGGGCACCGACCCGGTCCAAGCCTTTCTGGAAAACATCCCCGCCGTGGTCCGCGAATGCGGCGAAGACGTCATCGACGACTGCGTCTCGGCGGCCCTGCAACTGTCCTCCATGACCTCGGGCGCGGTCATCGCCCTGCTGCTGGCCAGCCTGCCGACGGCGGCCCGGCGCCTGGGCGACCCGGACCTGCTGCGCGGCTATCTGACGCTGATTCACCAGATGTCGGCGCGGGCGGCGCGCGGCCTGCGGCCCATGCTCCAGAACATCGACGAGTTGCTGTCCAAGCTGACGCTGTCGGGCCTGCGCCGTTGGGCGGACTTCGGTATCGAGGCCTATCGCCGCGACCATGACAACCTGGTGCGCTACTTCGGCCTGACCAGCCAGGACGCCCGCGCCATGATGCAGCAGGAGCGGCGCGGCACCCTGTTCGTGGACAGCCAGCGGCGGCTGAACTTCTATCTGCGGGCGCTATGGGGCCGCGACTTCTTCCTGCGCCCCAGCGCCGCCGACCACGAGGGCTTTCGCCCCTATGTCGAGGGTCACGTGGTGCATATGCCCGACGCGGTGGACGGCGTGGGTGGTGTCACCGGTTTCGACCTCTACAAGGCCATGGCGGCGCATATGGCCGCACACCTGGCCCATACGCCCGCCGCCATGCCCGCCGAGGGGTTGTCGCCGGCCGAAAAGTTCCTGGTGGCCGTGGTGGAGGATGCCCGTGTCGAATACATGGCCTACACCGCCTTCCCCGGCCTCCGCGACCTGTGGCGCCGTCTGCTGTCGCTCGACCTGGACCCGACCGCGCCCGAGCATCCCACCGTCCCGCTGCTGGAGCGGCTGGCCCTGGCCCTGATCGACCCCGAGGCCCGCACCGGCGACGCCGACCTGGATGCCCTGGCCGGCCGCTTCCATGCCGGCATCGCCGAGGTGCGGGGTGATCCCCTCTTCGCCCGGGGCCTCGGCCTGGAGCTGTTCACCCTTCTCGGCGCCCGGGCCGCCGTGCCCAGCCTGCGGGTGCTGGAGTCCATCCGCCTGCCGCACCGCGACGACAACCGAATCGTCTGGACCTTCCGGCCCATCGATCCCCGCGACGCCCTGGACTACGTGCCCGCCAGCCAGCGCCAGGTGCGCAAGACGGTCAGCGTCATGGAGATGGTCAACGAGATCGACTGCGAACTGGCCGGCGACGACGCCCAGGAGATCTGGCGCTTGGAAACGCCCTTCTGGCTGGACCAGGAAGCCTGCACCATCAACGAACTGGAGGGCAAGGAACCGGTCTCCGACCCGTTCCACTACCAGGAATGGGACCATCAGGTGCAGTTGTACCGCCCCGACTGGGCGACGGTGTACGAACGGCGCACCCCGCGCGGCCTGCCAGGCGACATCGACGGCATCCTGGAGGCCCATCGGCCCATCACCCACACCATCCGCCGCATCATCGATACCCTCCAGCCCCAGGGCGTGCAGCGCCTGCGCAACCTGGAAGACGGCGACGAGATCGACATCAACGCCGCCGTCGACGCCATGGTGGACATCCGCGCCGGCCGCCAGCCGGACCCGCGCATCACACTGCGCAACGTCATCAACCGGCGTGACCTGGCGGTGGTGCTGCTGCTGGACCTGTCGGAATCCACCAACGACCTGTTGCCCGCCGTTGATGACGCGGAGAACGACACCGTCGAGGCGCCGGAGGGCATCGTGCCCGGCCAGCCGCGCACGGTGCTGGACCTGACCCGCGAGGCCACCGCCCTGGTGGCCACCGCCATCCAGGGCATCGGTGACCCCTTCGCCATCCATGGCTTTTCGTCCGACAGCCGTCACGACGTCCAGTACGTGCGCTTCAAGGACTTCGGCCAGAGCCTGGACGAGGGGGTGAAGGCCCGCCTGGCCGGCATGCGCGGCGGGCTGTCCACCCGCATGGGCGCGGCCATGCGCCACGCCGCCGCCCACCTGCTGAAGCGGCCGGAGCGGCGCAAGCTGCTGCTGCTGGTCACCGACGGCGCCCCCGCCGACGTGGACGAGCGCGACCCCCAGCACCTGCGCCAGGACACCCGCAAGGCGGTGGAGGAGTTGCACACCAAGGGCATCCTCACCTATTGCCTGACCCTGGATCCGCATGCCGATGCCTACGTGAAGCGCATCTTCGGCGAGCACCGCTACACCATCGTGGATCACGTGCGCCGGCTGCCCGAGAAACTGCCGACCCTGTTCGCCAGCTTGACCGGGTGAAAACGCAAAGCCCTGAACCCGGCGGACCGAGAGATGTGCATGACCAAAGCAGGGCGTGCACGCCTTGGGCGTCGGAGCGTTCGCCGCAGGCGCGCACGCCCTTCCGGATACACCCTTCTTAAGAAGATCGCGGTTCACCCGAATGCCCCAACCCGGGACGTTTGACCAATCCTTGTTCCGGCGCCATAAACACGGGGGACTGGATCGCTGGGTCAGCTGTGGCGAACGCCCGCACCCGGTACCGAAGGGGAACCAAGGGGAGGACCGTTCATGGACATGCGGTGTCGGTACCTGGGACTGTCGCTGGAGCATCCGGTTGTCGCTTCCGCCTCTCCCCTCTCCGGCACCCTCGACGGCATCCGCCGCCTGGAGGACGCCGGCGCCGCCGCGATCGTCATGCCGTCCCTGTTCGAGGAACGCATTCTTCAGGAGCGGGAGGCGATCCACGGCCTGTCCGAGGTGGGCGCCGATAGCCACGCCGAGGTCGTCGGCGGCTACTTTCCCCCCACGTCCATGAGCAAGATCGGCATCGGCGGTGAACAGACGCTGGACCTGATCCGCCGCGCCAAGGAAAGCTGCGCCGTGCCGGTGATCCCCAGCCTGAACGGCGTGACCGCGCGCGGGTGGATCCATTACGCCACGCTGATGGAGCAGGCGGGCGCCCCCGCCATCGAGTTGAACGTCTACTACGTGGCCGCCGACCCCGAGGAGACCGGCTCGGAGGTGGAGCATCGAGTCGAACGCATCCTGACCTCAGTCAAACGCGAGGTCTCGATTCCGGTGTCCGTGAAGCTGGGGCCGTTCTACAGCGCACCAGGCAACATGGCGCGGCGCCTTGTGACCGCCGGTGCCGACGGCTTGGTGCTGTTCAACCGATTCTACCAGCCGGAAATCGATCTTCAGGCGATGCGCGCCCTGCCCACGCTGGACCTGTCCACGGCCGGCGAGGCTCGCCTGCCGCTGCGCTGGATCGGGATCCTGTTCGGAAACCTGGGCCGGGCCTCGCTCGCCGCCTCCACTGGCGTGGAAGGCCCCGAGGATGTCATGAAGTACATCCTGGCCGGCGCCGACGTGGTGATGACCACGTCGAGCCTGTTGCGCTACGGCCCGCAACATGTCTCCACCCTGGTCTCCGGCCTGCGCGCCTTCCTGGAGGTGGGCGGCTACGACTCGGTCGCCCACGCGCGCGGCGCCCTGAGCCATCGCGACTGCGGCAGCCCGGCCGCCTACGAACGCGCCAACTACTTGCAGGTCCTGGATTCCTTCAGGCCAGGCCCCTTCGAGCCCTGAGCCCGAGTCGGCGGTTCTCGCCGTCCTCGTCACGCTCCTTGACGCCGCGATAGCACACCCCGACATTGTCCTTGCGTCCCCTCCGGCAATCGGGCACAGGGGGCGGGTCGATGCTGCTGCGTTCCCCGCACACATCACGGGCCAGGGGAGCGGTTGTTTTTGTCTCGGCCCCTCTCATCACGTGACGGCCATCCGTCCACCCCGGACCGCCCTATCCGGCGCCTGGACGTGCTTGCGCGGGAACATCGCCATGACGGATTCGACCAATGACACGGGACCGCCCCACGACAGGGACGCGACCGCCGCGGCCCTTCACCTGGTGTACTCGGAGGCAAGCCCGACGGACGCCCGCGATACGGCCACCCCTCGATCCCCTGCCGGTCAAGCGGCCGCACCGGCCCAGGATCACTTCATCGAGCGGAACGGCCTGCGCTTCGCCGGCATCCACCTTCTCGTGGACCTGTGGGGCGGCCACGGCCTGGACGACCTGGACCTGACGGAAAACACCCTGATCGCCGCGACGCGGGCGGCCGGGGCCACCCTGCTGCACACCCATCTCCATCACTTCACACCCAACGGCGGCATCTCGGGCGTTCTGGTGCTGGCCGAGAGCCACATCAGCATCCACACCTGGCCGGAGCGGGCCTACGCGGCGCTCGACATCTTCATGTGCGGCGAGGCCGATCCCTACAAGGCGATTCCCGTGCTCCGCGCCGCTTTCCGGCCGACGACGATCACCCTTTCGGAAAACAAGCGAGGCATGGTGCCGTGAGCGCAGAGCGTTTTGAGGAAACCCTGTATCCAGGTTGGCGGCAGATGTTCGCGGTGGATCGCTGGATCCATCGAGAAAAGACCGAACACCAGGACCTGGCCATGTTCGAGTCCCCGGTGTTCGGCCGGGTGCTGGCCCTGGACGGCGTGATTCAGATCACCGAGGGCGACGAGTTCATGTACCAGGAAATGATGGTGCATGTGCCCATCGTCGGTCACGGCGCCGCCAAGCGCGTGCTGATCGTCGGCGGCGGTGATGGCGGCTGTTTGCGCGAGGCATTGAAGCACCCGGATGTCGAGCCGACCCTGGTGGAGATCGACGCCAGCGTGGTGGCGTTCTCCAAGACTTGGCTGCCGGCCATCGGCAAGGCAGCGCTGGAGGACTCCCGGTCGCGCATCGTCATCGCCGACGGCGTGGACTTCATGAAGACCAGCACCGAGACCTTCGACGTGATCATCGTCGACAGCACCGACCCGCACGGCCCGGGCGAAGTGCTGTTCACCCAGGACTTTTACACCGACTGCCACGCCCGGCTATCGGACCGAGGGATTCTGGTCACCCAGAACGGCGTGCCGTTCACCCAGGGCCAGGAGGTCACCGACAGTTGGACCCGTCTTCGGGGCGCCGGATTCGCCGATGTGACGTTCTACGTGGTGCCCGTCCCCAGCTACGTGGGCGGATTCATGGCGATGGGCTGGGCCAGCAAGGACCCCGGCAATCGGGGCTTTGGCCCCGATGAGGTCGCACGGCGCCTTGGCGGCCGGGACCTGGGCACGCGCTACTGGACTCCAGAGATCCAAGCGGCCTGTTTTGCCCTGCCGCGCTACATCCAGGACTTGCTGGTCTGACAATCTGTCGCGGAGAAACCCGACTCCTTTGCCTCGCGCCGGGCCGCGCGCCGGCCTGGCCCTTGACGTGCCATATCCGTAAAGAAACCGCGGACGGAACAAGCACGCGGGTTGATACAGCAAGCATCACCGTCGAGTCCCGAAAACCCTTGGTATACACATCGCGACTCACCCAACAGAAACACACCGACGCCGCAACAAAAGTCAGGGCACTATCGGGCCAACGGTGCCGTTCACGTTGATTTAACAAGACCTTCATCTCACCGAGGCCCATCTGTCGCACCCTGGAACCGGAAGAATATCCTGTTCCGGGGCTTGCGAGCACGCACCGGGCTGATCACGTCCTTCTTTCGTGCTAGGTTTTGTATCGCTTGACGACCCGGGTTGCGCCTTTCGAGGTATTGCATGGAGCGCCGGGATACCGTCATATGGCCTTGTTGCAGGTGCGAACAGACTTCTGGGGAAACGCCCGAACGGGATAACAACCGACGATACTGGACGATCGGACTCACCCCGCAAGGCGAGGAACGCGTATGGTCACACTGGTTTGCGAACAGGGGGACGAAACGGCGCTGCTGGTCTTCCAGGGCGCCTTGACCCATTCAGAGTTTGACAGTTTCAGTCAGTTGCTCGATCGGCTTCATACGACGGAAGCCGAGCGCTACATCCTTGACCTGAGTGGCGTGGATTTCATCGATTCGAGTGGCATCGGCATGCTGCTGATGGCGCAGGACCACGCGGAACAACGGGCTTGTGGCTGCGTGATGCGCGGGATTGGCCAGACGGTCTGGCGTACCCTGGTGCAGGCCCAGGCCAACGACCTTTTTGTCTTCGAATCCACGCCCGAAACCGGCGGCAATACCGCCACTGTGGCCGCCTGAGCAGGGCGTCTGAGAGGGGACCTCTAACCCGACTTTAGCCGTCGCCCGGCACGACCCGCGCGGACCAGGGACAAAGGTCCCTAGGTCTTTGTCCCATAAGCCTTTTGATCGTCACCGCCCCGTCCGTTACTCGACGAACGATAGATCGGCCTTCGGCGGGGATCGACATCCGCCCTTTGATGACGTACCAACGTGCCGTCATCGAAGTGTCGCAAAGCTTTCCGACGATGGGTCGATCCTCTCCGGATCACGAGCGTCGCCCAAGGCCGGACGACAGGACCAGACAGTTGGAGATGCAAGCGTACAGATGCGTCATCTCCTGAGTGCCTTTTACTCGCAACCGAGGATCCCAGATCGAGACAGGTGAGTGCCATGGATGCCATCAGCCCGAAGGACCACAGCCGCTCCGTCCCCACCGCGCGCGCCGAGAACAGCGTCGTCGGCCGGAGTCGTCCTCCCGTCCGTGCCCGGCTGAACGGCCTGCCCTGCCTGCTGATCGCCTCCTCGGACGACGTCGTCGCCGGCCGCATGGCGATTCCTCCCCTGGCCGGCGAACGCTCGCCGTTGCCCGCCAAGGGCAATCGCGCCACCTTGGAACTCCTGCCCGAGAAGGACGGGAACGCGCCCGTCGTCCTCCCGACGACCACCGCGCGAGACGGCCTGGAGCCGCTTGAGATCACCGTCACCGCCACCTACAGGCGGTCGGGC
>Ga0126339_10004254_pt1 | contig 10548 bp, 8 predicted proteins | sample OrbTmetagenome_2_FD_92532 | JGI IMG/M metagenome (GOLD analysis project Ga0126339, IMG submission 92532) | Coral microbial communities from Petempiche,Puerto Morelos, Mexico - Orbicella T R C metagenome | ecosystem: Host-associated > Invertebrates > Cnidaria > Coral | place: Petempiche,Puerto...
GGGATTCTTATTCTCATTTAACATATTTTAGTTTTCCACTTTTATTTTTTATTTATCATTATCTTATAAACGGTTTGATTTTAGTTTTTGATTTTTTTTCTTTAAAACTTTTTTTTTTTCTGTGATCCGATCCGTGATCCGATCCGTGATCCGATCCGTGACCCGGTCCGTGATCCGGTCCGTGATCCGATCCGTGATCCGATCCGTGATCCGATCCGGGTTTTGTCGACGCCGGGGGCACCAGCCCCCTGCAAAAAAGGAAAACCAGAAATACACTCACTTTCTCACACAATAACAGCCTGGATAAAAGTAGAAGGTAGCGGACTATAAAAGGTGTTTTTAAAGGCTACTCACATATTTTGTACACATGGCAACAGCAAGTGCGTTCATTTCTGGAGAGGTACCAATCCAGACATACAAACTGTCCGTCATTTTGAGAATTTGAAAATGAACCTTTTGATCAAGAAGCGTGTCAGAGAATGTATGGACCTTAAATTTGCATTCCGCCGTTAAACATCCTTCGGAAACTGCACCATCGCCACCTAAAGTTGAATCGCCGTTCAAGTGTTGTTCGTCCGCCATTTTGGAAATTGACTATTTTCGTACAAGTTCGGATAACTTCGGCAAAAAGTCGATTTGCGCCCTCGTATTTCAATACCAGTCCCTTCCCTCGAAAACACCGGCGTATTCGATATGAGCAACCATATTTGATTTTTTCGGAGGGGAACTTTAAAATTGACGAGAGGCTTTCGTTTGAAGATAAAACAAAGCTGCCGTGAGACATCTTCTAAACGCCACACCCGGAATATCATTTTCTGTTGTTTTCATACCTTTTTTTATCGGAGGAGGTTTTGAACACATTTTGACAAGTGGAAATGAGTTTTCCTTCCGACCATCAAGGTCCTCTCATCCCAGATATTGCAGCGCTTGTTTTCTCGTTTCTTGACGTTTCAGAAAAGCAAATTGCAGCCCAAGTTTGTCGTTTGTGGAGAAGGGTGTCTTATCTGCCGTCTTTATGGCGTGGAGTGACAGTAGTGCTTCCTTTGGATTGTTCAGAGGCTCTCGTCAAAAGCCTCAGCAAACGGAAAATAACGAGGGTGAACTGCTCGAGGGCTAACAACGATGATTTATCTATTTTGTTCTCTAATTTACCGGAGATTACTCATCTTAATCTAGGAGGATGCCCGCAGGTAAGCGAGGTGTTTCTCAAAGAAGAAATCCCTAAACTACATGAGTTACAACACCTTTCCTTCAGACGATGCGGGAGGTTGTCTGACAGTGTTTTAGAGGCATGTGGGCCTCACCTCAAGAAACTTAACAGTTTCACTTTGGAGGACTGTGATAACATCACTGAAGCTGGCTTTCAAAGTTTTGTCAAGCATTTAAGTGAGCTTGAAGTGTTGGACTTGACTTGGTGTGAAGGGCTCACTGACGGGTGTCTGAAGATACTCGCAAACAGCTGCCCTAAAGTGTCCAGCCTTAGTTTGCGGGGATGTGACTGGGTGACTGTGCTTGGTGTTCGACATGTGGCTGAGAATCTCAAGGATTTGACTGTACTTGACTTCAAATGGAGTCATGGAATAAATGATGTAGCAGTTGAACTTGTGGCAAAGAATCTTCCAGAAGTGACATTTTTAGATGTCAAGGACTGCCCTTTTGTGACAAGTGATGGTATTGGTCATGTGACAAAACACCTGACCAAAATAAAACACTTGTCGTTTGGTGGCGGTGATCACATGCATTTTGCAAACAGTGTTCAAGACATTGAGGTTATGTTCACAGACATTTCAAAGCTGACTGAGCTTAGATGTTTAGCTTTTGACTTTTGCGATGGCATCAGTGATTCTGCAATGCATACTCTCATTAAGAGCTTGCCGAATCTGAAGGTGTTAGATGTCGGGTATGTTGAAACAATCAGTGACAATACTGCTGACTTGATTGCCTCACACCTACAGAAGCTAGAGTCATTATCACTGAGCAGTCAAAAATTGGCCGACAGAGGAGTCACGACTATTGCCAGCAAGCTTACGCAGTTGAAAACTCTTGACCTGAGAAACTGTGAAATAAGTAATGATGGAATGGCAAGAATGGCTCCATTTTTGAGAAATTTAAAATCTTTGATTTTGTCATCCCATTCCAAACTTACAAATGTTGGAGTGAAGTACATTGCAAATTTTGTCAGGAACCTTACAAGCCTTGATTTGATGGACTGTTGTGGAGTGACAAATGCAGGTGTTGGGATTCTAGCTTTCAACTTAACACAGTTACAGCAGCTGAATCTGTCATACTGCAGGCATGTTTCTAACAAAGGTACCGATAAAAGAATTAGGTAGTAATAATAATAACAACATAATAATAACAATAATAATAATAACAATAATAATAATAATAATAACAATAATAATAATAATATTTTATAGGGATTACCTTTCTTAGTTTTCTTTTCCTAGTTTTATGTATTTACACAAAAAAAATTATTTTGTTATCAACATTTTCTGTTGTTGTTGAAAAAGTGTGTAATATGGTTTGGTATTTTTAGGCATCAAATTTTGTTGAAAAATATAATTGGTATTTTTTTAAGCTTCAAGCAAAAAAATCAAAGTTAAAAGTAAAAGGGCACAGCCACTTTATATTTCTTTCCTGATCAAAAAAAATAGATTAAAAAATAATGATGTATTATTTAGTCAAACAATCATTATAGTCTATCTTATCACCATTCTTTCACAGAATTTGTTAATTTGCTTTTACACAATTTTCCATAGCTTGTGGAGAGGGAGGCCTAGACATGCCTTATAGAATCTCATAAATAAATATTATTTCTACAACTTGTTTGTTGTATATTCACACTCTAAAATGCTATCCACCTATCTTCTTGTGTATAAGATACTTTTCTACCAAAATTATATTTTTTAACACTGTTGTCTGTAGTCTACAGTCATGGGTACTATTAAGATGAATGTAATATTATTATGTGTTCATATCAACATTGTTTTTAGACTGCAAGCAATCCCTTGTTTTAAAATCCAGGCAGAAGAATACAGTAACTGAGCAAATGAGCACAATATTTGAGTGGCAAGTTGAGCACAATTTTTTTTAATCATGTGTAATTTTGTATTCTTTATAGGTATTTGTGAGGTTGGAAAATATCTCAAAGAACTCAAGCAACTAACTTTAGACCAGACCAAAGTTACAGACCATGGGTTTGTTTATGTCAGTCGACATCTGCCCAAGCTTGTTTCTCTTGGTGTCGAAGGATGTAAGATAACAGACAGAGGTCTGGTCAAAGCCTCAGGATCCCTCACAAATCTAGAAGAGCTTGATCTTGGTTCGAATCTCATCACAGATGAAGGAATCAAACAAGCTGTAGTGCACCTGAAGGGTTTGACGGACATGACTCTGACAAGCTGTAACTCAATCACAGATGCTAGCATTGAATGTGTTATAAACCATCTCCCTTGTTTGACGCATCTGGGAATTGAAGGCTGCCTTCACATCTCAGAGGAAGCTGTGGAAAGACTCAGAGAAACTGCAAAGTCAGCCATCAGTTTCTTTTAGGTTGTTGAAGACTTCTTTGAACTGTTACCATAAAATCTCTATTAAACCCCTTCCACCTCTCGAATAAGCTCCCCAAAGCCCTAATTTCCCTGTTATCAAAATTGCTTCTGAAGGATAGCCTTTTAAAAGTATGTACCCTAAATCTAAATTTTTTTGTATGCATTTTTGCCTTTGTACTTTGCCTTCAATTGACGCTGAAAATAACCCTATCCTCCAGGGAGTTTAATAGAGTTTTTGTGTCAAGTTCAGACATTTTGTGTGCTATATACATGTAGCTTTGTTTCAGAATTGTCATCCTAGAGTAACTTCATTTCAGGGTGTGTACATTAGTCAAGGCCCTACTTTTGATCTAGCATGTAGTTATAGACAAATACAGCAGATAAGATTTTAATTTCTGCATTTAAAATATTGATGTTCATCAACAAGGTATACCATTTTTCAGTGTTAGAACTGTTGATTAGAAAGTACATTTTTATCAGGGTAAGTGAATTTATGTCCTCTTTTTCAAGATAATTTCCATTATTTCCATTCCATTCCATGTTCTATGGTTGACCAACAAAGGGTTTCCATCAAACTTTTTATAATTACAGCAAGCAAAAATGACTCTGTTAGCCTCCTTAGAAGATTTGTATTTTTTACAATTAATGAAAACTTTCATATGTTACAATGTATATTATACTGGTACTTAATCATTTCACAAAGTTGATGCCTTATCAAAGAAAATAGCTTTGAGACCAGTTTGACATTGAAATACAGTTGAACCCCACTATTTTGAACACTCTCAGGGGAAAGGAAGAATAGTTTAAAATAGCAAGAATTAGATATAGCCAATAGTAAATGACTGAAGGGCAAATGAAGGAAATAATTTTGAGTTTGAAATACTGGGGAATTCAAAATAACCAAGTTTGAATAAGTGGGGTACAACTGTATTTCAAAGGCCCCTGGTAGGATCAGTTACAAGCCACTGTTCAGGAAAGGAGCGTGCACTTGAGGAAATGGACCAGACACTGCAGAGCAACAAAATTAAGCCTGATTTTCGAGCACAGTATATAGTGTAGAGTTTCTGACCAAACCATTCCCTAGCTTCTGTTGTCCAGACCATAAATCAAGACATTAACCCAGCCTTTATCTTGTAACTACCCTTATTTATGTTTTCCATTTGTCACTTTCGTAGGAAGAGTGATAGGCAGTGATTCCATTGCAATATTTGTTCATTCTGAACAACTAGGTGAGGGTTTTTGACACATTGTAGATTTGGATAAAGAAAGCTTACTTGATTTTTAGCAATTTTGAATAAAGTAGGTGGCTTTGAACTCTTACTTGCAAATTAGCTTCAAGTGGCTAATAAAACTGACTGGTTTTATTGAAAACGCTATTAGGTATGAGCTATTAAATCACTTATTAAATCAAATTAAAAATAAAGCTGCTTGAACCAAGAGAATTGAGAACTTAATATATTTTTAAAGCCCAGATTAGCATTAACTGGCTTCAAGCTAACAACATTATGAGAATCTTGACTTAGAAAATAACTGCACGGAAAAGAATGCTAAAGACTAAGATGTAAATAGAAGATAGTAGTGCTATTCAGAATGTGTCCATCTTACAATGTGATGTTATTGTTGGGACAAATGCAGTGTTGTTTACCTTTTGAAATATGAAGAAAAATTTTCCTGTTTGAAATTCTTTTGAAGTGAAATATTTCAGAGCCATTTTTGTAATCTGAGGCTTGCATCAGATTGTATTTGTGCCATTGTGAAGGTAGCATTTTTAAAATAAACCAGGTCTTTATTCGCTTTCATGTCACTGGAGTACTTGTAATTTAATGCACTGCATATAGGAACAAGACTATTCCTCATGGGGAAATGTGAACACACCATCCATTAACTCACTGCAGAATACAAAACCGTATTAATGTTCAGTTAAATGCCACTGACTGTGCTAAGTAGTTCTTCCAATTAGCCAAAATAAGTAGTTTCCCATTAGGCTTATTTAGACATTTTTTTCATTGGCTATTATAAAACAAGATTGCACTCAGGTGAAAATGATCCATACCACTAAAGCATATCTGGAGCTCTGTAGCATGAAACAACTACAGGTTTTGATCCTCTACCTGGATGGGATGTTAACCCATCAACCTCTAACAATTTGACTGAAAATACTGCTTCCAGTGTTGCAATAGGTGACAGAGATTCTATACGTTTTTTGCGATCTGATCTGTTTCAATCTGTTCTGAATTTTTGGTGGCTTCTGTCCACCTTCATCAGAGCTGCGATCTAAAGGTTCGTTATTGCTTGTGCTGCAAGCCCTATTGATTTTTTAAATCAACAGTAAGCAAGCGCGAAGGAGCCATTTCCTCTCGCTGATGGCAGCACTTTCCAAAGTTGAGTGCAACAACTCCAAGAAAAGCCTCTTGTGGTAGTTGATCATACCACATTTGAGAATCTGGGTGTCCCTTGAGTGGAAGTTGTGATCCATGGACTCAGCACGTTGTTTAATTGTTGATTCACTGTTGGTCGTGGGGCCTGGATCGTGCTTGGCCCTGCGTGGGCTGTACATTGAGTCAGAACATTGGGACAGCAAGTGCCTTTGGAGCTCGAGCAAAATAATTCCTTTGCAGGTATATGAGAGATAAGTTTTCATGACCTTGACGATCATCATTGCAGTACGAGTAGGGATACCCCCTTCCCTCCACTTTTTTGGGAAAAATTAATTTTAAATAAGACTTGCCAGCCAAAAATTATTGAAAGTATCATCAACTTCAAAAGAATTCTAAAAGGAACTCTCCCAACTGCTAAATCATCACCCAGAAAACATGTCATGTCAGTTTTCTCCAGAAGTCTTCCTAATTTTCTCTTCTCTGCAGGATTGTGTTACATCAACCATTGACCACTTGCAATCATCATGTTCAAAAAGCAACTTAAAAAATGACAAAAAATTGTTTCTCATAAAGGTATCCCAAAATAATGCACCGAAAGACATTAGAGCATGTCAAGATTGTCAAAATTTTCAAGGGGAGGATGCCCCCAGATCCCCACACAAGGATGGGCCTGCAACCAATCAGCACATGCCACCAGCCCTTGTGTTCGATCACTATAAAATGTGTTCCTAAAGGCTTTGTAATAATGAAATGATTCCATAGATGGGATAGAACATCATAAAGTGAGACAGCGCTGGCAATTTTAAGACTGTTGGGGTCTAAATGTAAAATGACTGGCAGTTTGAAAGTTTTAATCTACCAGTGCCATAGAAATTTTAAAATCTTATAAGTGTGTTAATGTAGATCATTTGAGGCAAGCCTAAGAGCCGAGCCCCTGATTACAGTAAGTTAACCTGGTTTTAGCCTGCAATCCAATGGAAACCATTTCCTGGTCAGCAGTCAACTTGAAAAAGAACACATGACCTTGATGAGCTCTAAACCCAAGCCCACGATATGGCCATGTGATACTGGTCAGCAGATACCTTGTTTTGATAGGTGTCAATAATAGACCATAACATGGATGTCTGCCATGCTGCACAATGCTGTTGTTGTGGCGCACACGCACCCACGATCCATGCTGCTAGCCATGTTGAAAAAAGAGTTAGGGTTAGGGTTAGAGCTGCATGGTTTTCCATTTCTATGCATGCATGTGGTTCTGCTCCTATAGTTCTGGTGCTCCCCCTGGCAGCCCTTCGGACTGCCGGAGCTCCGCTAAAAAAGCAAATAAGATTTGTATGGAAGAAAGGTGCTGCATGGCAAGCATAATAATCCTTTAAATTTCAAATTACCATAAAATGACCATTTCAATGGTCTCAAACTGGCAACTCTACTTCTTTTCTGGCACCCATTTTGTTCCACAACCATTTTATGTGATTGCCAAAGCCACCTGGACAGGGCTTATTTAGTATTGAATATACATGCATCTGTATTCTCATGCAACAATGTTGGGCAGGGTTAACAGAGGAGAGGCAGGGTTAACAGTTCCACTACAAGACACAAGCCAATCTCTTATCACAATGTTTTATTCACAAAGGTTGCATCTAATCAGCAATAAGTCTGGAATTGAAATTGTCACACAACAGCTGATCTTGAACATCTAATAACAGTGAAGAAGAGTGAAGTAGGTCTGTTTTACTGGCTGATTGATTCTACAAGAAAAAAAGAATGATATATTTTCTAATAAGATCCTCTGGCATTGACAATCAGTATTATGTTGTAATATCCAAATGACAAAACATGAAAACAAGACCATAGGTATAAATATTTAACGAAGAGGGAGTGATATACTTTTGAGCAGAAATCCAGCTGTATTTTTACAGAGCTTAGCTGATAGGAATGAACTATTATTTTAAGACTTCAACTGCTATTAATACTAACTTGCTTCCCCAGCTTGCTTGCCACCTTCCCATTTTACAGACTTCATGAGGGATTCTTCACGCTTTAATGCTTCCACTCGCAAATCTGGCTTCAGACATCTCCGGACCAGCCTTGCACAGATGGATGAGAAGTTGAGATAACTATAGAGATGAGGAAATCGAAACTCATGGGTTACTAAGGCGTCAAATACATCAGTGGTTATCAAAAGAATGTACAGTGTAACATGAAGAAAAAATGATTGAGCTGACCAGAAATATATACTGTAGAGTAAAGGGAGATATTATGATTAATATACAATTCTTCATTTTGTGTAGGGAAGAAATCTTTTGCAGTTCCAAGAAAAGTGGAGAAAAGTTGTAAGATACTAATTTTCACTAAAAGACAGGAATGTTCACACTTGTTTCCATAGACTGATGCAAACATTGAACAAAACTTAGTAGAATAATTTTGAAATTTTGTGTATTAAGTACATGTAGTTTTGAATTCTACCAAACAAACTTGAGTGTTTGCATTAACCCAACATTACTAATCAAACCAAATTGAATGTTCAATTAATCAAACTAAATCAAACCTAATCGAACCCAACCACACTTTTGGGTTTGATTGAGTTCAGTAATCGAACACAATCAAACTCTCACAAAAAATTTTAGCAATCGAACGCAATCAAACATTCAAATATGTTCAACTAGGCTTGATTGAGTTTATACAGTTTGATTGAGTTTGATAAGGTTTGGCTGTGTTCAATTTGAGCCTGGATAGCATGGTAATTGAAACAACAGTGGTGGACTAAAACCAAGGGCAAATTCGTGGGGGAATGGGAGGAGGTACTGCCATAAAATGGAATGGAACTATAGTGAAGTAAGAATAACTTCCTATTATGCGTGTTATGCAATTTTACAGTCGGTTTATTTTTTCATTTGTGAAATCAATGCGTTTTCCATGCCCAAAGGTTTGTAAAATGTTAATTTGTAGCTGTTCAAATATCTGGTGGTATTTAGGATGAATTTCAGATTTTTCGATTGCGTTCAACTGAGTTCGATTGGGTTTGATTAGTTCGGAAATCGAACGTATATGAACTCTCTCACACAATTCTTTTGGTTCCATTGTGTTCGATTATCAAACTAATCAAATGCAATTGCTCAATCAAGTTCTGCTAAGTTCAATTAACGAACAGTTCAATTAGGAACATTGGACATTAATCAGTGTTATCACAAGCAGTGTGACATGTTTACACAACCTCACACAAAACAGCAAGTTAATATCAGCATGTGTTTATATATGATCAAAATATGATAACCTGATGTATAGAATGATATTGATATCAAAGTGATATGAGGGAACTTAGTACGACCTAGGAAGTTTTATGATAAGATCCCACACCTTGGGAAATTATTAAAATTGCCAACACATGATATCCAATTCCCCTGGGGGTCTACCCAGTGAAAACCAGTGAAGAATGACAGAAATTTTTGATCGATTATGAAGTTTTGGTCGCTGGGAGTAAATGCAGGAAACAGTTTGCAAAATCTCGTTTGTAACGTGCTAAGTTACGGGAGTTCAAACTTTTGCTAGCTGACGTACAACCCTTGTGACTCCAGAGGCCATATCACGTATATTCACATGGAGTTTCACATGATATAGATTCGTCATTCTTCCGATCGAATTAAAAGTGTTTCATAGACCTAAATATGTCATAAAACTGTGCAATAAGGAAAATAAAGAAGCGAATTTTCTAACCTTAGACCGGCTTGCCTCCAATACGACACCATCTTGGATTTCGTACCTTCAAAAAAGCCTGCTCGCGCAAAGTTAACCTCTGGGAAAGATATCGCGGGCTCGAAATTTGCCGGCGAATGTGGAACATGCGCCTTATCGCGGAGAGAAATGGAAGTTCTTCTGCAATGGCAAGCCAGCAAGTGACGGAAGGTAAGTGAGCTGCAAATTATTTAGATCTTTGTCAAAGCTCTTGAGAAATTGTTTGATTATGGGCTTTGCATATCTTTTTCTGTTTTGCAGATCTGAAGGCATTTGAACGAAGGCTTACGGAGTATGTGTCATGTTTAGGTCCACAAACCGGAAGATGGAGACGTAAGTTTCAAGCATGTTTGTCGCTTGATTTCAAATAAAATCATTCCATTGATAATTGAATTAATCAAAACATACGCGAGACTCAAACCGAACCTTGGCATTTCTGTGGGTATTTTAATAACATTTTTTATGATATGTTAAGCTTAAATGCGTACATTTGAGAGATGAACTCGCACCTGTTTGATTGTTTATAACAAATATTTCAGATATAAGCTTGAGGTAAAGTGGAAGCTTAGTGAGCTCAATATCTGGATCTAACATTAATCTAACATAATTTTATTTAATTTTCGCAGTTATCCTTGTTATATCATCAGTTGCTACTGCTGCAGGTGCCTGGGAATTAATAACAGATAATCAACATGTAAGTTTTTTTGAAGCGTGAAAATCAACGCTTAAATATACCAAGTTCAAATCATACTGAGACTTGGGTAGCAAAGTTTCTATCTATCTATCTATCTATCTATCTATCTATCTATCTATCTATCTATCTATCTATCTATCTATCTATCTATCTATCTATCTATCTATCTATCTATCTATCTATCTATCTA
>Ga0126339_10004257_pt1 | contig 10541 bp, 4 predicted proteins | sample OrbTmetagenome_2_FD_92532 | JGI IMG/M metagenome (GOLD analysis project Ga0126339, IMG submission 92532) | Coral microbial communities from Petempiche,Puerto Morelos, Mexico - Orbicella T R C metagenome | ecosystem: Host-associated > Invertebrates > Cnidaria > Coral | place: Petempiche,Puerto...
AAACTTTATTTGATTAATTTTCAGTGCTCCACAAAGTGCGCGATTGGAACAAAGCGTCGTCAAGTTCTATGTTCAAGAATCAACGAACTTGGAAACTTTTCCGTGATTGATTATGAGTTCTGTCGATACCTAGACAATCCACCTCCAGCTGAGGCGCCGTGTAACGAGGACAGTCCTTGTGGACGTAAGAACCATAGCTTTTATTTCAGTAACGTTTTGCTGAAAAAATTAACATAGTCGAATCTCCGGTTCCGTCCACCTCTGATAATACCAAAAGTTTCCAAGTCAAACCACTAAATTTGGAAGCCCTTGTAAGCGACAACCTTTCGTAAGCGACCGCGACCACTTTTAGAGCTAAAAGTTTGAAATTTTCTTTTGTTTTAACCTCCCTTAAGCGACCATTTGAAAGATAATAGAGTGTAAATTAGATAATAAGGTGTACGTTGTAACATATCGCATTCCTGGTTAGTAAAAGAAACAAAAATTCCTCAGTGGGTAGTACCGGATTTTTTCTCGAAATTGACTTTTCACATGAATAAAACATTTAAAACGGGAGGTAAGTCTCTGCTGTTACCACATGCTAATGAGGCAAAATTTTGACCCAATATGGTCTAAGCTCTCGTGAGCGACCACCTTAAATGTCAAACCTTGGTGTTCGCTGACGAGAGGTGGTCGCTTACGAGGTTCAACAGTATAAGTATTTGAAATACACGTGGAAAGGAATAAACAAACCTTTAAAAATGGGCGACGACGAACTGACAACTGGGATGGCCTCGGGATGAACTAGAAGCCCATCGCGGGAGGGGGGTGAGAGAGGCAAAGAATAGAAAGATTCCTGGTTGTTCCATGCTAATACAACTGGAGGTAGGCGGTAGGGTCCAATGCAAACATTCCTTTCCAGTTGCTCACCAACAAGGCGCAACGCGTTCTTGTGAGAATTTTCAGCATCAGTTTGTGGACATTAGTCAAAAACCGCAACCGTGAAAACGTGTCTATTGCATTTACTGAGCCAACAACGAGGCTTGAAAAGCACAAATGCACAAGATTGAGAAGTGTTTAGTCAATTAAGAAATTATAGCTGTATGCATCAAAAAGACATTTTTCTTAATTTTATCCCACTCAGCGAGAGCGCCCCTCTGCCATGACGGCCATCTTTGTTCCAATGGAGGAACGTGTGTATCAGACCCCGCTGGATACAAGTGCGTCTGTGATAGAGGATTTACAGGCATGGAGTGTGAAAGTAAGTCACATCACAAAATATATTATCAAACACTTCAGCTCAACGTGTTTTAAGTCCGCCGATGTAATTGTTGTTTTTTGATCATAGAATCACGAGAAATGATTCAATGTTATTTGTCTGTTTTAAAGACTGAATGAATAACTATAGTTCATATTTGTGGGCCTGGTTAACAATGGTATCTTTGAGGGTAAAACAAAGCTGAGCCCCGCCCAGATTGCTCTATTTTAGGGGTATTAGACGTGCATCCCTGCTCCTTTAATGCGGGGTCCCCCTCCCCCTTCCCCCGGGCTTGACAATATCATTGATTTCAACTCCATCTGCTGCGTTAAACTTCATGTATTGTTGCCAAATGGACTCACATATTATAGCTTTGATCTTTGATGTTTCCGACTGGGACAGGGGCCTTGTCATCAGCATCAAGCGTTCGTTTTGTTTTTCTTTCAGTAAAATTAGATCCTTGTGAAAAGACTCCGTGCCAAAATGGTGGCACGTGTTCCATCGGCGTCATCCATCATTACGACCACACGTGTCAGTGTCCGCCGCGGTTCACTGGAGCGAACTGCGAGAGTAAGTGGAATATCTAATCACATTTGATTATTGTTTGGGCAATGGAAAATATTACTATATAAATAACAACTACATTTGCGTTTGTATCAAAAAATTATAATCGCATCAGTGCCAACAGGGAAGATTTTAATTCCCATGTTAAGCTGACCCCCAAACCTAAAAATAACCCACAAATATGGATATAAAGATGTATTCTATATATCCTATGTGGTAGGCTAGAAACATCGCGCAGACCATTAATGAAAAAAAAAAAATAAATAAATAAAAAATAAACAAAAAGTCACGATAAAAATGACGTAACACTGGCTAATATCTAAACCAAACAGTCTTGTTTGCAAAATGTGACTTACATTTTTCTATGATTGATTGCTCTTGAGGATTCGTAGCATACTTACGTATAAGAGCATACTCAAGGACTTGCAATATTTACATAGCGACTGTGCTGCTTGTTTTTTGCTTCGCGCTCCTATGCCAAGGGAGCCTTACCTTGCGGTATACTTCTGTGTAGCTAAACTTTTCCATATGCCGCGCGCATCACTACAAATTCAAACCCATTCAATTTTGCAAATTAAGTTATTTAACACCGAAATCCAACAATTCTCTTAGAGACTCTTTATTTCCCGAAACGTCGAGAAAGCGAAAAATGTTAAAGTTTTAAGGGAGTGGTTTTATTTTTCTTGAAGATCACTATACGTACGTAGGAAGGACTTAACAATTTTTTATATTATATTATTTAATATACTTTGTTATTTAATTACCGTTGGATAGTTTCCAACTTTAAGCTTTTTAATTGTAAATTTGTTTAGTTCAGCGATTAATAATTAATTTTTACTTGCATAGAGGGGCACTAGTTTGTCCGTTCCCAACTGTTAAGTTTTTTTCCCCTCTTTAAATAAACGTATTATAATAAAAGTCTACAGCTGTATGTTGCAGCAACATTGCTCATCCCTTACCTTCGTTCGCAGCTAAGGTAACCGCCTGCATGAGTGATCCTTGTTTAAACGGAGGTACCTGTACGGATGATGGTTCATATGACAAATACACATGCACATGCCCAGAAGAGTTCGCAGGGGAGCGATGTCAAGGTAATTTTTAAACTGGCTTTTTTTTTATGCTAACTGTAAAAACTTAGGCCTAGTACACACTACGCCGGAGAAATTTGAAAACAAAACGGCGTTTTCACTCTGAAAACGAATCAAATGTTTTCCGTCCACACTACACCGGAGAAATTTGAAATCGCAACAATCACCACAAGCGTCCCAAACTCACGATTCGAGGAATGGATCAAATATTAATGAATTATGTACGCGTGTCGAGTGGGACGTGACCACCTAAAGTGCGCAGTGTTGTGTTCCACTTAGCGCTCTAAAAGGCATTGTATGCAGTTTGAAATAACGAAGGATAAAAACGCGCATAAAATGTTACTTTTTTGATAAAATAAAGAAAATATACTCACCTTGCCTGGTTTCTTTGGTCCATTTTAGCTATTTCAACGTTTTTAGTTTTTTTTTTTTTTTTTGAGGTGTTTGTCGCAGCTAAAATAGACGAAGTCAAGGTTGGACAGAGCTGTTTCGAAAGACCTGTACCACGAGGCCTTTTTCTAGCCGAAATTCGAATCCGTTGCTCGATTTTCCCCTCCAACGCAAAGAAGGATAGTTCATTTCTCTCCTTTGCTACTCGGCTTGGAAAAATCTTCCTCCTTGCCTCTCCAATTCGAACGATGTTTGCCTCACTACTGGAGCTTTCAACTTTCCTAAGTACCTTGTGACCGTCCTTTCGACTACGGTACAGTTTGAAACCATTAGTGGTCTTAAATTACAATGAGGCGTCAAAATGCTCCCGCGGGGTCGTCGAGAGAGGGTGGTATTTTTTAACGGAAATTTGCGACTGTGTACCCGTCTGGTAAGTCGCAGTTGTCGCGCTGGAGCGGTGGCTAGTGTTGATTTCAAACTGTGCTGTAGTAGAAAGGACGGTCACAAGGTGCAATCACCGGTCATTTTTGGATTTTCTTTTTAAAAAACTCGGACGGGGAAACCATGACGTCATCGTTTTGGAAACGCTCCGTTTTCAAAGTGTTTTCCGTCCACACTAAAACGCAAAGGCCCCGTTTTCAAATTCCTCCGGTTTGAAGAGCGTGACGGATTAGTAAGGTAGGCCTAACCGTAGAAATAAAGCTGCGTTTTCAAATTTCCGCGGCGTAGTATGGACGCGGCTTTAGGTGACAGGGCAGACGAATCCCTTGATCTGCGCATGCCCGATTCGCCCTTTCTTGATAAAAGTTTCTCAAGTTCCGGCATCTTTTTATTTTCCGGACAACTTTTTTTTTTTCTTTCATGTTTTGCAGTTTCCAAATTTTATCACATTGGATGTTTCAATCATGACCCAAACGCTATTCCAGTACTGGAAGAAAGACCAAAACGAGAGCTAGATATCAACAAAGCCTCTGCAGCAGTTATAAAGTGTGCAGAACTAGGCCAGGAAAACGATTACAACTACTTCTCTGTAGGACACAGGGGAGTATGTTACTCTGGTCCACAGGCTAACGAAACTTACTTCAAGAAAGGACCGGCCCAGACCAAGAAGAAGTGTAGTTCAGCTGGTGTTGGAAAAAATGGAGCAGTTGTGGTGTACACATTCGGTAAGTCTGCAAACCTTAGCGGGAATAATTTTGCTGCACGCAGTCTTTTGAACTCCACTTGTGAAGTTCTTTATATTTCTCAAACTCATTAAAAATTCACCAAGTTAAAAAAAGGAAAATTACAACCGTGAAGAAGATTTGGATACCCGGGTCTTGTAAATTAGCACAGACTTTGACGATGTTTCTTCTCCTTAGTTTTACATGAGAAGATATCAAACACCCCGAATTTCGTGCAAAATACTCTGCTAGCTGCGCGTCGTATTTTCAACTCTCTTCTTGGACTTTGGATATTCCGATGAAACACTGTCTCTCGTGTTTGACTTATGATATATTACATCTTGCGTTGATCATTATATGCCAGGCTAGCTCCGCGAGCGGGAAACATGAATGAACCAGCTGATCCCGCGGTGTGTAGTCAATTTTAAATTTTATTACTATTTTTCTACACGGTCTAATGTTTAGCATGACAGATCAAAAAGAACATTTTGAAGGTGCACTTCTGCACACATTGTTTACATTTCAGCTTAAGAAGTCATATCATGTAGCTTGAAATATTTCATTTGACCAGTAAATAACAATGGACGGGTGTCTGGGCAAGCAGTGACAAAGATAGCTCATGAAAAAAGATACTACTTTTTAGTCCTTATATCGTTACCTATTTAGTGCCTTTATTTTTAGCTTTCTCTTCAAGAGAAAGGTAAAAATAAAGGTACTAACATAATATATGGTAGTAGTAGTTTTGCACTTTAGGCACGGCCGATGTAGGCCAAGCAACCTACAATCTTTGATTCACATGGTTACTGAAAGTGGGGTCTAAAAAGGTAAAAGGGGAATTTTCTTCTTACTATGAAGATGAGATTTGAGGTCACTTGGACTGGCATCCACAATCCAAAACATCGGAAGGACTGGGATTTTGGTAAAACATAGGTTGGGAAATGAGATTTGGGCAAAATTTAGGCCGTAAAAAAATATGTATTTATTCTTCGTCCACGAACCTCACAGAAATACGACTGAGGAAATAATAATGCCCTTTTCAATACAGTTTCACTTAAATGAAGTAGAAAGACAAGGCTGTCACTGAATACGTCTGAGTGCTTAACCGAAAAACAAAAAAAACGTATGTTGGAAATCTAGTAATCGGACTTATACCAGAACCGGGGCGTTTAAGTCCCTCGTTTGATTGCTGTGTTCGAGCGGAAGTCATTGCTAAACTTTAGGTTCGTTCCTTTGAGATGATCCGGCCGGGTCAGGGTCAGTCATTGATCCACGATCACTCGATTCACGGTTCCTTAAAAAAAAACAAAAAAACAAAAAAAAAAACAGTGAACCCGCTGTGGGCAAAGATTCATCGGTTCCTTTGACGCAGCATGATCCAAGTGATCTTGAACTTGATAAACCAAACGAACGAACCCTTCAACGTGTACATTTTAGCTGATACAGAACTAGTCATTTTAACCCTGTAGAATTGCAGTTAATGTATACGTACTTAATGTTCAATCTGCCGTGCTGCGTATTTTCATTGTTAATGCTGTTACTAGCTTAGCTGCCCTGAGAGGCCGCAAAAATCCTGGAATGTTTATAGCATTGCGTTCTTACCGTGTTTACTCTGACTATTATCATAGAGCCAGTTCCCTCTTACTTGCCACTTGGCTGTTTCCGTGCTGCCAAGCGAAAAAACAAAGCTTTGCGAACAAGGTACATGAGCTTCGGCAACCAAGGGAACAAAATCAAACAAACCACTATTGATCAGTGTGCACGCATTGCACGTGCCAAGGGATATACGTACTTCGCCGTGCAGAATACTGCGGAATGTTGGTCTGATGAAGACGCACAGAATAGGTACAAAATGCTGGGCGCTCATGGAAAATGCAAGGATGGAGTGGGATTGAAAGGAGCAAACATGGTTTATCGATTCAACGGTATGAACGTTAAATTGTTAATCTAAACTGTTCACTGTATGTATCGTCGCGGGCGTTTATCGAAATAAACATAACACCTTTTGCACCCAAGCAAGCTACAATGCAACCAGCTGCAAAATGTAGATACACTTTGTGCCAAAAAATGGCTTTATAAACTGAAGTGGATCGCAAATACCAATTTTTTCACAGAATATAACAATTAGTCCCCATCTCCCCGATTAAACGTTGTTCATCTAAGCTTTGTACATGATTTTACTTAGCTAGCAACATTGGAAAGGGGGGAGGGGGTAAAGATTAACGCGGTGAAGAGTTTTCTCTCAAAAGGATGTCTCAACTACTTTTGCAACTGGTTGAAGCAAGTGTATCTTTCAAATTCAGTGACTAGGCCTTATATAATTAGAAAAGATAAATAAACACCCCTTAGTTGCAGAGACAGGCTTAGAAAATCCAGCAAAGGAACCCCTCTGACTAGTACGTTCCAAGGAAGAGAGGATGAAGAGTAAAGTGGTTAATTCCCGTTATTCCCAAAGTCACATATTTCTCAAGTTATTTTTAGAACACTTCTGCAGGTTTCTGAAATTTCAGGATGGTCTAGATGTAGCCAATCCTGTGACAAGGATTCTACACACGTGATAGCCCAAACTGCTTTACACTCATCTTCGTCATCCACAAAAAAAAACATTGACATAACGCTCGTGGTAACGTTTACCGTTAAAGAACTGGCTACCATGTCTTAATATAACTTGACTGGAATTACCTTGAGAATAAGCTTCATATGGGGAAACATTTCTCTTACCCCTTCATCCTTTCTTAGTTCCAGGGGCAAGTAGATAGATTCCTAAGGGGTGCGTTCTATCCTATCAAGGACTTCCGGAAGTTTCGAAACAGGAAAGTTTCTAAGAAATGCGACTGACTGGCTGACTTACTGACGGACTGGCTGTTCGACTGACTGGAGTGATCAATCTACGTTGCCGCTAAAGGTCCTAAAATAATGATCGTATCGATAACAAAATTCTCGATCGTGATTGGTTCTCCGCGCGCCTGTTTGTCACGTAATCGGCAAGCGATCACCTGGGTGTCCAATTACAGGTATTCAATTTTGACTTGTTGTAATTGGACACCTGTAATTGGATATCCCCGTGATTCGCACGTCAATTACGCGGGCTTCAATGGCCTCCTTCTTAATGCTGTCTACAGCTTTTACAACTTATGGAAAATACCACCGACTTTTTCTCTCAAAGAAGTTCTCAAAAGACATTTTTATCTCGAAAGTTGTTATTGATACGATTAATTAGTAATAGGACCTTGTGTCGTACAATTTAGGGAGAAATCGTGCTCGTTAATTTCAAATCGACCTCGCGCTGCGCGCTCGTCCGATTTTGAAATTACTCACGCGATTACTCCCTGAATTGTACTCCACTAGGTCCAATTACTCTTAGTAATGTATATAATTGCATGGATTTAGTTCTATAACAAAGTACTAACTGACACAAAATGATTTTTATCTTGCAGAATAAAGCGGCAAAAACTGCAACTGATGTAGTTGACACCTGGATGTCTAATCAAATCCTTACACGATGGACTACTCTACAATGAAATCTGCTCTATAACGTATTTAACAAGAACAAAACTATTGCTTTAGCTTATTTACGTCAGCTTCAAAGAAAAGACATGCGTGTCTACTGGCGCGATCATCATCATCGTTATTATCGTTAAGAGGAAATAATCATAATGGAATTAAATGTAAAACGGTTGGGATTGCTTTTTTTTTTAGAACAATTAATTTGTTAATTAAACAAAATTTAAATGTTATAAATAAAGAGTTATAAACCAATTTTAGCGTTTATCTGAAGAGACGTTTGATAGCCAGATTCAATATATTTCATGTTTCTCTTATTTTAACGATGCATATCACTGTGATCTAAGGGCCACCACGGACTAGTCACTTAATTGTCGAAAACTAAATGTTATCGACAACTAATTGTGTCCAATGCAAGCATTCCACACATTGGGCACGGAGTGTTAGTTGTGGATAACTATGTCCCACCTCTGAGTGTTTGGGAGCTAACGTTTACTTCGCATGCTCAAAACACATGCTAAAATGTGTGTTATTTACCGTTAAGTTGTCGACAACTCATCTCACACACTACGTTTTTTAATTGGCGATAACAAATAGTTGTCGAAAACTAAGTGTCTAGTCTGTGGAGACCTTAATACTCTCCTACTTCTGTCCATTTGCTATTCTCTGGGACTTGGGTGGTCGCTTGACCCGACGAGCTGGAACTATCCAAATCAAAATAGTGCACCCTTAAACAAGATCATTTAACTTGGCGGGAATCCGATCGCTCGTTCTTCAGACACTGTACAGTCATGATCTACAGTTTTAACGCGATCGCATCATTAGTGCGATCCTCCAGACATCAAGACATGATCAGTCAGTTTGTTTGAAGAGGAATTTGAATGCCCCTGTCCAAACATCCATTTGTGACTATAACATCCATCATGAATGACTTATGAAGTCCAACATGTCCGCACTGAAGACTTACCTTTACTGATTCTGAAATCAGCGCGTAAGCCTCACATGTCAATTTAATTGGAAGGAATAGACGACGGAATTGGAAAGTACTTGTAGCGTGTTAAATCCAAGTTGAGACAATATTTGCCAGTCAGTATTTGTCATGTTACATAATGAAGATTATCAATTTGCAACCAGCTAGAGAAAGTACTGTGTATGTTCCGGTTTTCTTTGAGCTGATTGGTACTATCGCAATTATCAACTATATTTTTTGAAAGGTGGCACTAAATGCAGTTTAAGAACAATGTTGATTTAGTTGACTCTTAATGAGGGTAGAAATTATGAACATGAATAGTATAGACGACAATATTTCAACAATGGTAAGGTTCCCTTTTCACCCAGTGTTATGACAAAGAAATGTGCCACTGTAATGTCACTTATGTATATTGTATTTAATTCATTCAGACATGTATTCTCGTGTATTATAATTGCGCGCCACCAAACAGTTTCGTTCCGAGCCCATTGTTTTAAATATCAAGCAAAATTAATCGTAGCGGGTAAACTTCTTAGGCGATATTACTAAAGAAGTGAAACAGAATTATCGGTATTCTCTAGGGAAATAACTTCAACAGTGGACATTAAAAAGGACCAAGCTGTCAAGAGAACAACAGGTAAGGGGAGACTATTAACAAACAAAAGCGCTAGATGCTTCCTTGTTAATATAATAAGATAATTCAATCATTTTATAAGAATATTTGCAATTATCAAGAAATAATTTTAACCATTCTAGCACTGTTCTAACCCGTGGAGTGAAAATGTTAATACTTGACTTTTCTGTGTTTTTATGAGTCTTCTATGCGTTTGCGATCCATGCAGTTGACTTTAAATCGACACTTCTTTGTAACGACTATAAATATACACTTCTTTGTAACGACTATGGCGTTACGGCCGTCTAATAGGTCAATATATTAAGCCGTCTATGCAATTATTTACAATTAGTTTACATACGAAACACAAAATAAACGAACGCCTTTATTGCAAGAGGTACCTTTGCAAAATAATACCGTTTATTAAAGCAAATAAAATTTTCGGATGCCTAGTTCCTCAAAAGGCTAGTTTAGTTAATTCAGTTCTCATCACCCAGTCTACTACAATAAGGGAACAGTTCAATACATCGACTAAATCAAGCGCAAACGGAAAGGCCTGAGACGAATAAAACCTCACTTACAATTACATATTTCATGTTCAATTTCTGGAGCTACTTCTTTGCTATGATTGCATCTGTGTGTGTATTTCTTAATTGGAATGACTTAGTAAATCATTTCTCTCAAATAAAGCGTTGTGGACACGCGTTGTACACTCTTTCTTTTTTATAAGAATTTAGAAAACAGTACTAAGAAAATACGCGTGCTGATTGGTTAAAAATCGTGTTTCTATAACTCGATGGAAAAACAGAACTAGCACGAGCTGTCGCCATATTGATGGCGCGAGCAAAGAAAATTTACATTTTGATAATCAAAGTTAACAAGTTGTTTTCCATTGTTTTCGTCGCGGTGTTTTCTAAAAGAAGTAGAAAACATGTTCTCCGTGTTTCTATCGAGTTATAGAAACACTCGTGAAAGTTTGGGAGAACTCGAAAAAGCTGTGGAAACACGAGCCGCA
>Ga0126339_10004258_pt1 | contig 10538 bp, 4 predicted proteins | sample OrbTmetagenome_2_FD_92532 | JGI IMG/M metagenome (GOLD analysis project Ga0126339, IMG submission 92532) | Coral microbial communities from Petempiche,Puerto Morelos, Mexico - Orbicella T R C metagenome | ecosystem: Host-associated > Invertebrates > Cnidaria > Coral | place: Petempiche,Puerto...
ATTGAATCGCTCAATTGAACAAGGAAGTTGTCTTCCTCTCCTTCAATGGGAATTTTAAATATAACACTTCCATTAGCATGTCTAAGCATGTGATTACTTCCCATTCACAACCTACATGTACATATCATTTCTTCTCAAACCTCAGGAACCACTGCATAATGTTTTTACTAAGGGGGTTCTTTTCATCTCTTCTGCTTTGGTAGTTTCTTTCTCAAGAAATTTACAATTTGCACTTTTTAAACAAGGCTAAAAGAGGGCCACTCGTGACATAACCTCTTATCTCAAATTAACATTTGACACACACACACACATACACAAGCAAGGTAGTATTGCATTATGATCACCTGTCAAAATGTTTCCTACAACCATCCTAGCTGCCGATGCTGTTGGATGCATTATGTGCACCTGGATGTCACTTCCACTGTTGAAGATTCCCTGCTTTCCACATGCTACAATATAGCAATCAAAGGACACATCACCTTTTTGCAAGTGTTGTAAGGTAGTATCAAATAATACAAAGAATTAGTTTAAAGCAACATCAGCCTTGCTCATAACAGCCAGTCAATGGACAGTGTCTGGCCAAAATGAATATTTGTCCAGACAAAATTTTGGTATGGCAGTCATTTTGACTGGTCAGGTACCTCACTTTCAAATTATAATTAACACCACTGGCCACCATTCAAAAATTATTTTGAGCCCTGTAACATATGTAATTGTAGCATACCACAAATTAGTTACCTTCCTCGTCAAACTGGCTCCCTTTCAAAGCTACATGTACATAGCAATTGGCCAGCTGTGGCAAAAGATCTATTGTCGTCATTAATGATCTGAACCAAAAAGGTAAAAAAAGTAATAGTTAATGAGGCTCCTATACGGTATTGTTCACAACAAAAGGAAAATGGTTAAATACTACAGTGTAAAACATGCATGACCATGTGAACAAGAAGATACGACAAGCTGTCATAACGAAAACACAGTGTCTTTTATCAAGAAAATGAAGAAAATAGCTGCATTAGTTGTACTACATGTTGTATTCCTAAAAAAAATCTTTAATACCCACCTAATAATGCTAATGGCCTTTGCACTTGGGATATATCAAAGAAGCACTAGTGGAGTGCAATCTTCATGGCTCTGCCTCCTCATCTGAGAAATTATAAGAAACTCTGCTGTTAAATTATTATATCCCGCATATACCTCTACGTGTTTTGGGGATTTGTACTCTTATACATGTATTTTTTAAATCCGGGATTTTTACTTTATAACACTAATTAAGCTTAATAACATCATAACACAACTTTTTGACAGATATTTAGTTTACACTCCCTCGCTTGGGCCTACTTTGCATAAAATATGTACACACTTAAAGCAATCTGCCCTGCCGCAAATACTTCTAAATAATCATAATCAAACAGTAATCACAACTTAATGGGATAAAATAAGATAGTTCTTTTTTTGAGTACCACTCAGGCCCAAGCAAACTTCACATGCTTATTCTTCTAAGGCAGATTTAGAGGGAGATGCAGGGGGTGCAGCCCCGTCCGAGATGAAACCCTCTAGATCTTCATATTCACTTTCAAAATTTGTGTACTAATGCACTTATGTGCTATTAGCAAAAAAGTTTGGTGTGTCATGAACATGCATTCACAGTCGATACCTCAGGTTCTTGTTTGACAAATCTATAATTATCATAACGTGAATTTGCTATCACTTACTTCCTGAGCATTAAGGCAGAGAAACTGGAGCCTTTGTGGTACTTTATACGCTTCCATCAACTTTGTCAAGAGCTGCACATCATATGCAGGTCCTGCTGATTCATCTGAGGAAATGTATGTATAGTTGTAATAATGAGACAAATATGCACTGAGTGCAAAACCACAGTTTAGTACTAGGACTCTCATTGTTGTTAGAGTGCAGAAGAATTGTTAGGCCAGTTTTCTATTTAATAGATGTTTGTGTAGTGCAGTGCCAGCAAAGGGGTTAGGATGCAATACCATGATTCACCTGAGCCATCACCTGGGTTCACTGCAAAAATTTAAAACCTAACTTAAAGTGACTTGTAAATTGATGATAAAAATTGCACTTATCAACTCACTTGCTTCAGCACCTATCAGATGATTGCACTCCTCTTCTACAGTTCCAACTAAAAATGGAAATCAATGTGATTATTTAAATCAGTACTGTGTATTGTAATTGGATTGTCATTTAAAGTGCATTAATCTTTGAACATAAATTTTCACATTGTGTAACTGTAACCACAGACAGGTTTAAAAATGTTAAGACGGTACTTTGCTGTAATTCTGGTGAGTTCCTTGGTCTATCTGCATTTTTTAAAAAAAAAGCTTTTTCATTGATGAGCGTATTAATGATGGGCACTTGATCGTGATTTAATCAATATTACGTAACTTTGGGCTCCTCAAAATTTTTCCCAGACCGAAGCCTTGATGATAAATATGGGTTATTGACCAACAGGAGGTTGAGATAGATGACTGGATATTGACCAAGTTCTTTTTTTTTTTTGCGTGTTTATGACCGTGACAAAGCTAATCACAGCATGATATTCGGTTCATCTTGCCCGCTTACAGAGGTGGTCATATAATAATTTTCTTTAGTGCCTGATCGTGAGATATTTTTTAGGAATGACGGCTTAATTACTTATTTATACTAGTGACCAGAGTAATTATACATGTTGTCTCTTGACACTTGTAATTATGTGTGATTGTGGCACAATATTGATATCATCACAGTCTTTAATGAAACATCAATTAACTTAAGTTATATTTTTCTTAACAGTACTGGTCAGGATCATCAACATTTACCTTCTGTTGCCTGATCAGCACTCTGATTAACATCCTTCGTCACTGCACCACTGATAGTGATTGAATCTACAAATCAAACCCCAAAATATGAAAGGTGCTGATTTATTTCTTTTTACTCTAACATAGGAATTATTTTGTGACCAACACTATACAATTGAGTACCCATTTAATTTTTTCTCAAATCTATCTTTCAAATGCTGATGCCAGAATAATAAATTATTATTAAGTCAAGAATATCAAGAACATTAATACATTCAGCTGTCATAGTGCTTGTTTACTATATCTTGACTTACTATAAAATGTCTCCACAATCTTTTCCACCTTCCTTTGTATAAAATCTTTGAAAAGAAAGTTGAAAAAAATCATTGCCCATAACTGAATAACTTGCAACTACAGCTGTAATCAATACTCTCTCCCTAACTTATCCTCTCTGTCCTGGCATGAGGCTTCCGAAATGAAGCACTTCTCATTCTCACAAATGGTAACGCTTAAGATCTGAAGTCTTAATATATTAAATGCCTATACATCAGACATACCTTTTCCAAATATTACAACTTGAGCTTATAAGTAGACATGTTATCACGATAGAAGATTTACCTGTACATTTGGGCACTAGGGTGGGAGTGGACGAGAAGACTGGCGTCCCTAAATCATCGTCACTGTCATCATCTGAAGAGTGAGGTAAATATATAATTAAAAACCTTATCTCGTAATTGCAACACAACTATCAATTAAGATACACACAAGTACAATGTAACAGTTGACTTGTATGGAAGTTTTAAGACTTGTTATTTGCCTGTAATAAATTGCTCCAATTCTTTCGAATTTGGACACGGCATCTGATTGGGTTCTGTCATGACACGATGTTTTTGTTCCGGAAGGCAGTCGTAGCACACACAACCTTTTTGTATGGGTGAAAGCTGTCTGGGTTCTAGATGCAATGCTTCATGATTATCACTAAAAAACCATCAACATGACTTCTCACGTACTGAATGCCATTTGTCTGTCACACAACAAAGAAACGCAATGCACTGACCATCACTCAAACAACCACATCAATATGACTAGTATGACCAACAGGACAAATAAAAGCACCATACCGAATTGTGGAGCTAGGGCAGTACTGGAATCATCATCCTCAATCTCAATTTGTTGAGTTGCTGCATTTCCTCCTGTGCATCAAGAATTTAAAAACTATGTAAGTATATATGTATATCACTTAAAATTGGTCAGCAAATACTTCATAGACAACTGTTTAAGTTGATGCTCAAATTAGTGTTTAGAAATAGAATAAACAACTCCAACGAACCTTCAGCTTGACTTTGGCCGGCTTCTTGATTACTTGGCCCTGCACCATCTCCACTTTCTGTGAAAAAAATGAAATCCAATTGCTTTACATGCATAAGATCAAATGGTCACACAGATCACGCGTAACTCGATGTATAACTCATGAATCGACGCGTCACGTGTGGGTTTTCTTGCGCGCCGTACCACTTAAGGTGGCTCCATAGGGTAATCATTTATGGCGTTGCGCGCGCAAGCGTTATGTTTTGAATGCTGTTTTTGCATTTGTGTTTTTCACCCAGTCCTCTCAAACTTGCCAAATGTAATAAGCAATGATTAAATAGTGTTTTAGTACCGTCTATGTTAAAATTTTGGGTTTAAGTCTTAAATTATAAATGCCCAAATCAATGTGTTTTTTGCCATTTTTAAGGCTTTATTTGCGATTTTCTTAAATTTCCTTCGGTGAAATCTTCAAAAATTTTCACAGCACATCGTACCCAGAAGGACACAAATTTTAAACACGAAAAAAGTAGGGTTTGTAAAGGCAGTTTTTTAGATTTTTTCAGATTTACGTCTTTTACCGCTGCTAAAAAAATGGACTAATAGATTTCCCTGGAAAACGAGTTCCGACTAAAGTAACATATTTATTAACAGTCTGCCAAATTTTACGGAATTTCACCGAAGGAACCTCGAGAAATTTCACTGTCAGTTTTGCTTTTTGTGCTCATGTTGACGTAATAAAATATAGAAAAACACTGACGTTTCCCTTCGAGCGCGCGCAGATTGCTTGAACTTTCGTCCCCAGCGCGCGTGCGATCGTAAAACTACAGGGAGCCACCTTAACATATATATTCCAGTTACATATTTCAGAAGCGCTTTAAAGAATAAAGGCCATTTATTTCCATTTCATTGAATCACAAAGATACACCAATTATCTTATCGATGGCTCGTTCGTCAAAGCGTTTAGCTGCGTTCAAATATGATCACCAATAATGCTACCTTGTAAAATAAAAGTGTGATTTGACAGCTACATTAACAGCCGAACAGGATACCGAGTTCTTATGCTCAATGTTACGTCGCTTACGATTTAGATGTTCTTACCGTCCTCTAAGCGAAGGAACACCTTTGCGCGAGATTTATAAATACACTTGAGCGTGTCTCCGCAGATGTTTCCAGCTCTACCAGCCCGGCTTAAAACGGATGTGTTTCCAACAGTCTTATACAAGACAAGCCTAAAAAAGAAGATATTGATAACAATACAACACAAATCTCAGGATTAAGTCTTTGTTGTAAAGACCAAAAGTGATATTTATGTTATAGCTTCAGTTCTAGTACCTGGAAATGTTTGATTGGTTAAGTTGACCAAAGGCATTCATGACCAACTCAGTGATGTGCTGCGATGTCGCATTATTGCTAAATTCAATCTCCTTTATTCGTCCACTTGCCTCGAGTGTCTTAAGCGTTGCTGATCTAGGAACGCGACTATTCGAATCATCTGATCTCAGAAGTATAAAAGTTCTGGAGAGATTCCTGGCTCTTGGTTTTCGACCACCTTTGTCCGACATTCTTATGGAATTTCTGCGTACACCACACTAAACGATTCGAAGGAAGACAATACGATGTGCCGCGTGGTCCACGGTACTCATGTTTCAGTGCAGAGTTGTTTGGAATCATTACCATATTTGGAGATTTTACAGGAAGTACCGTGTTAGAGACCATTCGTCGAGACTGTCAATATCGCAGCACTGGGCAAACAATGAACCTCATTGATATTACGACCCTTTCAAACGGTCCTATTTTAGAGTTGATTCGATGGTTGCAGGGTCACAATTTGCTGGCCAATCCACTAAGATGCAGGCCATGCAATCGAGCAATGGAGTTGACTGAGAGGAATGAAGATCACGTGGATGGGTATCTATGGTTAGTATTCTATTTAAAAAATTGCAGTACTAAAGCCCCGGGGGTGGGGGCTACTTCCTTACATGGGCTATATAGGTATGTGCGGCCCCAAAGGGTACGGTTTTTCAGCCGTTTTGGTCGTAAATTGGGTATCGATTTTAGCCATTTTGCCGCCATTTTGCTAATAAGTAGGGTATCGATTTTTGCACTCTAGTTTTCAATTCGGTTTTTTTTAGAAGAAGCTACTTCTTCATCACGCCCTTCTTCTCCCATCTGCGCTTTGCCCTCTACCCCGTTTAACGCCTGCTACGCATGATAGATAAAGCCATTTCCCTAATTACGTAAGAGTCAGATCATAAATAGGGTATCAAATTTTTGGTCAGGTCAAAAATAAATAAGGTATGGAAAATCGCAGATTTTGGTCATAAATGGGTAAGGGTTTTCGGAAGCGGGCCGCACACGTACCTTCGGGGGAGGAGCGCGGGCTCCTTTCCCGAACAGCGGCTGTTAATCGAGCTTACAACAGGGAGTCTCCTCCTCGCTTTGTGAATTCGGGTGAGACTTTTTGATGATACATCAATCCCCGATTCGTGATTATTTTTGAGGGTGTCATAGAGTAAACTAGTAATCGAGATGGGAGTCCCACTCTGATTGTAACGCTCTTCCGGAAATAAAAGTTAAATTATTACTCGAAAGTAACGCCATCATAAATGACCACCTCCTGACCACTTGCATGCTACGGCATTAAAACTCAAAGAGCTCTGAATTACTTCAAAGATGTCACGATGCCAAAACAATTAATTGTCCTTAGTTTGGCATAAATTTGACTGAAAACTATCAACAATTCTCCAATGCGACAGTGACGATCGACAAACTTTACGAAGAAAATTTTGACAATGTTCTATCCAAAGCCAAACTGAAATAATCTTGAATTGCGAATTGTCACCTTGCTTTTTATGGCACAAAATAATGTTGTGCGTTTTTTGAAAACGTCTGCTACGCAGGCTACCTGGTGCGCAGCTAAGGTTACCCTAGCTACCCTCCCCCAAAGGAGAAAAAGGAAGGCGGGAGTCCTAAGGTACCCTAGCACCATGGTTGTAATCAGGGCCTGAAAGAACAGACATTTATTTTTAAAATGCATGTGTTGCTTCTTTTTCACATAGGAGGTGCTCTACCTGCCGACGTAAGAAATCTCTCCGAACTGGAAGTTTCTTTGGAGAGCTGTCAAGAGTCCCGTTGGGAAAAATTCTCTTGTGTATGTATTTCTGGAGCGTTCGTGAGCTACGTACGACTGTTGCAAATATGCTCACTCTGTCGAAGAATACTGTCGGGAACATCTACGCATTACTTCGGCATTATTGTGGAAGAGATCTACAAGATAGACCCGTTATTCCATTCGGGGGTAGAGTGTACGTTGTAAAATGCGACGAAAGCCAGTTTAAACATAAATCCAAGGTAAGTCAGGGTCTTGTACATGCTACATATGTAACCTTAACACAACTGAAACCAGTATTTCCAGTTAAACCTTTAATCATTTAATAAATAATTTTAAGCATTACAGTAATGCCCAGTGAAGTTGACAAAAGAAGTGCTACTTCCCACGTATAATCTTGAGTATTAATTGTTTCCTTGTAGTATCAACGAGGGCGAAGACCAAGGGACGACGTATGGGTTTTTGGAGTTATCTCAACAGAGTATAACCCATGCCGCGGTTATTTCCAGGTGGTTCCACGGCGAGATAGAGCGACATTAACTCAAATATTGCAAAGGGTTCTTCTTCCGAGGTCAGAGGTTCACTCAGATGACTGGGCTGCCTATAGGAACTTGCCGCTTCACGTACCTAACGTTTCTTTGCATAGGGTTGTTGTTCACCAAAATCATTTTGTGGATCCTCTCACAGGCATTCACACGCAAGAGGTGGAATCGGCATGGAGTCAACTGAAGTACCACATTAAACGGGAGAGGGGCATCCGTCAGTTGGACCTTCAAGATTTTCTGAATGAAGAAATGTGGAGGCAATGGAGGGGACTAAATTCTGTGTTCACTAATTTGATTCTAATCATTCCACGATATTATCAACTTTAGACTGCTGATCCAAAAAACACCAAATGTGTAAATGCTGAGGATTAATAACACCCTGAGGAAGGAACATTTTTTAATGAGATAAGATTGTGTTAGAGCGTACCCGGCTCACTGTATGTTTGGTAAATGTGTGCTCAACGATACTTGTTCATTTGGCTGTCAGTCTCGTTTCAACTTGAATTGCTTGAATTCACCAGTTTTTTTCGTTTTATCGGTGGCCCATGCCATAATTTAATTGATCGAGCAAGTGGTGCGGTTGCGCGTGGTCTTGAGGTTCTGGCTCGCTTCCATGCCCTTTTGAGAGGAACTTTAATCAAGAATGATTAGCCGTTTTTAGTGAGTAGGAAATGAAAGTCAATCATAGAAACGGATAGTGTTGAGGAAGAAGGAAGAGGGGTGGGGGCTAAAAGTAATATAAGTGACTACTGTAAAATGGTTAAAGAAGGAAATTTGTATAATCGTTGGAAGTTGTCTTTCAGTAGCATTTCAAAGGAAAGTGGCAAAAGTTCAATTGTGGCCTTACACTACTGTATAATGATATAAAATCGTTAAAAAAATCCATGAGAATATTAATAAGGTACAAATATGAATTAAAATGGATGATATGATCTAATGAGCGAGTGTCATCTGGTACGATGGTCTTGATTTCGATGTCTTTGTGAACTTTGTTTTGGCACTTTGAAATGTGTTTCTTCACGGAGGATTTGTCATTGTTCAGATGTTACACGTGATTTTTAAACAGCGTTGTGCAATAGTCATAATTTGGTGCTGGAGATAGGGCGTCCTCCGTCTTAACGGGTATCCTGAAAGCACTGTACACAAAACTAAGCACTCCCAGGGCCGTGAGAAAGAGCCTCGACCTCTTAACACAGAATGGGCGTACCTGAACATCCCATATATCTGCGAACGCCAAAGAATACATCGAATAATATTTTATACTATTTTTTTTTTTTTTGAAAAAGTCAATATGACCACTTGTAGATGTCTTTTTGTGAGCAAGAAATGCCTAACTTAGCTTATTTATTTCGTCTTGCCAGTCCTACACCCTCTCTAACTGAGGGCGCAATGTTGTAGATAGGCTATGAATTACCAAAGTAAAGGGCAGCCATGTTTTGTCTTTGCGTTTATCCTATATTATTATTCAAAAAAATGGAAAACTGTCCAAATATGGTCATGATTCTCCCAATATCTGTCATCCGTAGATAACAGATATCCTGCGATATACGTAATTTTGTACGCCGCAACAAGCAAAAAAACTGTAAATAAAAGAGTTTTTTTCCTGCCCGGATAAAATTGCTACGGCCTCGTCGGCTAAGTATCAGGCGATATTCCGCGCGATTTCGCAGGATAATTGTTAATTAGTGGCTTTCAAACTGGAAAAATAGCCCAGAGACTACACGTATAGGTATGTGTGGTTTCATCCGTTAACGTTTTGGTCATTTAGTCTCAAATAGCATTCGTTTTAGCATTTTAGTCTAAACTGGGTATTTTTCTTTTCTTCCAGTGGAAGCTAATTTTTCATCATTGTGGATAGGACCATCCTCAAAAGCTCTTCATAAATCATGTTTAAGCGAGTGCGCGAGCCGCTCATAAATAAGGCATCGAATTAACGGTCAGGTCGTAAATAGGGTAAGGGTTTTCGGAAGCGATGCAAATCGCGTAAAGCAATTTAGCTGATGAACTTGTGTGTTATCAATTTCAACAATCTAAATCACGCATAATCTCCGTTAAATATATAATACTTGAAACCCGTTGTATTTACATGAAAAGTTGCCATCTTTACAAAGGTGTCTATAGTGGCACTTGCAACCGCAACTGAGCAAACAAACTGATTAAAAATCAAGTTTCCTTGGAATTGTGGAGCCAGACACCATTACATCTAAATGCAACAAGAAAAACAGTTTCTGCGCTTGGTCAACATGACCACACACTTGTGATGACCAAATTGAAGCTCTGGTCTTTCCGTACATAGCAAAACTTCAAGTTATGAGAGAGGATGACTCTTACAGTCATCATTCACTGCAATTTACATACTACTGATTTACAATATAATTGGAAAATTTGATTTATAGAAAACAATATCCCGGCCTGGTTTAAGCCGTGAATTTTCTAGTCCCCATGACCTGTCTGCCTGCAAGTGTACTGCTACGACAAGGTGAAATTATAAGCTAACCACTTCTCTTTCAAAAAGAAAATTTCGTCGCTTAACCCCTAATTAGTAAGTGATGAACACATTGAAAATTTTCTGTATTATCTTTAATACATTTTAGATCGGATATTTAAACACACATATTCGTCCAAGCGTCATTTATCTTAATCCACGTGTTTCCGGGATCTAAACGCAGGCTTACAATCCGAATAGCAACTTACACTTGGTCGGTCTGCAGTAGGTTTTTCTGCCATGGATGGAACTCTGTGTTAACGACAGTTTGGGGGATAGGCTTGTTATTTATATAC
>Ga0126339_10004259_pt1 | contig 10537 bp, 9 predicted proteins | sample OrbTmetagenome_2_FD_92532 | JGI IMG/M metagenome (GOLD analysis project Ga0126339, IMG submission 92532) | Coral microbial communities from Petempiche,Puerto Morelos, Mexico - Orbicella T R C metagenome | ecosystem: Host-associated > Invertebrates > Cnidaria > Coral | place: Petempiche,Puerto...
GGAAACCGCTGGCTGCATAAGCTCATATTTAACTTGCCTAAATGATATTAGCTGGATGGGCACACTAGCTGGCTGCATTAGCTCGAGTTTAACCTTGCCTAAATGATATTTAGCCACATGTAACATGTTATTGCTTCAGTTGTAAGTGAATTTTACCAACAAATTAAGGATAGTGTCCATACTTTCTGTGCATCATGCAAGGCATGGTTTAAGCGCCACACGTACGCTGGGGTTGACATTGATGCAGTCAACTACGCTTCCAAGTACACGACTAAAAGAAAGCAAAATTTTCCTACTGTGACCAAATCAAGTTTAATGAACCTGTACTTAAACCAGGAACACCAAAATAGCAGCATATCACTAACCACTAACTGTTAACATCATCCAGCTGAAAAACTAGCTGTTTTTTTGTGGAAAATTATACTGAAATCCAACTGTAAACATGTACCTGCAGATGGTGTAGTGCACGCACAAAACAAGTCTGAAATATGCAAATCTTTTACTTACCGGGGAGGTGACAGGAAAAAATGTAACGGGCACCGTAAAAGTTTTCAAAAAAGATCAATAACTTAAAAAAACGAGGGGTTACCCCCACATTTTATGTTATGAAATGGAAGTGGCAAGCGTATTCAACACGTGATTAGTTTCTGGTTGTGAGCAAAAGGTATTTAGACTATATTTTAGCTGAACCAGAGGAAGGCTGTCAGAGACGCTAAAAGCGATGTGGCAACAATTTTGTTATTAAAAACATACGAAAAATGGTTTTTATGCTACCATTTACCATGCAGTGTTACACTGTAAGGTCTTTATAAATGTGTTTGCTTTTCTGTAAGTAAAGGTGAATTCGAAGGAAATCTGTGAAGAAATATCCTTTCCTTCTTTTTTCAGAAAATGCTGATGTCAGCATTTTTGTTGAGATTCAAGGCTAATTATCTCGAAAAATGCGTGGCTACCCCAATTTTTCTTTGTGGATTCCAATAGCCCTTGCAAAGGTGTACAGTACTTTTCCCACGTGGTGCTTACCTGGCGCAAATATAACAAGGGGCCATCAAGCACACTCAGCCCAGCCCTGAGCCATTACAGGTGTTATGGGTTACAGCCCTTCAAATGACAGCCCTGATTGGTATACCAAACTTCTACATTTTGTAGGGTAGTGTACAGGTACTTGTGCGGGGCTGTCATTAAGTTTTGATTCATCTGTAGCCTTGATCTTCAAACCCATAACAAACTTGTTACTTTATGGGAGAATTGTACCACCTACAGGCAAGTTCACCTGTACCATCAAGGGCCCATCAAGCATGCTCAGCCGTAACAGGTGCTACTGGTTATGGCCCTTATTGACAGCCCTGTTGTGGAAACAAGATTTTACAATATCTTAGGTATTGACATTGACTTCATGGCTGCAGTGACTGACTACAGTAAAACTACAGATCATATGATACAAATTGGTGTTGACTGTGTTACATGTAAATATTTCTTTACAGGGCGTGATAGATATTTCATTTTGCACAAAGGCTGCCTATATTATTACAATAGACCAGAAGCTACAACTACAGCTGGGAAGTTTTCTCTTGGTGGATACAGGTACTGATCTTAGCCCAGGACTGAATCTTATGAGTTCAAATATGCATGTATCTTTGTCTTAGTAGCAAAAATTTGGAAATGTAATGTGATTGTATGCATTTTTTACAGCAACTTGTCTCAGGCTATACAGCAAGATTGAAAATTATTACTCACAATGTTACACTGCAAATAATTCAATAATAATATCATGTACATATTTTATAAAACTAGTACCACCATTATACCACCATACTGCCTTGTGACAACAAAATTTGCATCTTTGTAAAAAAAATTGTGTGTGTACGTGTAAGGTCAGTAGGCATTATCTACAAATCAAGTTTTTGCCTTAATAAGACCTCCTTCGATCTGTACATCTCTATATATAATTATGGTTTAGTTTGTCCCTATTGACACCACTGTGTGAGTATCTGGGGCTCGACTTACATGTATCAATCAAATCACGAACATTTTTAAATTATACTTCGGAGATGAGATATTGACATAATTTTGACAAGTACTTTTAATGCACATATCGACCCTATTTTTGTGAGGTTAAAAATCCTAAAATTTGAAAACATTATCAAACTTTAAATAAGTAAAGTCAATTACCTTTACAAAATCACCTTCTTCCTGAAAGTTTCAATGACATGTTTTCACTTAACTGTGACGTACATAAATATAATACTCAAGGACTAAGAATTCTTTCCATTTGCCCTACTGTAGGACAAATGTAAAGAAATTCTCTCTCTGTTTTCAAGGCCCCAAATTATTTTATTCTCTATGCACTGAAATTCAAAATGCCCAGAGCTAGTATTGCTGTGTTCACCTCTAAACTTAAGCCATCTTTCTTGTTATAAGTACAGTATATTATACTTCTTTTAGAGTGTGTTTGTGTGTCCTTCTTTTCGCTTTTTTCTATTTTTTTTTTCCATTATTCCTTTATCTACCTTTTTGTATCCTAAAGTATAGTCATTTTGTATTCTGAAGACAGCATTTTTACTCTTGTTAAGAATTAAGTGTGTAGGGTTAAGTCCTTTACATAAGCATTATGACTTCTCTGGGCTAAATCCTTCACTATAGTATATATACACTGATGTAACATTTTATATTTTGTAAATGGCAAAATAAAATAAAACAAGAACAAGAACAGGTCTTAAGTAATACCTAAGGCATCGTTTTCTTTGCAACTTGTTGTTCAACAATGTTGCATTGCAAGTTGAAAAGTGGTAAGGCTGTTCTAGATATTAGTACCACACATGGCAACCAGGAATTGGTCACAAACATTCTGATTATTTTATTTTGTTTGATTTTTATCCTCCTCTCTTTTAGGCTGTCCCCTGCACCAGAAAAGAGCTCTAAATTTCAGTGGACATTTAAACTAGTTCATTTGCAGCCAGAAAAGAGGACTTATTACTTTGCTGCTTATTCTGAAAAAGAAATGACTGTAAGTAATGTCTTTTACAGCAGTACAGTGTATTAATAATTATATTTGACAGTTTGACATACATTGTACTGTAGATTTTAGCTTTGTCATGGGTTATTGGGTCCAAAAGGGGATTTCAGTCATAACTAGCTCCAATAAGCACCAGGATCACTGTATTCAGTGCCGTTGCCGAGCTTAATGGGAGCACCAGGAAGCGCTGTAAGTGATAATCTTCCTTCAGTGCCTGTCTGTGTCAGTAGGTCCAAGCCCTAACAAAGTTAACTGCGTAGCTGCTGCAACATGATGGTAACTGCTAGTGCCATAAACAGTGTATGAGCTCGAATTGCAATTTGATAATAATATTATTAATTTATAGTTAGCATATTGGACGTGGTTCAAGTACTGATCTGCAGGGCCAAATTGTGTAGCTTTCTGACTACATGCACAATTTAGAACTCTCATGCAGGATTAAGTACCCTATCCAGGGGACATAGCAATACCTTGGTCTAGTCTCATGATATGGAAACCAGTTTAACCTCTCATTGTGTGGTAGTTTGTCTTGAGTGCTGCAGTACCCTTTTACCTTAAATTCTCAGGAGTGGATGGAGAGTATAAATGCAGACATGAGTGAATACTGTGGAACTGGAAGACAGACCATGTGAGTTCTATCATGTGATTTAACCCAACCCCTTATTGAAATCTTGTTTGATTACAATATTGCTCTTCTAGTAATTGACTTGACTTAATCCTCTTTGCCCAATTTGTGAGGCACAAGGCTTCCACCATAGCTCTCAACCAGATCCAGCCTCATCCCATGTATTCCTGATGTTTTCATGCTTCTTCTAGTAAGCATCTCTTGAAAGTTGTAGTGTAACACCTTGATCTTAGTTAGCTATGTGTTTGGTTGTTTCAAGACCTACATTGTATTTCTAAAAATGTATATCAGGGTAGTCAATGTCTGTTGGTACATTGTTGGTACATGACAATGCATTAATAGTACAGTTGATGTATATGTGTTACTTTTCTTTGCTTTTTCACAGAATTGAACCTTGTACTGACTCTGGAGAAGAATATTGCTACCCAGAAGTAGAACCAAAATTTAGTATGGAACAATTGGCTGCTTTGTTTGGAAAATGCCCATTACCTGGCTCTGGGGAAACAGGAGGTTCACAGCAGCCCACGTCGGACCCAGTGTATTGCCCACCTCCTGAAATAGACCCTCGAGACATACTAAGAAAATCACCACACCTTCTCAGATCTGCCCCTCCTTCACCTAAGCCAGGGCCTGGAAAGCAGAAGATGGGGTTCAGCTACATGGGGGGAAATAGAATGTCTGCAGGACCATCATCGTTAAGACTAATGAGACAACCATCTCCTGGATCCAGCCCTATTTTTAACCGTAAGCCAGACCTTCCTCCAGATGTTCCGTCAAGACAAGGAAAGCCCTTGGCTCCACCCAAGCCACTGTCAAGGCCACCTCCTCCTACAAAACGTGCCACTGCACCCGTGTTGACATATCCTTCATGCATTTCGAATTCTGAAGGTATGCTTCCAGTACATGGCTATTTCTGGCTTAGCGTTTCTGGTTTAAAACACACAATAATTATAATAACAAACTAGGCAGGGAGAGTAATATCTGATGATATCCTTAAAGAATTAAGTCACATCATGATCTTCTGCATCAGATCACCAAATTGTGTAGACATTCCGAGAGTCTGTATGAACTAAGAAATTACTTCATACAGTAATTTGATTTGGGTGACATCAGCAACATTTTTTCTTCCTTTTCAATTTAACCCTAGATGATGATGATGAAGAAGGTGAGGGTTATTTGGATATAGTTCCTGACACAAATCCTGAAGATGTGGCAAATGAAGTGAAGCAGTCTACCTCGTCAAGGTCTGTCCAGTAAGAAACAACTTTTGTTCTGTCTTTTCTTTACTAATAAAAGTTATATTGGTGTACAGTTGGACCCAGCTAATTCAAACTCGGTTATTTTGATTTCCTTTTTATTTCGAACTCATTTAACCATTTCCCTTGGATTTGCCCTTCAGCCATTTACTATTGGTTTTCGAACTCCCACTAATTCAAAGTATTTTGCGTTTCCCCTAAGAGTTTGAAATAGCGAGGTTGAACGGTATTAGTCCAACTTAAGGATAGCAGATACAATGGATTGTGAGAAATTGGAGATGAAATGCATATGCTTATTAAAAAGGCAAATAATAGCGACGAGGCAGGTCATCAATACTTCAGAATTTCTTCAGAATTCTTTGTGTTTTTCTTTCAAGGTATTTAAGCTGGGCCACGACCTGCTACAGTGGAACACAATCGGTCACGATCTGCTTGGTCAGTCAGCAGAGCACTGGTTAAGCTAAGGGGCCGTAACTTGAGGAACTTGTATGGACCCCACATGTGGGTCTTTATAAACCATTTTCCTAAAAAAGAAAAAATGTACTGGACAGGTTGTTTCATCTTAGTCAGGATTTGCAATGCATGAATCTTATCTTTTTCTAGCTTGTTAAATACAGTATATCTTTAGCTTACAGTACATTGGTGAATTGATTTTTCTCCAGGGGATTTCCAGATGGGCAAAGTTTTCGGAAGCACCACAGTGAGGTTAGTAAGCCAATAGCATGACTGATCGAAATAATAATAATAAAAAACTTTATTCAGATTGATGGTTGATCGCTGGTGTTTCTCTATAGAGTACATGACAGTAGGTTTGGAGCTCTCTGAGAGAGTATTAGACTTGCCCATGTTAGCCATGATGAAACGGTTTACTTGAGTCACTTGCTAAAGTCATACAAGTTATATTTAGTGTTCTCTTGCAGGATGTTCTTCCTTCCTCAGCTTTACGGCTTGACGTGGATAAACTGGAGGTCCATTAGTAAGTACAATGTGCTTCTCTTGTTTTTCTGAAGAGCAATAGCAAGTGGTTACATGGTGAAGTTTTCAATGGCCAAATTCACAGTATACCAGGGACAAGTTATCCGTCTGTGACAAACTAACCATCTGAGATGAATTAGTAATTCGTATTCCTGAGATGGATAAGTCATCTCAGATGGGTAAATCATCTTTTAATATAAATTCGGCTTCAGATAATACGGTCATCTCTAGATAAATTCGGCCAATAATTCCTTTGTGACAGACATTTTGATGGGTTTTACATGTATGTTTATACTGATATCAGGTGTACATGTAACTTCTGAACCCATTTACGAAGCAAAATATGCGTTTAAATCTTGAACTTTTTAGCATCATTCACTGGCATTTCCAAAAGAATCGTGGGAATCAGGGACCTTGTGGATCAATCTCTAAATTCTCTGGCTGACCATTTATCGATATTTCACCATCATATGAAAGTCATACGGGAGGAAAAATTTAATCTTTATTCCTTTGAGTACAAAAACACCATTACCTTTCTACAGTAGATGGTATCTTAGTGGGCTATATCTTATTTTATTTTTAGTCTACTGGAGAACAAGCTAGGAGTTTACATTATGCGAGAAAGTCAAAATGCACAATCAAGGCGGGTAGGAGAATCGTTCTTACTTAATTTTTTATAGTAACTCTTGTGTCCTAACTGTCCTATGAACTGTTGTCGTAGAAGTTTCAGGATGTATCAATTGCTGTTATATTAATTAATATTTACTTTGATCATTACTGTGATTGCAATACCCCTCATACTGGTTTTTCTCTACCACGCAGGCTTTGTCAGTGTGGACTGGAGAAAAAGTACGACATTATATGTTATTTCATGATGAGGTAAGGGAGAACTGATACATGTCATTTGTTTCTTATGTTTCTTCCTTTCTTCTCTGCTCCGCTTCCCCTTGCCCCTCTGCCCCCATGCTCCATTGCTCCTCTGTCCCCCTGCTTCCCTGCTTCCCTGCTCCCCTACTTTTCTCTGTTGTCTCTCTTTGTTTTCTTGTCCTTGTCCACTGAATGTTATGCAATCATCTGATCTGTTTGTGTGTTCTATTTACTTCCAGAACCTAGGTTACGCTCTCGACCCCGAGGGTGAAAGATTTGATAACATGAAAGACCTTTTAAGGCATTACTACAAGTTTAATCTGCCAAAGTGTGACGTGAAACTCACAAGTCCTTATAAGTAGCTGTTTTCAATGGGGTAACTGACACTGAATTGTTATCTCCTTGTTTATGAGAAATATTTTTTAAAATTGATAGTGTTAGTATAGTTTTGACATTGATATTCGCATGATCAAGAGACCCGGTAGCCTCGTATGCAGATGCTTTTTGGGCTTGTCATGCAATCTTTACGTGACGAGTCCATGTAGAATCTGGCGGCTAGAGAGCGTGAATATGAGACGTTCTCGTCAATAGAGAAGTTTATCTTCTGAAAGAGGATTATTTCGTCCATAGGTATAATTATCTTCCCTCTGAACAAGCAGGACTTGTCCTGTATGTAAATTGATCCCCACAGCTCCTGGTCATTTCATATAAATACTTCTTAATTTGATTTATGCCATTATGCCAATTCTTTCATTCCATGGCCTCCCTCTGTTTTCTTAATTCAAACAAGTTGAATGATTTGCCGAAGTAACATATTTGGACGCTGGGTTATGAAAGGACTCTAAAATAAAACTACGTGATGCAGTGTAATAAGAAAAGGTACTCTTTAACCTAAAGAATAAAAGTATAAAGTAAAATGAAGGGTGTTTCTCCTATAGAAGTATGTCGTTCTCTTTGTGGGCTGGTTCCACTGCCATGAGGTACAAATAAGGACGGCAATAAATTAGGCATAATTTACATTGTGAATACCAACCAGTGTTTTGAAGTAAAGCACTAAAAGAACGTTAAAACTGTATACAAATGTAGCATATTGTTGACGCAGATAAATTGAAGGGAATTATTATTATTACAGTATTTTGTAATTGGTCTAAAAGTGCAACGTATCTAGATAAAATAATATCAGTGTTGATACGTCAAAATATGGCTAAACAACACAGTCATTATTGTCTTATTCATAACGGAGATCTTACTTATTTCATTTACATTAAGACTCTTATATTTCTTAGAGAGTCCTGATACAATTATTGACACAATTTAAAAATTTGTTTGGAATCTTTTTTTTTAAATTTCTTGAATGCATTTTATTATTATGTATTCAACTTATTTTTCATAACGTGGAAAATGTTCTGTGTAGCTTTTAATTTATGCATTGAACATTGAAAATTAGCTATTTTTTTTCAAGAAAGCTTTTTAGTTATTCAAATAAAACTATTTTTGAATTTTGTTTTAGTCTGTTTCACTACGTCTACAGTCACATGCATTGTTTAGACCTTGTATTGGAAAACTCTGGCGTAACGTACGGGGTGTTGGTGGCGGGGGGCGGGGGGCGGGGGGCGGGAGGAGTAGGGGGTAGCAATGGGATCAAAAGGTTCCCTTGTCACACGAAGATGTGAATGCAAGCTGACGCGTTTCGAATTATTTCGCGTTTACAAATCCTCACAGATAACTGGCAAAAGGTTCTTTCTCTGTTATTGCAATCACCAGCGGTTTGACATACGAACGAGTCGTAAGGTCAATTCTACTGTGTTGATCCTTTCGCCTAGTTGTTGTTTCTTTTTAAACAAAAGAATATTTGATGGGAGATTCAACTGCAATAACCGCATTTGTCCAAATTCAAGAGAATAACCCCTCTTAAGAAAACCATAGTATGGGAAAATGCAGTTCCAAATTTTTGTCTACGAGGCTATGGTATCGCTTTGAGTTGTGCACGGTCTATGTCAGGAAAGGGGCAAAGTCGACGGGCGAGTCCGATATCCAGTTCGGTTCTTTGACGTTTGCCGGCTTTCAGGCAACTTCTAACTAGTAACTACGAGAAAGGCAAGCTAGAAGAGCAAAAAGTATCGAGACAAAATTTAACATAAGGGGATCAAAAGGAGTTCTGTGTAGTATTTCACAAGAGAGTAGGACTAATTTTTGTCATGTTAGAGTTTTATTTCTCTCAAAAGAGACGGAGGTATTTCAATCTATGAGAAAAACCAGAAAGACGGCATCCATGTTACTTCTTACTCCAGCTGCTAACACTCCGTGCATGATGTCATCATCTCCCAGGTAAAATAGCGCCACCTGAAACCACACAAGTGTACAAGCACGTACTGGATGTTAAAACTCGATTAAACACTCTCCTGATAGCGTCGTAAAGCTACGCGCTAAACTGGCTTCGGGACTTACACCACGCGGGCAAAGTCACTTCAAATTAAAGGCAGGAAAACTTTGTTGCGATACAAGAATTTTCACTAATGCTTGCGATACTGTAGCCTGCGTAACATGAAGATGCATACGTCCTTTTGCTGTTTTCTCCGAGAGTGAATCGCTTCATTTTAGAAATTCAGAAGTTAGACCCTGTAATTATACTTTGAAAATTACATAAAATGAAAAAAACAAGTCATTGTGATTACCGTGAGCCCCATTGCGAGCTTAGTGGGCTAACATGAGGCGTATTTCTGAATGACATGACGCAGTGGAACTCGCATATAGGAGTATCTCACCCTTCCCTCTCCCTTTCTAGGATAAGGGGGAGCTTAAGAATGGCAGATGAATTTGATTAACAAAGAGATAACGTACTCTTGCAGCGTCTGGTGACACAAATGCTTCTTTATAAGCCTTTGTTGCTTCATCGGCGTCATCGCGATTGATCAGTAAATCTGCAATGTATATCTCTGTCTGAAAAGAAGTATGGAGATCAGGAACTGTTCGTCAAAAGAAAGTACAAATTAATCCAATAGTTATGACCTCTCTGGCTGTGTGGTTATAAAGATTTGGGTGGAATTCTAAGAGGCTTGCTGGGCTACTTTGAATCTGCGAAGAACACTGACTTTATCTAGTTATTATTGGACTGTATTGAAGAAACATTGGTCAAGTTCCTTCATTTGGAGGTAATAAAAATAAGGTGGAGTAATAAATGAAACACGAGAGACCATGTTTACCAAGTTTCCAAACACTGAGAACAGAGTTGAAAATAACTTATTACCCCCAAAAGAGTTTTTTTTGACGAACTTCGAGTTGTTTGACTGTGGTGAAACACTGTCCCGCATGCTCGATATGTATGGGTTACTGACCAAGTGGGAGGTTAAGATGGCTGGATATTGGCCAAGTTCTTTTTTTGCGTGTTTATGGACCGAGAGGGAGTCGAGGTCCATAAACTCGCAAAAAAAAGAACGAGGCCAGTATCCAGCCATCTTGACCGAACAAGCTTGGTCAACTGAAGGGTTTATTATATGGCTTTCGGGGAAATTTTTCTTGCGGGACACGGCGGGTAGTCCCGAGCGGGCAAGATAGCTCCATCTTGCCCGCTCGGGTAGCCAATCACAGCGCCGGATTTGATTCATCTTGCCCGCTCACGGAGCTAGCCATATAATTATATAATACGTCGTCTTAAGAGTGACTTCCAGTAAATATTACGGATAGGTGTGCAAAATGCAAAAATCGAATTCCCTCAAAATTTTTCACAAGAAAGCCCTCTGGAAACTGTTTAGGAAAATACAACTTTTAGTTCGTTTGGATTTATATTTTTCAAGTAAA
>Ga0126339_10004260_pt1 | contig 10536 bp, 6 predicted proteins | sample OrbTmetagenome_2_FD_92532 | JGI IMG/M metagenome (GOLD analysis project Ga0126339, IMG submission 92532) | Coral microbial communities from Petempiche,Puerto Morelos, Mexico - Orbicella T R C metagenome | ecosystem: Host-associated > Invertebrates > Cnidaria > Coral | place: Petempiche,Puerto...
GTTTAACCGCTTACCTTCTTATTTCTTGAAGACAGGTCCTTCGGCTTAATTACTTTTCAAACAAAATGCTTCGTGCAAATCTGACAAGTTTCAATTTCAGTGCAATTAGTCTATTAGTCAGGGATTTCATTTCATGATCATCAATCACGTCCTGTACTTGTGGTTCCTTAATTGTGCGAACATAAGTAGCGAAAATTGAGGGGTCATGCATCGGAGCGTGGGTGAATCGGGCCCCTTTTTCCCCTGCAATTAAATGCCCATTTTTAACTGAAGTTCATTGTCCTATTACATCTATATTCTATAACTATCATTAGACCCATCATGTTTCTGTCAGAACTGAATGGGTGAGGCAAGTTCTCGAGTAAACAATAATTGCAAATTTCAAATAGAGTAGATAACACCTAGAACCAAACAAAAAAGTTCAAATTCAATATCCAATTTTGCGCAAGGCTTTGTACTTTAATTTGACTTATTTTAAACATTGCCACTTACTCACATTGGCATCAAAGAATCTCGACATAATATCCAAAAAGCTTGTTGTAAAAAAAAAAAAATGCTGTTAAATCATATACAAATAGGTTCAGATGATCGTGTTTTGATCTCCTCGTGTGGTATATATATTTTTTTGGAAAAATAAAACTTATGCTGGTATACTTGTAGAATATACGATTTACTGATAGCCACTATGGCATATGGCATATATCTGGTGACATTTAACTTCTAAGGGTTCATTTGAGTTTTAGTTGTTGTTATTGTTGATGTTTTTTCTCTTTACATCCACTACAAAACGTTCCCAAACAATATATCAGCAACTTAACAAGAAAATTAACCAACACCCCAACTTGAAGACGAACACTTGTGCTGGTAAGAAAACAACTACTGAAGCTCCAATTAGCAGACAATGATGAGCAGATATTTTTATCATTCGTTATTCATCATTTAGTGGAGCTTCAGTGTAAGTTATGGAAAACACAGAAGTTCATCCCATTAATCAGTTGTCGAAGGTGCGAAGGAGTAGCGAGCTGCACCGATCAACAAAGGTTAGATTCAAAGCAGTCCTGGTGCAAGACCTGGAGAATGGAGAAAAGAGACTTCCTGTCTTCAAGACAAATGCCTTCGGATGATCTTGAATATCTTTTTTTACCGGATGAACCCTATGAAGTCATGAAGTCAGAACCGTGGCCGGAAACCTGATGGAAAGAGAAACGTTGTAGAAAACAGCTATTAATTAAGACAACTTCATTGAATTGTCATACACTTCATGTAAATTAAACTCATTTTCAAAGACTCATCAGACTTGCCGTTTTTAAATGTGAACCAGTTGCTTGAGATTCCTGTGCATAGGGGTTGGACTGGGGAGAACCTTAATTTACATGGAACGCCTAGCGAAAAACGCGCATGCATTATGCGCTAGAACCTGAGTCGTGCATGTCTTTACACGTTTTTGTTCATTGCACTGTCATTGACCCGAAACCGAAAGACAGCGGCGAGTATTAGCGACCTCAAGATACTACCAAGTGATATTTCGGAATTGTCAACATGGCTCCCCAAGTAAACATATTTGCGGGTTCATTAATCGTTTTGATGATGTTATTTTGTGGATATCCAGTACTCTTGCAATCCCATTACGTCGGTTTTAGCAAGGACAACTACGTCGCACAGAATGTTTCGATAAATTTGGATCGTTCCGTGTTTACCGTCAGTGAAAAGTTTCTCTCCGTTGCGATCGACTCTAACATTATGAGGCATCACTGGCCTCACGTGAATTTCACTTCCGAGAGATTGTTTAACCTTGCCAGGGGACTTTCTCCAGCATTTCTCCGCATTGGTGGAACGGCTGGGGATTTTCTGATCTATGATGATTCCCAAGGGCTCCAAAAGCCCAAGAATTTTAGTAATTTTACAATCACCCATCAAGATTTGGACAAGATTCACTTGTTATCCTCCAAAGCAGGTTGGGATGTCATGTTTGGGTTGAATGTGCTTCTAAGGACACAAGATGGCTCTTGGGATGCAAGCAACCCCAAAGAAATAATGCAATATGTTGCTGAACATGGCTATAATTTTGGATGGGAGCTTGGAAATGGTAAGAAATGCAAGTGGGCTACAGACAGTAGCAATGTGCTACAGACCCGGGGGAGGGGGGAACTACTCTGCAAATCTTTGGGTAGGGGTGAGCCACTGCAACACTGAGACCCCTTTCCTATTCTGGACCATGATCAGCTTGATTTTGCAACCCTATTCTAGACTAGGTATCAAAAATCCCTTCCATATGCCAGTCTAGCTATTTTTACATGAGGAAATTTTGTCACTATCGCACAGCCCTGTAGTCCAAAATTGTCACCTTCATGGATATGGTTGTATAATAATGCAATTGATTGTGAGTGCTCGTGCAAATTGTGTTATTGAAAGTCTTTTGTTGGAAAAGGATTGCCCAAAAGTGTACATGATTATCGTTTCCTGACAATGAATTTTTTTTTGACAAAAATGAAAATACATTTACAGCCAGTGATTGTCAAAGGAAGGTATTATTTATCTTTTGATGAATTTGAATGTTAATACATATGCAAGTGTTATTCTTGAATGTACTTCCTTACGTGCAAATGAAGGTCATGTTCATTGGTGTTAATGAGAGTATATTGACCATAGTGAAACAAATTTGGACTCAAATGAATGGATATTTTCTGTAAATGAACAGCAAAAGGTGTAAACCGATATTAACATCTATACCCTTTCTGAGTTTCAATTTCTATTATAGAACTCTGCATTAAGAACCCTGTTCTGGATTAATTTTTTTGATACCTGATTTTAGCCCAAAACTGTCAGATCTCTATACCCTATCCCAGACTAAAAAAAACCATACCCTTCACAGCAGCACATACCCATATAGATCATGTATGAGATTACCCACCTCTCCTTTCTGGGGCTACAGTTAGCCTTAATAGCATTATGAGAAACCTGGATGTGCTTGGGTTAGCATGTTTACAGTTAACTCTAAAGAATGGTAATGTTAACACAGTATACATGTGTACAAACACTTAAAAACAGTCAGAACTCTAGTTTGTAGATGTTGCAAACTGGTACAAAATAAAATGCACTTCACTATGGAACAAACTTCCTTTTCATTGTTAGAGTAACCCCCCATAAGTGACATGTGAAGCCTAGTTACATGTCGTTTGTTCCTCATGGCAGCTGGTCACTGACCACAAGAGGTCCAAATTTTTGAACCCTTTTTAGTAACCTTAAAGAGACTTTCAGCCACAGTATTTACAGTATCATGCTGACCAAAGGAGGACTTGATCTGAGTTAAATAGTATAAGTGGACTTGGACATAAGTAAGAAATAATTTTAGTTGACAATTAGATTTATAATTTATTCCCTCTTGATGTTATTTAGGTGATAGTTAATGAGGTCAAAGGCTGAATCAACTGTTACTTCATAGAGAACGAGGGCAAATAATCTGATTGTTTACATATAATTCTCACTGCAATTTCCTTTACATGACAATGATTTTCGATTATTAACATCAGCAAACCACCAATGTTCTTCTTTTAGACTTCTTAGGAATTTAAGTATCAATTTGTTTCTAAGTGTTCCTCCAAAACTTTGGAAAAACAAGTAAATGTCGCCATTTCATAGGCTACCTCCCGCCATTGCACACCAATGCCTGATAGTGTACATGTGCCGTAGCTTGCATCTTGTCAATCAGATTGCACTATTTGCATTAGTACATGAGTAGAATTTTAGGTTTGGTTAATTCAGTATTATCTCAACCTCATACTTATTTAATAATTATAATCTGCCAAAAATCCAATTGAAAATTTTCTAAACTTTCCTTAACTTTTAGTAAGTGAAAGAATGGACCCACATAGCAATATTTCACTCTTATTGCCTTTTTTTCACAGGGGTGGGGGCATAGTGTTACTGCACCTTTCAGTAATTTGCAAAGTTAAAAAATGTGAGTCATTGAAAGGTGCTGTAAATGTACCATTCTATCTGTTTTACAGTGGGCAATACTTATTTTTGTTTGTTTTATTCTCCCTTTAGAACCAAACCATTTTATGGATCATTTTAATAAGTCAGTTTCTCCAGAGCAACTTGCTAAAGACTTTCAAACTTTAAGGTCTATTCTCCAAAGCAGTCCTCAGTTTGGACACTTTCTTGTTGGTCCTGATGTAACTAGAATTTTAAATCATCGCAAAGCTGCAACCTTCTTGGAGAGGTAATCCATAGCTAAATTCTACCTTTTCAATTTTCTTCTTTCTTCAGAACCAAATCTTTTTGTTGATTTCGGTAAGTCAGTTTCTCCAGAGGAACTTGCAGAAGACTTTCATACTTTAAGAGCAATTCTGCAGAGCAGCCCTCAATTTGGAAATTATCTTGTTGGCCCTGATGTAACAACAGTATCAAATCATGCCAAGTCAGCCAACTTTTTTGAGAGGTACAGTTTTTGTCAATTTAGGTTGATCGGCTTGATTCAAGTATTTTGTGTTTACGTGCATTGAGTTACAGTCTGTAATTGTATTTGACGTTGTCTCAGTGTTCAAGATTAGGGAAGGATCTCAAACCACCACCAGATTAGCTGCTTGACCATAATTTATGAAATTTCTCATGTGTTGATGATTGAGGCTCATGAGTGTCCAGGTAGAATTCCTTATTGACACCTTATGTTCAAACTGTACATGTATCTGGCTTGCTGTAACATGAAACCAGTATATGTATTGATGAGAAGGACAGAATGTACAAGTGATTATAGAAACTGTAGGTGGAGTGATCCATATCGCTACAGCTTTTCAAGAACATTTTAGTGGTACAGTCTAGAAAACCCTATTGGTTAACTAAACATGCAATTACACAACATTACCAGTAATTACATACCAATTAAGTACATTTTTTTTTCTTTCCTGACTAGCTTTGTTTCACATGCCAAGGATGTCATAGATGCAGTAACATGGCACCAGTAAGTTTCATTTTTTCCAGGATCAGGGAAAAGCTGGGGAATTTAATAACTGTTCAGGGAAATCCCAAATCAGACAAGAGTCAAGGAATTTGCCACAAGTTTAACTGAGCAGTGTTGTTGATTAAATGGTCAATAAAAATTGTGCATTGTAAGTACTGTTGTTAGCATAAATGGCTGTTTTCCATTTGTATGGGTCAGAATTTTCACTTTTTGCAATGGGATGTGTTGTGAAGAATATCCTCAGGGACTCCAAGTCAGCCGCATTCATTTTTTTTGATAAGGTGTCCACTTGAACTCAGATAGAAGCTGAGAACATAATTTGTTCTTAAGGCCTTAAGACCAGATGGGGAAATAGTTGGCTTGAAGTCTTGATGTAAAGATTAAGTACAAAAATATTCCTGTCTGACTGAACTTAACTCGATCAACGGACATTTTATCATACTACTTTTTCATTTTATCATACCACTCTTTGTCAGAAAAGGTGTCGATGAATATTCTGAATTCTGCACACCATTATTAAACTGGATATCATCATGGTCAGTGATGATGTGTAAGGCCAGAGATGACTTTTTCTAGACTGGCTTGTGTTACACCTTTTTGCCCTGTGCTTGTCAGTGAGGTTGTTTATTGTAAATGATTGTACATGTACAATTGTATTACATCTTTCAAATACAGAAATGCTCATAGCTGCATTTATTGTAGATGAGCAGCGCCCCTAACTCGGAGGCTAGAACTTTAAATGGGTATACTTATAGTATACTATAAAACATTTTATAGGTATTATGTTGATGGACGAACCTGCACTGAGAAAGATTTTTACAGCCCAGATGTCCTGGACTATTTCCTGCATGAAGTGAATGCAGCCAATGCTATACTGTCTAAGGTAGACCCAGGCTGTTCTCGATGGCTGGGTGAGACTAGCAGTGCTTATGGAGGAGGTGCACCTGGATTGTCTGACAGATATGTTGCAGGCTTCATGTAAGTTGATTAGTAACGATTAAAATACACACTCAGTTACATGGGAGAATTGTAATTTTGTAGGATGGCAACATAACGGGCTTCACCTTGAACATAAGATGTCCAACTACAAAAGTGTAGAAATTAATAAAAATAATAAAGTCTATACCAATCCGGAGGAGCCTGGACTGTTGGCAGTCTGTTTTTTTCTCGAAATGAGGCAGGACATTTCACACTATAAGAGATTGGGACGAGATGTGATTGGTCGTATCGCCCTTTTGTGTTGGTGTTCACGGCTAAACACTCGTCTGACCCTAATAGAAAATACCTCCCGGCAGTCTAGAGCAGCCAAGTGGCATACATCAAAGACGCATGAAGAGAATATAGTACTTTTTCTACTCCTTCCCTCTTCTCTGCCTGGATGGGGTGCTAGTCCACTGCAGATGAACCCCGGCAATTTTTTCAGGTTGTCCCAACAGTTTGCCCATAACTTCCTGACCAGGGTGAAGAGACGCGGCGTTAGAGTATAATGTATGGCCCACGAACAGAACATAATGACCCCAGTCAGGGTTTGAGCCCCTTGACCACTTGATCCAAACTACATCACGCTAACTATTAGGCCATTACGTCTCTCATAAGAAGAGCCAACCTCCCAAGCAGACGCTTTTTTGAGATCGTCACGTAATCTTCCTCCCCCCACGTGAGGGAGGAAGATTGCGTGACGGGCCTAAAGAGCGTGTGCGTATGAGGCTAAAGAAGAACTAGAGGATGCAGAAAATATCCTGAAGGTCAGGAACTAATTATGCTGACACTATTTCAATGAATGATTATTACTGAGTGATTTACTTTTTCATTTTGTTTTGAAGGTGGCTGGACAAGTTAGGACTTGCAGCTCGGCTTAATCACGATGTTGTCATACGACAGACATTTGTGGCTGGAAATTATGCTTTACTAGATACTAATCTGGAGCCAAACCCAGTATGTACTTCGTTGACTTATAAAACTAGAGCTAGCAAATGAGTTACAATATATTGCCATTTTGTTAAACGAGAAAAGGCCTCAAGGGACTAGTTATTACACGTGGGTAGTCAATTGAAAACTTAAGCTACCATTATCAAGTGTTACATACAGCTGTAGCATTAGGTTCCGAACTGAGAAACTGATATTGTAACTGGAACGTACTGCAAAGTGTTGCTGATATTTCGTCTAGGACTACTGGCTTTCTTTGTTGTACAAGCGGCTTGTGGGAGTAAAAGTCTTGGATGTGAAAGGTGAAACAGAAGAGAACCGGACAACTCGAGTTTACGCCCATTGTTCAAGCAGGTATTGTACATGTATTGTATGTTTTGGTAGTTCTAAGGGAAGATACTCTTATCAAATACATTGCACTCTCTTAATGGAGCTTCAATTCAACCGAAAAAATATTACAATCCCACGTTGTTCGGTCCGGCTGGGACATAAGTCCATATGAGATGGTATATGGCCAACGAGGCGCATAGCGCCGAGTCGAGTTGGCTATAATCATCTCGTATCCAACAAGCACGAGTGGAATAATTGTTTTAAAAACACCCCCAAGAAATTTCGCGTACGCTTATCATATTTTTAGAGCATGGTATAATGGCTCATATAATTTATTTCTTTATTATTATAATAAATATAATAGCTCATATGACTCCAGATAAAGAAAAATACATCTAACTTTCTGAAAAGGTAATGACCATGCTAAAAGCTGAAAGCCGGTGTTTTGTTTAACTAGAAAGGGTTTTATTTTTTTACAATTGATTTACACATTTTATTTACAATACTAACATTACTTACAGTACAATAACAACATTGCTTACAAGGCTAAAACTACTTACAATACTGACATTGCCTGCTAATTAACAATACCACACTGCTCTTACAATATACCGTAACATACTTACGTGCAATTATACTTACTTTACTTGCGATGTTATCATTACTAAATATTAACGTACAATAGTATTTAAACAAAAATATATGAAATAAATCCACTGTCGTTATTTCTATGCATAAATTGCATGTCTACTTGTAAGGTAAATAAGTTGCATATCAATGTAATATTTCGCATGGTGTACATGTAGATGAAGTGTAACAATTGACGTAGTGGATGATAAAAGCCTTTGAACCTTTTTCAGACATTACCCAATGGGTTCTATCACGCTTCTTGTTCTTAATACTCACCCACGTGACCCAGTTGTCCTAAAACTCAGTGACGACCTCAAAGGAAAAGATGTTGATGAATACCTTTTAACTCCGGAGAACGGTGACCTCACGTCAAAGTAAGTACAATGATGTAAATGGAATTGAAACGCAACTCGCTGAACTCAGTTGCGTGAGATGTATTACTAGATTAGTTAAAGGAGCTACGTCACGCTTTCCGGATCTTGCCTGATTTTTTCCAACTTCGTCGTTTGTAATCCATGTTAATCTTCTCCATCGTTAACCATCCTTCTTTATTTGTGGTTTATTATTATCTCTTTGTCGTTTTCCTATCTTAGTAAACTGCTGTTTTCAGGTTTCCTTCAATTTAAAGGTAATTTTGTACGTGGCCAAAATAACTCAAAATACCGTGACTGAGCTCCTTTAATATAAAAGCAAGTGCATCATGTTTGCCATTTTTACTGACCATAAAATGTACCATCTGTTGAAAGTTGTCGGTCGAGTTCAAAGCTGATATTTGCATCTCACTATGACTGAGGTCAGTCCTAGGATCATATAAGAATCATTATGAATTATCCAGTTATTAACCTTCATTATTATATGGCAAGGTAGTCCTTAGGTTAATCCAAACTCCTGATTGGTTCTTTCTTGGTCGGGATTTTGCCGTACGGACCGTTGGTATAGAAACGGTCATCAGCCATGTATGTTTTTTGTTTCGAAAGCTGAAAAATTCATTAGCAAACATGGCCGCCCGATTGCCATTATAATAAACTACTTACTAACCTGCAGTAGCGAGCCCGAGCCGTACTGTAGAACATTGACTTTCGGTTTGTTTTGTACGGACCTCTCGGCGCTCGGTCCGTACTGCCCCGACCTCACGCCCGATTCGTAAGAGGTTAAAGTAGCACTAGAGGTTCTAGTGAAGCATTAAATGAAATGTCCAAGGCTTCTAAAATAGCAGATTCTACTCGTATACTAATGCTAATACTACAATCTGATTGGCTGAGCCATCGTACACTATCAGCCATTAGTGTGTGATGACTTAACGTCGTCTATGAAATGGCGACGTTTTCTGGTTTTTCCGAATTTTCGGAGGAACGTTTAGAAACATATAGATAATAAAATTGCTAAAAAGACTCGAAAAAGGACCCTCACGAGTTGTTGACGTTAAATTCTCGAAATTGCTAAAGAAAATGATGCGCAAGTACTTATCTGCAAATTTTAAACGACAATTCAGTACGCGCGATTTTACATACTGGTAAACTGGAAGCCGTTTAATACAACGTAGAGAAATAAGTGGAAATTGTCATTTAATGGAAATGTCTGTTAGAATTCTACTAAAACAATTTGATTCTTCGTTCTCCATTTCTATGTGTTGATAGTTGATGAGGCCGAACGAATAATCTAATTGTTAATCAATGGCGTGCATCGCGTATCATACCAAACGTCTAGCGAGTTCTCTATTAACTGTCTATTGTATCACTTCCGCCGGCAAGCACTCTGAGAGATTTGGAGCACTGAAGAACCTTTAGAAACATGCCAAAAGATGGCTCATACTTAACGCTAAGTTGATAAGTTGATAATGTGAGGCAGCGTGGCCGAGTGGTTAGGGCGCCGGAATTGAAATCCAGAGGTCGCGGGTTCAAGTCCCCCTCTGATCATTATGCTGGAGTTGTTTCTCGGTAAACCCTCGTTTATCTCCGCGGTCATGCTTGTAAATAACCAACTGGTCTACCTACCGTCAGTTGGGATTTTTTTTTTTTTCTTTCAACTTAAGTGGCATGGCTGTGAACCAGCTAGCTGTAGCTAAGCGCATCGACCACTATAAACATTCAACATTTTTTTAACATAATGTTCTATGGGCATGGTTTAGACACAGTGACTTGTGGTGTTTCTCATTTTATCGTCAAAACGAAATCAAGACCTAAATCCTTGTTTTTATAACAGGACAGTCAGACTGAATGGAAAAGTCCTCAAACTAGTGGATGACCGCACCCTCCCAGACCTCGTGCCGAAGAGTGTGCCGGGATACGATCCTCTTATTCTGCCACCTCTGACATTTGGGTTTTATGTCATCCCAGAAGCCTCTGCGAGTGCTTGTGGTTAGTCATAAAATCATCTCTTTACTTAAAGATGTATTTTCGAAACATAACTAATGAAGTCTTTTTGTGGAGTGAAATGCAAATGTCCCAATTTAAAAAATAATAGCGTAAAAGCATTGACCTTTTTTGTACGTTTTGGTAAAAAAAAAGAAATACAGAAACAAAATGTCCAATTGTTAACGGCAGATAGGAATTTAACCCTGCTCTTTAGTGGCTTGAAAGACGCAGCTGTTTTATGTACATCATAGAAAACTGTGCATACTATTCTTTAATTGAATATATCTCCGCGTAAACAAGTCAGCATTAAAAATTATTTTCATTCATTTTTATCTA
>Ga0126339_10004261_pt1 | contig 10535 bp, 3 predicted proteins | sample OrbTmetagenome_2_FD_92532 | JGI IMG/M metagenome (GOLD analysis project Ga0126339, IMG submission 92532) | Coral microbial communities from Petempiche,Puerto Morelos, Mexico - Orbicella T R C metagenome | ecosystem: Host-associated > Invertebrates > Cnidaria > Coral | place: Petempiche,Puerto...
TAATGATGATTTTAAATATTTTCACTCGTGTGCAATTTGTCGCACCATGTGACTGAATATTCCCCAGCTAAAGTTGGGGAATATCCAAGTGATATTCCCCAATTTTCAAAACTGCGCATGTTGAAAATAGTATTTGAACGATAATAAACACGATTTGGCATGAGAATTTGGTTGGATATTTGTCGTTGAATGTCCTCTAACTTTGTTCCTCAAAGCTCGCAGATTTCCGCAAGCATAAACTGTTCGTTTCTCAGACAGATGTCCATGGACAAATATCCAAGCATATTTTCGCACCAAATGGAGGCTACTGTTTATTTAGCCTGATATTATGAGGAGAAAGGTGATCATGGTCACTCTTGGGAATAAAAGGTTAGTAAGAACTGCATGCTTTTCACCAGCAAGACATCATAAAGAGAAATTCAATTGCAGTCTTGCTCTTTCAGAACCACACTGACCTAAATAAATTATATCAAAAGATACAGATGGCTGTGAGTCAGACTCCATAGGGTCTGATCACTGTGAAGTTTTGCTGGTTTGTAGCATTTCAAATGCAGTGAATAATTAAAATTATTGTCCCATCTAGAATGTGGTAAAACAAATCCCCACGCTTCCCCCATAGTTACCCAATACAAACCCCTCAACTCCACCCCACCCAATTTTTGATGAAAATGAAATTTAAGCAGAAAAATTATGAACAAGACACAGAGATTGCTCTGTTAAGACACCTGCAAGTGTGAAAAGCCAACAATATTGCTTATAATAGCATAGCTCTGACGGCTCAAAGGGCTGCCAAGCGGAGCACCACACCTATATAGGAAACTAAAGGAAACCCAGGCATTGATTTTCTCATGGTTATCATGGCTAGCGGTATTGCTCGTGCACGACTACGACAACAACAGTGGAGTTGCGCAAGATAGCGGCCATACTCCAGCTTATAGGTTGACAGAGACATGCAGCATTGGTTTATAGCATACTTCTTTGATACTGGACACAAAACAAGGTATCCACTGACCAGTATCACATGACTATATCACAGGCTCAAGTTAAGAGCTCATCGAGGTCACATGTTTTTTTTAAGTTGACTGCTGACCAAGTGCTGGTTTTCCGGTTGGATTGTGGGCTCATGTCAGTTTAACTTGTAAATAGTTGTTTGGAAGCCAGTTAAAGCTAACCCAGGATTAAAAGTTAACCAAAGTATCAATTTTTCTTGTATACAAGTGTTTTTCGCTACTTTTGTTTTGTGTAGTTTGAGATTGTTCAAACTCAAAACAGAAGGCCAAACCATATAGAGAAAACCTCAACGAAAAGTTACAAAACTCCAATCAAAATGCTTGCACGTCCTGATTTAGCTTAATTGAGCTTTGAACAACCCAGCTCAGGAGCTCCACTTTTAGGCCTGGCTAAATCTATATATTACTAAAAGGAACACTGATCAATCGGTATACCACCAACAGCTTGCATTCAGCACAAGTGCCTTATCAAAGGTCATCTGTGTCAGTCCATAACTGGAAAAATATACAGCAAACACAAATAGTAGATTCAGTTTCACTTGTTTATGTGATGTCTGACCACATAATAATCTGACTAATGCCTTAAAATATTAACACTTCCATAACAAAATAAGTTCTTTAAAACTGTGTTTCTCTTATGATAAATAATAGTATTTTACTTGACCAATAGTTAATTGAGGTTGGTCCATCCTGTTTTAGAATTGTAATCTTTTGAATAACACTCTTTTTCTAGACAATTTCAAAAATATTTTGCAAGATTATCTCAGACTGATCCTCAGTGACCCAGGGACACATCATTAGGGCAGAGTAAAGATTAAAATAAGACTAAAATATAAGATAAATTAAAAATTAACTCTGATTTTTTTCTTTGCCAATATATTCTGCCCCTGGGTTACCAACATTAAGACAGACTTTCAGCAGAGTTAACTTAAGAATAATCTAGTTGATCCTTTGCTAATCGACATCTTCCATTGGTAACACCTTTACTGTACTGTCATTCTGACCACACACTTCTCTACACCTTTTTAAAACCTCTCGTTCATTCTGACATTCGAATGAATTCATTCCCTCGCCTCACCCCCTCCCCCTGCTCCTTACTTTTCTCATTCACTCACAGTTTTGTTCCCTTTGCATGCTTTTCTGGAAATGCCTGCTACACAGGCTAATGACCATTGACATGGCAAATGACACGATGCACCAGAGAGGAATGTTGAGGAAAACACCTTAGGGTTTTTCGTGATCAAGAAAAAAAGTTTTACTGTAGTTTTATCTTTGTCTTCATTGCAGCAAAACAGGAATGAAAATATAACTTGAATACAACAAATAAGGAAAATATAGACCTGACTCACATACAGTTTTAAAACACTACAAATGTTAAAAAAATTAATTTAACACAATTTAATGATTAATCATGCTTGTAAGTAATGATTGTCGAGTATTTGAACCACTTGTGATTGCAGAAAATACAATAGAGACATTTACTGCTTGACAAGTCCAATCTTCATTAGCATTATAAGCATTTGAAACTAATGTACATATGTAAGTACTGGATTGAGGGAAAAGTACAAATTGTAAATTTTAACTTAAAACCTCTAAACAGTGTTATCTGAAACTGCACAACAGGAGTTACTGTTAGCAATAAAATCTTGAAAATGCGACCTTGGTGCAATCCTGTCTCTGCTCCCAGCGGTTCTCAGGCAATGCTGCTATGCCTGTCAAAAAAAAAATGAAGACATTACTGAATTGCGATTGAAACTGTTGCCACTCAACAGAAGTCTGCAATTGGACACTTTTGATAACTTTCAGATAGGATCCACTAGTCTAGCACAATATCAAAACTATCATGTTCACTGCGCCGTTATAAACAGCTTATGTATAGAGGCATAAACTCAAGTCGCAGCTTGTTGCTCAAGGCCTTCACTTACCATCTGTCAAAGCTTGCTCAACCTTCTCATCCTCGTGGATTTCCCTGTAATACAATGACCATCTCATTATTAACCAATGAACAACAAGTTTCATCTAGGAACAACTTCACCTAAGTAGGGTAAAAAATAACTTAATCAAAATTAGAGAATTCGTGAAGTGTGGTTATTCAGGTACCACTAGTCCTGAGAACATCTGTTTTGGTGACTGAAAGTCTCAACAACCTGAATGGATTAGTCATCCTCTAGTTGTCTCTTATGTCACTAGATTTAAACAATTATTATTTCCACTTTCTTCTCAATTACAACTAGCTTCCATTGACAAGATATGTCCAACAATACCCCCTGCAAGTTATGTTATTTTATTTTTCAACTCTCTTCTCTACGTCTGGAAATTTAGGGTAAAACAAGGTCTCTCTTGTTTGATACGTTACTTCTCAAACTCATTAATAATTCATCAAGTTAAAACAAAGAAAACCCCAACCGTGAAGGAGCTTTGGATCCCAGATTTTGACAGTTCTACTTCTCCGTTCACTCCTAAGTTTTTGCTTCTGTAGAGAAGATATAATTATCAAACACGCGAGACAGTGTTTTATCAGCTACCCAAACACTTCAAATTTCATCAAAATACTCCGCTGTGCATCATATTTTCAACTCTCTTCTCGGTGCTTGGATATCCCAATGAAACACTGTCTCCCATGTTTGATATGTTACATCAAAAATCTTGACACTCTGCTCTGAACCACAATATTACCAGACTTCCCCCTTTCACATAAATTATGATCAAACAGTGAACATTGCACCTTTGAAAATTGCTTCCAAAACAGCAGTGACCTAAATAATTAGTAAACCTAAATATTTATATACCTTACTCTTTCTTCCTCCAGACTGTCGACAATAAAGCTTCTCTTCTGAACCAACTCTAGCAACTCTGACAGTAACTCTCGCTCCCTCTTCAAATCATCAGATGACTTCACTTCATCTAAAGATCAAACAGACAACAAAATTGATGCTGCTGTGATGTTTTTGTCTCATTGTCAAATAATGTACAGCAGTGACTGTTGTAAAAAAAAAACTGCCAACAAGAATCCCAATTTCTGCCATTTCTTTGTAAAAAATCAAATCACAGTGAACAGCACTCTTCTGGAACCTAGACCCCTAGGTCCATGTCTGCTTAAGACTCGGAGGAGCAAAGGGATTTTAATATATGCGACGATCTAATCTTATCCAGAGTGCTGCCATCACAGGCACTATTATTTTAAAATCGTTTTCTAAGATTTAAAACCAAAATTTTATTGCAGTAAAAATGTTAAGTTTATAAATATTATTATCAATGGTAAATATCACTGTGACCACAACAGGGATCATGGTAACTTGTACAAGCCCATATTGCCATAGAAAACCTACTAACTCAGCTGTGGGAGAGACATTTTATTTGCAAACTGATGACACAGCCCCCAGTGTTCTGAGTCATGCTAAGTCCTGTAGTCATCTCCAATTTAAGTTGTACTAACCTCTAGAACCAATGACTGTGTGATGTTTGCACTACATCAATTATTAGTAAATACATTTTCCTGTTCAACTAACTAGAGGTCCATCTCAGGGATGAACTGAAGCAAGCAAAGCACATAATGGGCCAATGACTTACCTCTCATGGCCACCAGCTTTCTCAGTTCTCCTTCCACTGTTCGGTATCTCTCCTCATAATTGTGAGATTGCAACCTTAAAGGAGAATCATACAAACTGATGACAATGTATCTCAGAGGAAAGCAAGCTTAGCCCATTTACTTCAAAACTCTCTTGTCTGATTATCATACATTTCTTTTAATGTTAGCTATTCATGAGAATTTGGTGACACATCAAGACAATATCCCTAAGGTCACTTTATGTTTGTCACCTGTCTGCTTGACAGTTTGACAGTGGGCAGCCTCTCTTTTGTTCTAAAACCTGTGGGGATGAAATATGAAAATCCCAGGGGGACTCCCATACAAAAGGACAGGGTGCTTGTCTTACCTTTTAGGGGTTAAAAGCATGGTTTTGGTACCTCTTAGGGTGCTAAGGCTCAAAAGGTCCACAGCGGGAGCTTTTGCCACACCTTTTAGGGTATTGAGGTGAATTAAATAGGATAGGATACAATGTGTTGCTTTAGAATTGGTACCTGTTAGGGGTGAAAAACACTTCAAGTCACACCCACAAAACAGTATCTTGGTACCTCTTTGGTGGTTCTTTTCAAAATTTCCAACAAGCATCCCCATCCATCTTATATGGGAGTTTCCCGCCTGGGGTGAAAATAGGAGGCAAGCTTTTTTTGGATTCATCCCCACAGATTTTAGAGGAAAACAGAGACTACCTGGAGTCTACTAGCTCGACAGTGTATTGAACAACATTAAATTGTATCCAAAATGTAAGCTCACTTCAGATTTAAATCTCACAGACTGATTAGAAGACTTGCCATTTACTGACCCCTAATTGGAGTTGTGAAGGACAAAAAATTAATCAACTTGTGGAAAAATAACATTGAAAAATTAGGGGGCAAAATTGGGATTATATTGCCTCTCCTAAGCAGAAACAATACAGAAAACATTAACAGCACTTCCAACTCTGCCTGATAACATCCCAACATCAAACTCAAAATTCTCCTTGTCTTAGGAAACTTTGTTTGAGTCCAGAAATGTTCTAAGATGAAATCATCACGTGTTTTAAGGAAAGAAGAAGTCAGGGATTGATCTCTGCACTGGATTTCTGCCAACAAATGATACCAAACTGTATAATGCTGGTTACTTACAGGTATATTAGTTCTGACTCTCTCCTCAAAATTATGTTTCGTTCATGAACCACACTAAGCCACTCCCGCAGAAGGTCATCTTCACAGTCATTGAAGGGTCTTTCGGCTATCAATTGAATGAATTCAAAATCCTGTCATATTCATTATATAAAGTGTAGAAACTGAATGGGCAATTTTAAGAACCAGATAAAGCATTCTCGCTCAATAGTCACTCATACTGATTCTGGTGTGTTTTTAACCAGCCAACAGAATCCTTTGTTTTCCTCCACCATGCATTGTGAGGACTTTGCAGACAATCACAAATAAAGCTTGTTTTAGTGCTCAAGTTGTTGTCACTGTGTTATAAAAGAAGTGGTTCATGCTTTTAGCTGTGTGTTAAACTCATCACAAATAGATGAGCTTGGGAACTGGTGCCTGAAAGGTTAGTGGGGAGCAGAAGCCGTAAGTGGAAGGGGAGGTATCCATGGCAACCCTGGAAGTGGGAACCACCCCAAAAAGCAGCCACTAACTGGCACTGTCACACTGACCGCAAAGATTCGCCAAAATACAAAGCAAATGATCTGCAACAATCAGCTGGCAGCACAGTACGTGCAATGCAATGTGACACAACAGCCCTGCAAATCTCCAAAGGGCCGCCGGGGAAACCGGACAGCACTTTTTGCCAAGCCCTGTAAGGGGCAATAAAATCTACTAAGAGATCATTCAATACTTACAGTCCATACTTTCTCTCAAGCTGTGCTCAATCTCCACACCTCTTCTTTCCAAATCCCTATGTAATGCCTCCAGGGACTGCAATTCAGAATCAATCTCTGATGGAGATAGGGTTATTTCCTCCTCTTTAATCAGGTCAGCACTATTAAAGCTGCCGCTTTTAGAATCACCCCGCAAAGAAAAAATAGCTTCTCTTTCTGCTCTGCTGGTTCTACTTTTCTCTCTGCCAAAGCAAAACTCACCCTCAACTTCCATCACACACTGATGTTCCTCTGCAATTCGATGATCCTCAAAGTCCCAAGGCTCCATGGTTTCAACAGTAAAAAATCGACTGTTAATTTTGGTTGTTGATGATTCTTGTGCAATGATGACAGACATTCGTGGAGAACTGCATGATGAACTTGTGTCAGTAAGCGAGGTTCTATTACCAGTTGATAAAGGAAGTGACCAAAGAACCTCTGGGGAATAATCACTTCCTGGTGACGATGGATGATTGGAGGTTTGCAGATCTCTGCTGGTTTCATTCAACAGTTGTTCACTTGGTGTCAAAACAGTAGCACCACCCCCGGGAAAAGAAAATTCTGCAGCAACTTTCAAATTTCCAGCCGGGACTTTGCCATCTGGTACAGAACTCAATAAATTACTTTGCGTGTAGGATGGCATGTCGATTCCACTGTCATGTGATGCTGCATGTCTTTTTAAACCTGGAGAACGTCGTTCCCCATTTAAAGACTCAGGACTAGCAGGTTCAATTTGAAGAGAGGGCACCTCATTGGAAACACCATCAGACTTAATAACAGTGTAAGCTTTTGTCTCATGAGACATACTACCAAGGTTTTCTGATGACAGTGGACTTTGACTGTCAGCTGCAACGTTACCTTCTGTTTTGCCCTGATTGGAATCAATATTTATCACTGCAATGTGTTTAGCTTCATCACAAGGCTCCTTTCCATCACTAGTAGTACCTTCCTCATCACCAGTAATACTATCGATATCTCTAGACAGAGATGAATTATCATTCACATCCTTAGATTGAGATGAATTCTCAGCACAGTTGGACTGACGTGAATTATCAAAATCCTTAGCTGATGAATAATTATCACCAACATCCTTACAAGACGCCAAATTTTCTCCAGCTTCAGGTCCAGTAGAATCACATTTTTCTTCAGCACCTCCTGTTGTAATATCTGTTGTTTTTGGTGCACTTGATTTCCGTTCTACACTCTTTGATGACTGAAATGATTTTGACCGCATCAAATTTGATTTCCCTCTTACAGCTTTGCTTTCGCTACTACTACCAGCCATGTACATTTTTCTTAACTCTTTGACGCTTCTGCGGCTTGCACCAAGGTTTGGTTTCTTGAGTTCAGCCGTCTTTCCTGTTCCATTTCCTGAAAGTTTTCTTGAGGTAGCAACATGAGAGTCTGTTTGTTGTTTCCAGGCAGAAATGCACCTTAGTTCTCTCTGAATTTCAACACTTTTCTTCGCTAGGTTGTTCTTGTGCTTCACCTCAATCATGTCATTGATATTGAGAAACTTTTCTCGCAGTTTCTGAACACTCTTTGGAGCCACCGGGGGCTCAATCTCATCAGAAACACTTGTCTTGTGTGACCCCACTGACTTTGTTGAATCACTGTTCACACTTGAACTATCCTCTGAACATTTACGTTTGTCACTGTTTGCCACGTTCTCTTCCTTAAAATCACTCTCACGACTGTCAAGATCACTTTTAGAAGAAATACCTTGTCCCCTTCCATCATTATCAAGTTTTGTTTCATCCTTGTCAATTGACGTTTTTGGTAAAACATACTCACAGCCATTTAATAATTTACCTCCCTCAGTTACCTTACTTTCAGTTGCCCTCTTAAGCAACTCTTCTTTAAATGAAAAAAACAAGTTTGGGGAAGCCTCTTTCGTAGTCCTATCCTCATCATGTTTCTTCAATTCAAAAGGTTTTACCAGAATTTTCTTCCCTTCCACCTGTTCCTTATTAGATAACAAATCAAACTTTGGTGATGATGACACCAATGGAAGTGTGCTTGGCCCATCTGTATTCAAGGTACAATTTGTTGCATCACCACGATTATTTTCGACACTGTCACTTTTATCAGGTAACCTGGTAACAGGAGCTCGCCTTTTGTTCACTGGTGACCAAGAAGTTTTTTCCCGCTCCCTTGGTTCTCCTGAATTAACACCTTTCCCTTTTCCTCCAAGTTTGCCTTTAACCCTCCCACCACCAGAAAATCTCCTCTTCTTTTCTCCTTCACTCTTGGTCGCCTGTGACTTCTCGGGTCTGTTTGATGAATGTGAATGCCTTGGTCCCTTAACAGTATTAGTCTTCTTTTGGTTTAGAGGCTGAGGTAATGCAGGTAATGTTATTGCATTTCTTTTTACAACAGAAAATTGTCTTTGAAGAGGGCTTTTGTTGTGTTCTTGCTTGGGTGGTTTAGGTGAACTTTTATCAGACAGATTAGGGGAAGATTCAAGGGACAGGCTCGGCTGTGTGTGGGGTTCCTGTGACACATCTGTTAAAGGCTCCAGCTTAATTTTGATAGGCTGCTTTCTTGGAGCTGTTGGTAAAGCAGAGATAGAAATCTATTAGCTTGATTAAGTCCATCATTTGGTTAGTTGGCAACCTGATAACTACTGTTAAAACATACACGTAATGTGTTGTTCCAGAAAATATCCATTCCTCTCCCACAGAGGATTTTTTGGTTTAAACCCCCACCCCCACCCCACTCCTTTCGAAATTCCAGTTTTGGTTCATACTTTCCTTTAATTATGTTGGCTTTTGAAACTCCCCTCCCCCCTTGGAATTTCCAATAACCCTCCTTGGGGTAGATATGGATATTTTCTGGAGCCACACAATGATAGTTTTGAGCCAATCAGAGCACAGCTGAGAATCCAATCCGTAATTTAATGATTAATTATTACCTCCGGTACAGTCAAACAAACAGCAAAACTTCTCTGTTTCAGGAAAATAATGATACGTCCCAGGTCGAAGGCATGCACTGCACTTATCACATCTGAAACATGCTCGGTGAAACAGCTTTCTTTCTGCAACCAGCCTCTCCATTAGAAACACTCTACTGTGACAAATAAAACAATCATTTCCCAAGAATGGTGATTTTCTTGCCATGCTAGGAGACCGTTCTTCAGAAGTTCTGTTCTAAAGGGAACACAATTAATAGATCATAATTTGTACTTATTTGGTGATGATAGTTACTATTCTACTTCAAGCACAAAAACAGAATGAGGGGTGGTGAATGGTAATTGCAAGGAAGGCCTGGTGCAACTAGCATTTTTCTTTGCAAGCCTGAGAAATTTTGACTTTTTAAATTGCAAGACCAAGACTTTAAAGCGTTTTAAATGTGAGCACGAGACGTTCAGACCTCATATATGAAAACAAAGAAACAAATTGTGACTTCAAGACTTTTTTAGCCTTGCAAAAAATCAATATTCTGAGACATACAGCTTTGCGAAAAAATCAAGGGTGCAAGATGCACATAACCGCTCAAAAAACATGACTATGAGACCTGTGGAATTTGACAAAAAATTTGCATGCAACTAATGGTTTTTGAAGGATCACTCACCACTCCTAGAATGACAAACAAACAATAAACCCTGCTGGCTGTTTTCAACACTTACTGTCTCCAAGCTTGTTCTCATGGGGTCCACACTTAAGTATTTACCATGACTGTGAACCTGTTCCTTGCTCTTTGACGATTCCTCTTTGGTGTCTGACTTGAAAACATTGCGCAAGGCTGTAGCAACCCTCTTAGCATGGCCGGACAGGAGGTAGATCTGATGCGAGGGTGACGTGCGCTTGCTGCCTTTGTGGCCTGTGGATTCACTTCTTGCCTTAGGCTGGATGTTCATCTTGGTGGAATAACCTTGGTTTGCTTCAAATAAATGAAAAAGGGAGTACGCAAGACATTAAGTACTTCCAGGCATTGGAACTCATAGGAAAATCAGATAGAAGGGGGATTTCAAAACGATTTTCAAGGAAAGTATGAAGTAAAATTGAATAATTCCTGAGGGGTTAGGGAAGGAGCTAGATTCAAACCAAAATCTCTGTCATGTTCCATATTCTGGAACAACATGTGA
>Ga0126339_10004262_pt1 | contig 10534 bp, 10 predicted proteins | sample OrbTmetagenome_2_FD_92532 | JGI IMG/M metagenome (GOLD analysis project Ga0126339, IMG submission 92532) | Coral microbial communities from Petempiche,Puerto Morelos, Mexico - Orbicella T R C metagenome | ecosystem: Host-associated > Invertebrates > Cnidaria > Coral | place: Petempiche,Puerto...
CCACTCCCCCCCCCCCCCCCCCCCCCCCCCAAAGCGCCCCCCCCCCCCCTCTCCAACGTTGTTTGGCAACAAATTTGTTAAAAAATGTTTTTTTTTTGGAAAGCGCAGTATTAGGATGTTTCGGGGGTGTTTTTATAAGAAAAAACCCGCCAAAAACAAACAAAGAAATAAGGGGGGGGAAATATTGTTCCCCCCCCCCCCCCCCCCCCCCCCCCCTCGATAGGATGCTAGTCCATTGCAGGTTACTTCCCATCATTCTGTCAGTTTGCCCCTATCAATTCGCTGCAACCCATCCATACAAGTCACCTGGGTGAAGAAAGGCACTGGCCACGTAGAAAATTACCTTTAAATTGAAGGTAACCTAAAAATAAAAGTTTGCTAAGATAGAAAAACACCAAAGAGATAATAATAAACCATAAAGGAACAAGGATGGTTAAGAATGGAGAAGATTGACACGGATTACAAACGACAAATTTGAAAAATGTAGGCTAAACGTTCCATGATGCGCAACCCGTGACGTAGCTTCTTTAAGGGACTTGTTCAAGAACACAACACGAGCAACCACCGCTGGGCTAAAACCTAGCTCTCACGAGTCCAGCGCATCACCTCGACCGTATGACAGACACAGTACAGTGTATATGTTAAAAGCACTAAATGTGCACCGCGTTGTTCATAATTTTGTCTTGTTTTAATTCAGAGCGAGAGCTTGTCATGGATCTTGAAAGGCTTAAGTTAGCCAAGTCTGTGAAGCCCAAGAAAAGTCGAGATAAGGTATACAATGGTTTTACTTTTTACCATTACCAAGAGGTCTCTAATTAACAAGATTGCTGAAGAAACCCTTTTTAAACCACTGCGGCGCACGCTTCGTTTTTTAGTACTCTATTCATATTGTTTCACAGATTTATTCGCGATGTACGTAATTCGTTATAAAAACTCACTTTTGTATGACCGTGCATTATGTTACAGTGCGTTTAGGTGTTAGATGAATTTACAATTCTTTCTGTTGCTACATAAGTGCGCTTCAGTATGATTTAGTTTTAATCAGTAGTTCGTATAGTGTGATTGCCCGGGTGAGGATAGTTCTGACTGAGAACTGTTGTTGGTGACTGACGTTTCGACAACCTGATCGAAAGTCATCTTCAGTCAAGTGAATCGTGTAATAAGGTTTAATGGGTTCCCTTCGTATTTTGCGCCTCACAAGATGATAAACGAAATCTTCTATCCTTTTAGTCTCCCTCCAAGATAGAATCACTGGTGACAACCTTGGAAAAAGAGCGAGATTATTACAAGAGCGAATGTGAAACACTTCAGGATATGATGAGAAGGCGCCTGACAGCTGTGGAGTCACCAGCGACCAAACGAAAAGGCGGGAAAGGCAAAGCTAAGGTATACTTCTTACGGTATTTTGATTTAGTTTTGTTTAGGTGCAAAATTACCATTAAATCAAAGAAAACGTGGAAATGGTTTACTAAGAGAGAAAAACACCAAAGAGATAATAATAAACCATAAAGGAACAAGGATGGTTAAGGATGGAGAAGATTAACGCGGATTACAAACGACGAACTTGAAAAATTTAGGCTAAACTTTTCAAGATGCCCAAACCATGACGTAGCTCCTTTAATCACGATAAAGGAAAAGTTATGATTTCCGCGTTTGTGTTACTGTTCATCGAAACGCCAGTCAGTTGAAAGCTAATTTACGGTGCTTTTGAAAACGTATTTTGATTTATTTGCAGACTGTGGGTCATCTTGAAAGCATGACACAGCTCCTGCAGGAGGAAAGGGACTTCTACAAGCGTGAATGTGAACTGCTTAGAAACATGAAGGAGAAGAGCGTGTTAATGTCACCTCCAACAAGGGAAAGGGTAATGAACTAACTGCTCTAACTCCGCAGTTTACGTTGTCGCTGTTCACATTATAGAGTAAGAATAAACTAGAAAACAACTAAATGTAGCCTAAAACTCCTTATAGTGATCTATTTGAGCTATACTCTTATTTCCCTTAACTTCACGACTTAATAAAATAATTTCTGTACGTGTTTTCACCGTCAACGTTGCTACTAACGTAAAGTTATATGCAGTTCTTTAGACGTTTCTTGCTTTCTTTTCCTTTCGCGCTGCGCCAAGTCGCCTGTGATTGGATAATTCGAAATTGAATTTGCCTGTTGATTTTATGGCACTGATTTGTTCTGTCAGGTATCACGTGACAGCCCCAGTGAAGTGAATCGTTTGAGAAGAGAAAGAGACGAGCTGCAGTCACTTGTGGAGAAGTTTGAAAAACATTTAACGGAGGTGCAGAATTCAGTGCATTAAATGGCTAATATAGTTTGGTTAACAAGTGTTGATTTAGCAAATCTTCGTTGATTTACTCAAATAGTTTCTAATTCTTAATATTCAATCACAAACGAGAACTCGGAAAATTGTCACTTCGTCATGACCCCATGAGACTATGCCATGTTGCGTAGCAACGTCAGTGACGAATACCGCTGAACCACTCAACAGTTGGAGATGGGAATTTATTTTCAACTGGGTCTATTTTCTACGACTCCTAGATATTGTGAAAACCATAATATTAATTATATATTCTTAGATAGTTAAGTTTAATATTTATAACCAATTGTACATACATTTTTACTTTGTTATTTTGTTTTCTTGGCGCAACCGAAAACTAGCTGGTGCGTCCTGTAGACTCTGCTTATCAAGTCTATGGGACGTACCGTTACCATAGCTAAGTGTGTTGTCCAAGTACAATATACTGTCTATGTGTATGTCTATAATGCTCTAATGCTATTAATGCTTTTTCAGATTCAGGAAAATGTGAAGACGCTAACTCAGGACAGAGACAATATTCAACTACTTTACGAGCAGGTTAGTATGCACCAGTCTTTGCTGGAATTGCTTTTAGACATGAATGCAGTGTAAGAACTTGAAATTGCAAAACAGGCTGTGGAGAGAACGACCATGTTAAAAGACGAGTCGGGTAACGGATAGAGTGTTAATAGTCTCTCTTTGTACCCAGGCTACAGACGAAATCCAGAGATTACGACGCCAGGTTTCCCAAGCCCGGTCCCCTTCACCCTCGCGTGCAGCCTCGGCGGTTTTAACACGAGTGGAGTCTGAGAGAGACGAGGCCTTAGCGGAACTTCGGAGGACGAATACCCAGCTAGATAACTTGGAAGATAAATCTAAGGTTCGTTGTGAAAATTATTAAAATTGTGGATCTTTTTAGAAAGTTAAATAAATTCCACGAAATAAATTCCACGCAATGCAGATACTAGACTCAGGTTAATGTCATTTTATCCAGGCATTGAAGGAAAGCGGTCTTCAAGAGAGAAGACGGTATGAGGATAAAATCGAGAGATTAGAATCCATGCTGGAGAAGGTAACTAACGATTTATATTAAAAAGAAATCTAGGCTTTCCATGGTCTGTTGAAATCGATAGTGTGTTTAGTTTGCGTTTCTCAAACTTGGTGTTTTTCAAAGAGCTATTTATCTGCTGATGAAAGCCCGGCTATATAGCGAACAACATAACAATTTCGGAGCATTAGCTAACGGTCACTTCTCTCGACCAAATCAAGCTCAACTAAATCTGTATTCCTTTTTGGCTTGCGCTTATTGTGTTCTTGTTCGCTCTGGAGCGGTCAAAGTCCAAAGTACATGTTATCATTCTGACCAATCACAATGGACACTAACAATCCAGCGAACCAATCAAAACTCGAATCAAGCATGCAGTCGACGCGCCAACACAAGCGCAAGCGAGCCACGATTGGCTTTGGTTTCGCCTCTGATTGGCTGAGAAAGTGGCGCGAGATTTTTAAACCAATCACTAAGAAGCATAGAAATGTAAATCCAGTCAAATGAGAACTACTTTCGAACTACTTTCGAACTCAAGTGAAAATCGTTCTACAAGCAGCGACTAAGGCACGCACCTTATATGGACTAACGGGATTTTTCAACGTCAGGTCGAGGCAGACAGAAATGAGCTCCACACACGGGTGACGTCACTAAGAAACATGGTTTCCAATCTCGAGGACCAGCTGAAGCAAACTACTGCCCAGCTCTCCATGGCAAAGGACTCGGGCTTGGAACTTGAAGCCGAGGTTAACAAAGTACAACTTACCGCTGACCAAGCTAACCGCACGGCGGAAGACATGGAAAGGAGGCTGAACAGGAGAGCAGGAGAATTGCAAGCTTCGGAAGAAAAATGCGCGCAGCTGGAACGCAGACTAGGTAAACCGGGATACAACTAACGGGGAGTATATCTAAACCAACATTAGCGCGTAATGGCTAAATTAAGTGTCCACGCCTAAAATTGTTGTGAGCGCAATTTTTCAGTGGCAGAACCTCGGTCTCCTTCTGCAACATCGCACGCAACAATAGCGCCATTTCAGATTTGCACTACCGGCAATATTGCTTGCAATGGCGTGAATTGTCAGAAGCCATTTCCGGCCCACCTGAAAAAAAATACCTAAAAAAAAATTAATTGTTTATGTAGTAATATTGCTTTCATGTTGTAGAGGAAGTCGAAAAAAGGAATGCAGAACAGAGTTTTGAGACTGCCGAGATACGAGCAACACTAAAATCATTGGATCGTGAGCGAGATGATCTACAACAACAAGTGGACGAGAAGACAGAGGAGATCATGAATCTTGAGGCAAAGAAAATACAGTCGGTATGAACTCATGCTCATTACTTTATAAGGCTCCGTCCACACTACGCTGGAGAAATTTAAAAACGGAGGTTTCACTCTGAAAACGCATCAAGTGTTTTCCGTTGACACTACGCCGGAGCAATTTAGAAACGCAACAATCACCGGTCATTTTGGATTTGTGTTTGAGGAAAACTCGGTCAGGGAAATCACGTGAATATCGTGACGTCATCGTTATCGAAAAGCTCCGTTTTCAAAATGTTTTCCGTCCACACGAAAACGCAAAGCCGGCGTTTTCAAATTCCTCCGGTTTGAAGAGCGTTTTCAAAAAGCTACGTTTATGTGACGGATTAGTGTGGACAGAAGGCCTAACCGGAGAAATAAAGCTGTGTTTTCAAATTTCTCAGGCATAGTGTGGACACTGCCTAACTTACCAATCATCACATGGTTTATTCCTCGAAATGACACGTCTTAATAACGCATAAGAACTCTACTTGTCCTCTTCCGCAAGCCCTTTTTTGCGCAAATACGCGCCTTGACAATATATCATATCTGCACTTTCTCATTACGTGCTATGATATTACTTTTGTTCAAATCAAGCGTAAGCCAATTTATCTGTACTTTCTCTCCTTCATGTATCACGTAATCACTTTTGCTCAAATCACGGATCACGCACAATATCTCACAGTGTACTTTCTTTCACGTATCACTTACTCATTTTTGCTTAGATGACGAATCCGAATAATACTACATTTTTTTCCAGTTTCAACGTACAGTCACGTAGCCATTTTTGCTCAAAACAGGTATCACACATACTATCTGCACTTGCATAGCTTCACGGATCACGCGCTCACTTTCGCGCAAATCACGCAGTAGCCGATATAATCTGCACTTGAGTTCTTTAACGTGTAAGTCTTTCACGTTTTACACACAGTCACTCGTCAATCGTTTTTGCTCAAATCACGCATTATATCCACACTTACGTTCCTTCGCGTATCACGCGCTCATTTCGCGTAAATCACGCATCACGCACCACCTGTTTGTCTCACAAGAAAGATTAAGTTGATTTGGTTAAAACTTTCCTACTTTTGATCTTTCCGGATTAAATCACTTTGATTCCGAATGTAGTTAGTTTTACATGTCATAGCTTTAAAATAGGAATATAAGCATTGTATTATAACCTTTCAATTTTCGTGAAATAAACGATTAATTTATTAATTTGTACGCACTTAAAAAAGATTTAAATTTGTGTACAAGCAATTCCTGGATGTCTTAGGGAAGTTAAACACTTTGACAGTCCTTTAAACACAAGACACTCCTAGACTCAAATTAATTATAAAAATGAATATAAAATAATTCATTCAAGTATCACTGTTTCGTTTAGCAGCCAAGTACATCGCTGCCGAAACGGCGCCTGCGAAACTTTGTCGTTTGTGGCTTATCGTATTTCCATAACAAAGATGGCGTGCGTTTTTCCGCGACAGCAATGAAAAATATGTATATTTTGTAGCTCCCTGCCTGAAAGAAGGTAAACAAATTGTTTGGAAAGCTTGTCAAACAATGGAAGTTTTGCTCTGAGGCGTCCGGTTTGTTTACTCTATTATCAAACAACGCCGTGTTGTTAATTGAACAAATTTTTGCAGGTGCTTCCGTAGTAACAATTTTTTCATGTTGTTGTGTTCATTTCATGAACAGCGCGGTGAATGGAGACAACAAAGTCGAAAGGAAACAGTATTCGCTGGTTAATTTTTCAATTTTAATTATATTACATAAGTGAATCGTCAAGGTTTCGTTTAAAATCATTTCAAAAGGACGATTTCTTTCTCGAAGCATACCCTTTACAAGTCGCCGGAGTCCTTTCAGCCTTACACAAGAAACACGTTTCGGAAATTTCTTTGTTCTGCTAAAGGTTTATGTAGCAATGGCCTGGTTAGCTGCTCTTCACTCTCTAAATTATCTTAAAACATTTGTTGAAGGCGATGAGGTAAGGTAAACATATTTTCAACTTCGTTTGTCATTCCTTTACATGTACGATGGATTTGTTAAAGGAGTCGAGACGCTTCAAAATGCCTTCGACAATGACTTCGGGATGTAAGAATCTTTTGAGTTTAAATAATTTCGACCACATTTCTTGCTTTCTCCTTTGTTATAATATACACTTTACCCTTAATGCGTGATCAATTTGATACAAAATTAATCAGTTTTGGAAAGTATTTTGCATATTCAGTTATACTATAAACTTCTATTTGTTGCAATGTGGGCTGTTTCGATTCCAAATAACGCCAAACCGTAATTCACCATTGCGTGGCATGACTAAGTAGTTCAAATGTTCGTGGCCAGAAATTCATTCTTCTTCGAAAGGCTAGGTCAGTTAAAATATCTGCACAAGGAATATGGCTTATTTGTTGTTTAGCGATGTCTTGAAGGTAGCTTTATCGACGTTTTCTCACTTCATGACTCAGTTTGACTATACTAACTTAGAACAAATTTTGAGCAAAATTTTATCAATTGCAGTGAAATGTATTATCCTTGCTGCTGTCAAGTTTACTTTCGGGACCCTTCGGATCAAAACAAACTTTCGGATTTGATCGGAAACACTTCGCTGACTATACCGACAGCGTCGATGATAACTTCGTATACGGAAACCTTCGCGAGAGAAAAATTTTGTTAGGAAGTTTTACATTTACTAAGTAATTTCTTTTTTGCCTTTTCCTTTCAAGAGGAAGAATTAATTTGTTGTCTCGTCGCACAAAAGGCACTGACCAGCGCTGCTGAATTATAAATTCGTACAAAAAAGAAGCGAAGGCATGAACTGAGAAAGTAATATAAAGTATGTGTAAAAAGAAAGTTAGTGTAAGTAGCTAATGTTCGCTCTCAAGTACAAGTTCTGAATTTCTCGGAATTTCTATTTTTATCTCCAATTTTAGGAAAAGGCAGAAAGCGAGCTCAAGATGAACATGGAAGATGTCGAGGCTCGGTTAAGGTATTTTAGCCACGTTATTTCTAGTTAATGTGGGTGCATATAATGACAAACTAAAACAGAAAGAACTTCTGTTTTCCTTATCGACAGTCACGCCATAGAACAGGGTGGCCTGAAGGACAGAGAAATTAAGAGTCTGCGGAGACAGTTAGATTCCAGGGACGATGAGTTGGCTGAGATGACGAGAGGAAGAGAAGTGGCTTTGAAAGAAAATAGGCGACTTCAAACAGATCTCAACACGATGACAGAGGAACATCAGGTAAGCGAGAATGCTATCCACCACGCCCTCACAGCACGGTAGGAATTTTTCAATGAACTCGTCTTCTATAAACGAAGAAGCCGATGGCAAATCGCAGTTGGTTTTAATTTTACGCCTAATTGGTCGAACAATAGCAAGTTTGCTCATGAATTAGCCAATAAAAGACCTCGTTAAATGCAAATGAATGTGCTCAGAGGTTTCATTGACGTTTTCAGCAGGAGGACAAATGGTTTTCACCAGCGAAACGTTTTGAACTGAACTTCTTTGTAAGAAACATTATCCTCTAGATGGTCAAACTGGTTGGGAAAAATCACTCTCACAGCCGGTCAATTTGCCCAGTGCCCGGCCCTTAATGAAAAACCGTTTTCATTTCATGTAAACAGCGTTGAGTCCCAGAAGTGATAAAAAGTACCAAAGTGCCTACTTAGTGTTTTGTATATAATAAAAACTTTCTTCTGTCCAAGTTACTTTTCTAACGGACATAGAATGTTTGTTAAAATGAAATGTCCACTGTCTTCCTCATTTTTCCAGGCGATTCACCAACAACTGCAGGAGGCCCTTGAAGAACAAGAAAGTCTAAAGGTTCAAATATCTGAGTACGCCAGGCAAGTGGCCCGTGTAGAGGAACTTCTGGCTCAGAAGGTAACTTCCATTCATAATCTCATATTCTCAAACTCATTTATATAATTCATCAAGTTTAAGCAAAGGAAATCATGACTGTGACGGTGTTTGGATATCTGATCTTAGTAAGTATGGTTTTTACGATTTAATTTATCTCTTTTCTCCTCAGTTTTAGTTTCGAGTCAGAAGATATATCAAACAGTCAAGACAGTGTTTGACCACATTTCCAAACACATCGAAATTCGTCATAACTACGCGTCGCATTCTCAACTCACTTCTCGGTGTAATGAAATGTGGTCAAACACGGTCTTTAGAGTTTGATATCATTACTTATGCATGGATCTCGAGAATTAAAAGCTTTTTTTTTCTTACAATTTCAACTTCTTTGAGCATTTTTTTCTTTCAAGTGTGTCTTTGTTAGGCTTGAGCATTCTCAATTAAGCTATTCGTTCATGTTAAAAGATAGTTTCCTTTAAGGAGCTACTTCACGGTTTGCGCATATTGAAAAGTTTAGCCTCAAGTTTTCAAATTCGTCGTTTGTAATCCGTGTTAATCTTCTCCATCCTTAGCCATCCTTGTTCCTTTATGGTTTATTGTTATCTCTTTGGTGTTTTTCTATCTTACTAAACTGTTATTTTCAGGTTTCTTACCATTTAAATTTTTTTATGTGGCCAAAACAACTCAAAATACCGTGACTGAGCTCCTTTAACTTCTCAAGTTCAACCATCCTTTTACGACCACAGTTCCTTTTTCATCAGTTACTGCCTTTTTTGTGTTTTTGTACTTAAGTGAAAAAACAAAAACAAATAATAAGGTGCCTTTCCATTTCGAAGTAATTTTGTACAACACAAAAAATGAATTATTTAAGGGTGGTAGAACTTTATTTAAAACTCGTATTTCATTTGCCTTGGAAAGCGGTATGATAAAATCCATGTAGACCCCTCCTTTTGAACAGGCTTCTTTCTATCTAAGGATGTCTTCCTTCGCTCTCAGATTAGTACTTAAAAGTTATTTCTCGACCTTCCAGGAGCAGGAAAAAGAGGAATTGTTGGAGCAATACCGGGTGTTGTCGAGTGAAACAGAGAGACTTGTATCTGAATCCAAGGTGTCTGCTGGCAAAGTTACCAACTACCACATGGAACTAGTACAAAAACAAAGATCAGAGATGGAACTAAGCGATAAAATTAGACGACTTGAAAGTGAAATTCAACAGGTAAATCATATCTGCGCGTAAAATTCTGTTTGTTTGTTTTTTACGTAAATGGGAATTTCATTCTCTTTTTCTCAATTAGTAACCATCAATATACAAATAATAAATTAATAATGTGATCTTAAATTCATCGATTTACATTGCATAAAAGGTCGTTGCCATAACATAAGACAAAGCTCAAAAGAATTAATTCTTTACAAGTTTAGGTATTATAAAAGGCATGTTACGAATGAGGTAAGTAATGATGAAAATGATGTGGCAGATATCTGAGACAAAAAAAGCATTTCACCCGCTGCTTCTGCTTGAATAAAATTACCGTCTCTAGACTGCATAGAAATGATTGTCAACGAGTTATAGGTAATGGTTTCAAACCAAAATAACATTTCATCTCAGTTTTCAATACGTAATTTAATATGAAAGGCTAGTTATGATAATTGTGTCAGGCAGATTAATTCTATTTCTGTTTTGGAACCAAGTCTCTCTTTTTCTCAAAAGCAAAATAAATTATGGGAGAATTATCATCTTTAATGTAACTCAAGTATCGTTGACTTAAATTTAAAGAGTCCCACAAAATTCCAAAACTTATAAAAAAAACTATTTTTACTAGCATTACTAAAACTTTCCTACACTACAAGATCTTAACTTTCCTTTCTTCATTTACAGCAATCATTGTTCTCTATTTTCACTGTACAGTGTTTGACATCTGTTTTATGCATTCTTCATTTATGCTGATTAAAAAAAAAGGTGCTTTCAGCATCTGACCGAGCTAGCAAAGAAAAATCGTTGAAATTTAAATAGAACTTGTTGTAACCTACTA
>Ga0126339_10004263_pt1 | contig 10532 bp, 4 predicted proteins | sample OrbTmetagenome_2_FD_92532 | JGI IMG/M metagenome (GOLD analysis project Ga0126339, IMG submission 92532) | Coral microbial communities from Petempiche,Puerto Morelos, Mexico - Orbicella T R C metagenome | ecosystem: Host-associated > Invertebrates > Cnidaria > Coral | place: Petempiche,Puerto...
AATCAGACCACTGTGTACCAAAACTCTAGTTATACTAAAAGTTCTGAAAGTAACAACCCTCGTTGCTTTTGGATTTACCACTCCTTCTCTTCTCTAACTTTGGGGTTTGCAAATGTTTGGGTGGAGGGGTTACTTTCAAGGCTAAAACAGGTACCGTATTTCAGATGACCCATCTTCCAATAAAACAAAAATATTTTGTAAATATGAGCAGAACTGAAAAGGATACAAATTGTTAAAATAACATACATTACTCAAAACAGGTTTATTCACTGCCTTTCATCTAGTTATGTTGCTTGTACTTATGCTTACAGGGTAGTAACAAACAGCCATAGGAAACACGAGTCACAACCTGAGCTAGACAACTTTAAATGGTGCATTAATTCAAACACACATAACCAGGCTTTTAGCCTGGATTTGAACAGTGGGCGTCCAAAATGTGCCATAAGGTCTGATCAAAGGATTTTCTTGAAAAAGTGGCTGTCCACAGGACACCTCGACACCCATCTGGCTAAAAGCGTGCACATAACTTATGTGTACGTCTTGGGCCCCCAGATGCATTGCGTTTTGAACTCTTCAACGTCATAGGCATTGGACAATGTCACTTAAGTTAACAGTTAACAAATGACATTGTCAAACAGTAAAAAGTAACACAAAATAAACACAACTTACAACTGGGAGTTGCTTCTGTTTTTCACATAATCTCTTACACAACACATAGCTGCTACACGACCTAAGTTAAAGAAAAAGCAAGATTATAACATTATTTTATCATACATATCAAGAACTTCAGGAGGAAGATTTTAAAATCATCACAGGTAAGTACTCAACTGAGGCAGCTGTAAAAAGAAAGCCTGATAAATTCAGGCCTGAATGGGATTTCTGCGATACTGGTTCATCAACCTGGCTAAGTTATGTTTATCTCTCAAGTCTTTACATTACTTTGATTGCATTCATCACTGAACTAACTGTAGATGTAGCACTAGGAAACTAGCAGCATGAGCTATTATTTCACGATTGTTTGAAGGTGATAATGGTCATTACTTATGTGCAATCAGACATCACACATTGCTTATCAAAGTTCTGTACATAAATATTACAAATATACCAAAAAAGCCAACACTGACCTCAACCAAAACAAACTACCTCTTTCTTCTTCAAAAAAGTTCAGAATTACTTTCTTGCTAAATCTAGATTTTTTTAACTGCTTGTTACTTTCTACAGACTCTTGTATTCCCTATAGCGCAGCTCTCAAATACAAGACTCACAAGTTCCATAATTAATTTACTTACAGATCTCCTTTAGGCCACTGCCAGAAAATCCTTCAGTTCTTTGTGCTAATTCATCTAGATCAACGTCTTCTTCAAGCTACATGTAAACGCAAAACATCATGCTTAAATGTGTAACCTAGAGTAAGTGCAAATAATGTGCAATGTCTTGGGTATAAAAATGAACAGTGTTTTTACTGTAAGTGGTATTCTACAATCTAAACTGAGGAAATTTGCCTTGTCCAGGGGCGTAGCCAGGAATTTTCAAAGGGGGGGGGGGAGGTCACACTGTGTCAAAGTGAGGGTACTCACCAGATTGTCATGCTGTTTTTGCCACCTGTTGGTTGTTTGCTTTAAAAAGGTCTACTAAAGGGGGGTTACAGGCACCCCAGGACCCCCCTAGCTACGCCCCTGTTGTCATTAAACATTGGATTACAACGAGCTGTATTATTCCAGATCAAGAAATGGGTTTACAGAATGCAAGAGATTTTGCAGTCAGACCCTACTACCATCACCATTGGGCAGGGGCCATAAGACTTAGAAAATGACTGACTAAGAATCCCAAAAAGAATTGTTCATAAAACTAACTGGTTGCTCCTTAAGTGAGGTTCCACAGTATCAAGAAAGTATCCCCTGTGTTTTCTCCAAAGCATTTTTTTATCACATACATACATGTGCATTTCTCTATAGATGTACTGCACAGCAACAAAGAGATGATCTTTTGAAGATCTACAAGTTATATTTGTGCACTTTGTGAACTGTTTCTAATTAGCATTCTGTCAAATCTGTTTTGATCAAGACAAGGATCACTAAAGCTGTGTTCACACTAGGTGAAACATGATTAGTCTGATCACGAATGAAACATGTTTCACTAAGAAAAGTGTTCACATCAGATAGTGCATTGCACAAATCATGGTTGAAACATGATTATTCTGAGCATGATTAAAAAAAACCTTGCGAGGTAGATTCAATCATGATCAGACCAAACATGTTCAAAATGGCGGATGGATGAGGAGAGGAGGCAAGTGCCCAAAAGAACCAAAATTGGGGCTATTATGAGGCCAAATGTCTAGTTGAAATATTGGACAATGAAGAAATACAATGGCAATTATCGGCAATGGTAGAAAGCAGAATATTTGGGAAAACATTGTTGCAAAACTTAATGAAGTGTAAAAAATTTATGTGAGTACCATGAAACAGCATGAATTATACAACCATGCATGAAACGTGTTTGAAACCGACATCTGAAGTGACCAATGCAATAACAAACATGTTTAGGTGAAACAAGTTTACTCTAATCATGTTTCGGCTTTAATGTGAACACAGCTTAAGATGATCACTTTGTTTGAGGAGAAACTACACATGAGCACAAGTTTCCAAGTTACTACGTTTGTTACCTTTTCTTTTTTGAGAATAATACTCAAGATCTCTTTTCGCTGATCTGGGCCCTGATGAAGAGACTTAAAATTCAATCTCCAAATTTTGACTGTAGTGATTATGAAGCCTACTACAATGGAATCTAAGTGTTATGATAGAGTTGCCAGTGGTCAAAGGAAAGTCCAGGTAACTCCACTTTATGCCCAGGATTGAACGCAAGTATTGTTTAATAAGTACTTCATATTTGGCAGGGTTATTTGACATTTTCATATCGCTTCGTATTTGACAGAATTGTGTGTGTTTTGCTGACTTTTTACCAATGAGAGCACTTTGTGATGCTTATCATAAGGAATTTGAATCTCATTGGTGTTCAATCCTAGACATATCTGGGTAACTCATAACAATAGCTAATTTTTCTTGCACTGTCTTCTTTATCACCATTAACATCACATGTTCCAAGCCAAAACACTGTAAGTTGTAGAATTTTGTTACATATTTGTAAATTAAGACAGTATCTATCCTAAGCTGGGCTGTCATTCTGGGCCATAACCCATAACACTTGTAAAGGCTGAGTGTGTTTGATGGGTCCTTGATGCTGCAGGGATCAATATCACTGGGTGTTCCAGGAGAAAAGGCTGACAAAAATACTTAATAATCACTCTCAATTTTGTCATTGACATAACTAATCACTTGGTTGTAAGAGCTTGTGTCCTAAGATATAAGAACTACAACCACACTCAGTGTGATTACCAGTCTGGTAATTTCAAATCACAAAAAAACAATTTTTAAAATAAATCACCCAATAACAGCGTACTTACTAACCTCAATCATTCTTATTTTCACTACTTACTGGTAATCCAACATGAAACGTACATGGCATTCTTCTACAGATGGCTCTATCAACATCTTGAGGCCGGTTAGTTGCACCCATAACAACAACCTGACAGGAAGCATCAGTCATCAGCCCTGTAAAACAATCAACAGTCATCAAAACATCATCAACACACTGTCCATACAGTCTCAGAGGAAATTTTTATCTCTTGTAGTATTTGTGCGCAAGGAATCAACACAGCTCAATCACTAGCCATTCAGGAGTTTTCAAGGGAGGGAGGGGTAGGCTGATATGTTGGGGTTGCAGAATCAGTGGGGCATGTCCCCACAATGTGGCAATTTGAGAATTGGAACCTAGACGAAAACTGTTACACTAGAAATACTAGCAATGTAGTTACACTGGGGTACCTGTCCAGAGTGTTTGCCTTTATTTCTGCCATAATCTTCACAATCTTTTACAATTTTCTTTTGTTTTAAAGGGTGTTGGCTTGCCACCCAATCCACCCCATCAAATCTGTTCCTGCAATCATTAAATACCTACACGTAGCAAAATTGTGCCATCAAACTCGGCATGTGTAAGTGTGCATCATAATCCAATGTGAAACACTCATGGAGAGAGTAAAGCTAACTTAGCTACGTCATTTCCTTTTGCAATGTTGTAAACAGTTTATTGAATCATACTTTTAGCTGTGTATCATTGAGTCATGATGCACCTGGGAAGTTTTGAGAGAAAACTGAAGTGAAAGAGTTCCATTATGGTACAGTTGATAGCCTAATGATCAGTGGATAGACTCTGAATTTCATAAATATTTCTTGTTAGTCATCTTTCATATACTGCACAACAAGCAATGTGCACAAAGTAAGGAACAGTTTTTTCCTGCAACAATCTGCTTACCATCCCAAAGACTCATAAACTGTGCCTTCATCATTGCTGTGGCTTCGTGATCAGCCTTGTCACGTATTCTAAGAAAAGAGTCTAAAAAACAAAAAAACAAAAATAGCTTGCAAGTTGACCAAGAGGACAATACATGATAATACCTGTGGGTTACCTTCTACAAGATCAGGAAGTTGTGTAAATGCACATACATACACTGCACATGTAGTGTCTAATGTACTGCTTGAATGCATATATATAGCATGCAGTGAAGGTCATGTTTCTCTAGCTCTTAGAGATAGTTCTTAGAGACTGTATAAAACTATAAATTATTTGACATTTAAATACAATATTTGTTAATATATGGGAAAAAGTCCCATTGCTAATTCTTTGATCCTGAAATTTTGAAATGAGCTTGATAAATATGATAATAGAAACAGTAGCCTCCATTCAGCGTGGAATATGCTCAGATATTTCTCCGCGGACATTATCAGTTCCGAGAAGCAAGCAGCTTTCTGAGAGCATAGCTAGACGAAAACTGTGAGCATTGAGGAACAGATGATGTGCAAGGACAAATATCCAAGCTTATAATCCATCAAATATTTTCGCTCATGCCTGCTAGGTCTAAACACGTCACATAACCGAATATTCCTCAGCTCAAACTGGGGAATATCCGAGAATATTCCCCAATTTTCAAAACTGCGCGTGTTGCAAAAAATATTTGAAGGATAATAAACACATTATCTGTTCCTCAAAGCTCACAGTTCCCTTCTCGGAGCAGATAACATCTGCGGACAAATATCCGAGCGTGTTTTCATGCCAAATGGAGGCTTTTGTTTATATATTTTCATGCCAAATGGAGGCAGTTGTGTTTATTGTCCTTCAAATATTTTCTGCAACACACACAGTTTTGAAAACTGAGGAATATCACTTGAATATTCCCCCTTTTTAGCCGCGGGATATTCACTCACGTGACGGGTTTAGACCAATAAATTATCGCACACGAGCAAAAATATTTTATGAATTATAATGTGCCATATTGTCTGTGGTAAATTTTACTTTAAGACTTAGTCTTCTTTTACTTGGGAACTGAAAAATACCAAGAAAGCAATTTTAAATGCCAACTTCATTTGTGGGTCATAATGATAATTATTATTTTGTTTACAAGTAATCCTTTTACTCACAATTCTTACCCAGTTGACTAACTTTACTGATTTAGTTATACTGAGCCTTTCCCCATCCCAGAGCTTACTTGGAACTGAACTGACTAACCCTGTGTAAGCTAGTATATGCAAGTTACATGACGTACTAAAACAACTACAAACTGATTATCTACTGTAGGTCAAATCACTCACCTATCTCATCAATAAATATGATACATGGTTGAAGTTTTCTGGCCTGAATAATAAAGTAAAGAAAAAAAATTCATTACTAAGAGTCTCAAAGGAACAATCATTTTGTAATAATTGCATACACAAATCTTTCACCATGGGTCATTACTTTGGTGCCCTGGTAAGACTTGTGTGGCTCAGTGACCTTGTGAACTACGCTGGGTGGGACTTCGGTCTGTGGTACTGTAGGTTCAACCTTTCTGGTTTGGTCAAAGGGTAGAGTCCAGACTAAGAATGACCGTCTCATTCCTGCCAGTAGTAGGTTGGGCATGGGACCAATCACCCCCTCTTGTAAAACTAACAGATTACAGAAACCTTAATTTCTCGACTCAATTAGTGTTATTTCAGGAGTTGTATAACGACTTGCCAAACTTCAGAAGATGAAGCACATACTCTAATTAAGTCACTTGCTAACCCCAAGAAGACGCTCTGCATAGGAAACTGGACTGTCAGGACAATGTGCAGTGTGGGACAGACTGCACATGTGGTTAAAGAGATGAGAAGATATAGCTTGGACATGTTGGCCATTAGTAAATGCAGATGGTATGGTTCCAGATGGCTTAAGAAAAAGGCCGTTTTTCCTTTGTAGGAAAAAGGACCTGATGATGATGGTGACATTTACAAATCAGATATAGTTATCCTCACCAGTGAAAACACTGCTGCAGCAAGCTTTTGGGATTCACCATACCATTTGTCAGTTAAAGATGAAACTTGAAGGTTAATGAAACGGCAACCTAAAGAACACAAAACACACCAATAATGTAACCCTGATGTGAACATAATGTACATGTTCAGGTGCAAATATTTTTATGTATTTGTCTTCATTCATTTTGTGTAATAAGTAAGTTATAAAGACATAGAGTAGATCATTGGGATTTTTTTGACACATTACAAGGTCACTTTTTGACACTCTCTACACTCAGTTCTTGTTTGTTTTGTTCATTTATCTGCTTTGTGGATGTAGTTTCAATGTAAGTATATTTTTTTACATAACAGTCCTAAGAAAATACGCACGCTAATTGGTTGAAAATCGTGTTTCTATAACTCGATGGAAACACAGAACTGGCACGAGCTGTTGACACAATGATGGCACGAGTAAAGAGAATTTACACTTTGATAATTAAAGTTAACAAGCTGTTTTCCTTTTTTTCGTCGCAGTGTTTACTAAAAGAAATAGAAAACATGTTCTCCGTGTTTCTATCGAGTTATAAACACTCTTAAAAGTTTGGGAGAACTCGAAAAAGCTGTGGAAACACTCCCCTGCAGCTCGTGTTCCCACAACATTTCTCGTTCTCCCAAACTTCCACTTGTGTTTCTATAACTCAATAGAAACATGGTACATGTTTTCTATTTCTTAAATAATTCACAAGTTTTAGACACTGTGAATACAGACTGTACTGGAGAATTTCTTACTGCTTTCTGCTTCATGTTTAATTTGTTTAATTTTTGTTTACAAAAACATTGTAGGTCAAGATTGATTGAAGCATACAGTCTGACATGTATATTGAGATCATGTTCACAACACGACAATCATCAGTATGATTACAAGTACCGGTAATTGCCAATGTTACCCACAATTACAGAATGTAAAATATTAAAAGAAAACACACAAAATGATCCCACCTGCTTCTTTTGCTGTAGCCTTAGCAATCATTGTTTTTCCACACCCTGGAGGACCATATAATAAAACTCCTATAGAAAAAGAATTAAATTGCCATCAACATTTACAGTGTCACTTCCAAACTTTTCTGACCACTACTGAATGAGCAGAGTTCATAGTCATCTTGGGTTAAACAGAGTCAACTGACACTACTAAATGTAAGGTCACTAGGAAATACCTGCAACAGAACTTCAAATGCTCAACATACTTGGTGCAATATGCAGGGTCATCATGCAATGCTAAACACACTAAAAATGGCTGCAAATGAGGCTACTCCTAGTACATGTAATGTTCATGAAATAGATTATGTCCCTCTAACCTTTAGGAGGACTAAGAAGGGACGAGTTTTTGAAAATATCCTTTTGCTGTATTGGTAAAATTACTGTCTCCTACGAAAAAAATAAACAAATAGCCAATAGTCAATATTCAATTGTCAAATATTAATTACATGCATGCCACGGTTAGGTATCACAAACTCAAACCACCTGAACCCATCAAGAAGTACAAATCCACCGTAGGAAAAAAGATGGCTGCTGTACATTTTACCACAATACCTTGTGAACCTAACATACAATGTACAAAGAAAGGTACAAAGGTACAAGGTACAAAGAAAGCCAAATTTTTACAGTATTTGTCCCTGTACTAAGGACATTGTGTTGCCTAGGTTTGAAGATTTTCTAACTTTTCTGTACATTTTTATGAATGTTGTTAAGGTTTTGTGCGCTAAGAACGATGGGTAAAGTACCAGTTGTCATCTTTTTTCCTATGGAGGATTGCTGTTCTATGACTAGGACAACAATTCCAAACTATTAGCAACACTAGCAGAGAAGGTACAGGACTAGACAATGTGGTGAGTTTAAACATACCCTTTTAATTTTGTTTTCAACTTTGCATCTGGGTATTTTTAGGTTCATCCTTACCTTAATTTCATCAATTACTTCTCTGAGTCCTCCGATGTCCTTCCAGCTGATTGGCAAAGTTAAAGGATCTACTATGTCTGTTGCAACAGTCAGTTCATATTCACTTAACTGCAACACAAAAAATATGGCTACTGAGGAACATAGCCAAATTTTGCTGTGAAAATTACCCATTGAGATTGGCTGAAAGAGGTACAATTTATTATTAACTGCATTATGTGGCACGTGTGTGTTCAATATTTCATCATGTGTCTGGTGTTTGCAAGTGACTACTTGTAAGTTACCACATGGGCTTGGTACTTGTGGTAGTTGCTTGTGGGAGGTTCAATTATACTTTACACATCTTCGTTAGCATCTGTCGAGTTGAACAAGTCCCATGGAATTTGCATGCGATAAGTTGCAACATTATAAACATTCCATTGTATGGAATGTGTTCATTGTATTAATTAATCATTAATTGTATTAATTAACTATTAGTAATCAATAAATTTTACACTCTAGGGTTGTCATTGATTCACCTGTAGCCTTGATCTTCACACTGGTCCCATAACAAATTTGTTATGTTACGGGTGAATTGTATCAAGCAAAGGCAAGTTCACCTGTACTTGTAATAACAAGGACCCATCAAGCATGCTCAGCCACAGGTGCCACAGGTAACAGACCTTATTGACAGTCCTAGAGACTTCTAGGATTAAAGTACTGGTCCATTCAATCATCTTTTAGTGATACAGGTTATTTTACCTTAACTCCTTCAATACCAATTTTCTTTAGCAGCTTCTGAGCCTATATAGCAAACAAATGAATAAGGTAAGAACTGAATTAAGGGACACCTTATGTTTGATTTGTTTTTTATCTGTCCCCAATTACAGTCGTCCCTTCCATAAGCGACCACCTAAAATGTCAAGCCTAGGTGGTCACCTATGGGAGGTGGTTGCTTACAAAAGCCTCGACAATAATGGGTCAAAATTTTTCCTCTTTTGAATGTGGTAACTGCCGAGACTTAACCCATGCGACAATGCTGATGCAATGTTTTATTCATGTAAAAGTCAATTTCGAGAAAAAAATTCTGTTTCTCCCATTGAAAAATTTCTGTTTCTCGCACTAGCCAGAAATATAATGTTACAACACCTTATCTATTTTTCGCTCCATTATCTGTCAAGTGGTCACTTACAGGAGATAAAAGACAAAGACAAATTTCAAACTTATAACTCTCAAAGTGGTCGCAGTCGCTTATGAGAAGTGGTCGCTTACAAGAGGTTCCACATATAGTGATTTGACTTGGAAACTTTTAGTATTTTTGAAAACTGGTCACCAAGGAGAGGTGGTCGCTTACGAGAGATGACCGCAACCGGAGGTTCAACTGTAGTGCTTAAAAATGTAACAGTGGTAGTCAATTAGTGCTGTTGGCGCTAAAACAACCAGACACTTTAAGTAAAGAATATGTAGGTATAGAAACCAGTTCCTGGTCACATTGGCTGTGGCCGCACTATTAAAGAGAATTCACTAGGTTTATTTTTCAGAAACCTGGTTGAAATTAATAAACAACTTAACTTGGTTAAAGGTTGGTTATTTAACAATTATTCCATGAGTGCGCGTTGGATAGGAGATGGTAAATAGCCAACGAGGCCCATAGGGTCAAGTTGGCTATAACCAATCTCATATCCAACAAGCGCGAATGGAATAATTGTTTTATTAAATTCGGTGCTTTTGTGTTCTTGGAAATATAGCTTAATTTTATTGGATTTTAATTTTACAAAACGACCGGAAGTCGATGTGACAAAAACAACAACAAGTGGGAAATCACATGACATGCGCGCCATTTGTAAAATTAGTTGAATGAAAAATTTGAAAGCAAAGCAAGCGAATCTGCTGAATGAAATTACAATCACATAGAATTCAAGGATGCCACGGAAAACTTTGATCACAATGTGACACAAATGTTGTGCCAAAATTATTCTCAACAAGACCCCTTTCAGGATTCCCTTGCTTTGAAAGCCTTGGCATTTTGAGCTGTATGTGTGGAGCTCATTGTTGGCCAGATTTAGAGTCAAGGACAGAAACTATCTTAGCGTCAGATTCATCTTCAGAATCTCTGAGGCCACCCTGGTGGTTTTTCGTGGCTGGTAAAGAACCGGGCTTACTTCGGTTCAGCTCAAAACACTCAACTCCTTGAGGTGTTTTTCGCAAGGACAGAATTGTTGGTGCTAGCTGTCGTTG
>Ga0126339_10004265_pt1 | contig 10531 bp, 5 predicted proteins | sample OrbTmetagenome_2_FD_92532 | JGI IMG/M metagenome (GOLD analysis project Ga0126339, IMG submission 92532) | Coral microbial communities from Petempiche,Puerto Morelos, Mexico - Orbicella T R C metagenome | ecosystem: Host-associated > Invertebrates > Cnidaria > Coral | place: Petempiche,Puerto...
CACTACATGGTTGCTGAATTTTGACCACATCAGTCAAATCTCAAAGGAGATGGAACTTGGAGAAATCCCGACTCTTGTGATGAAAGTGTCTGCCTTTCTTGGCCCCGACGATATTCCTTATGACGTGATCAACGAAGGCCTCAACAAAGTGGACGATACTGAAGCCGTTAGCGATTTGTGTGACCAAGCCGAGATAGTGTCACTTCTTACTAAGTTCTCCCTTTTCCAAAGATATGGGACACATTCCTTTAGTGTACATCGTCTGGTGCAAGAAGTAATCCGAAGTGACGTGAAGAAAGAACAAACTGAGTTAGGCGTTCTAGCTTGTGCAGTTCGTGTCCTTCACCATGCATTAGCCAACACACGTTCGCCATCAGAGGTGTGCGAAAGTTTTGTTGAAGATGCTGTCTTTAGTGTGGAGAATCCTCCTTCGTTACAGCTGTGGGGAAAGCTGGCTTCGCATGCCACTTATTTGCAGGAGCATTTGCGCACCTTCTCAACCAAACATCAAGAATCGGTCCCCACCTTGCTATACACAGGAGAAACCGTGCGCATCTTCAATGAGGCAGCGATATTTTTCAGTGTCTCTCAAGAGAAAGTCAAGGCTCAGGCAATGCAAGAAATGAAACTGGTGTTCCTAGTCAACCTGGAAAGATCATCCTCAGGGGAAGATCCTAGTTTGCCACCTTATTTCATTGATGTGCCCCTCAAAGACAGGGACTACAAGCTGATATCTTGTTGTATGAGACAGCCTCTTCCTAGGAACGACGACATGGCTGAAGCAGATGTCTCTCAAAATAAGAAGGAAGAGGAAGCCAATCAGCTAAGAGAAAAAGGAAACCTTGCAGTAAAAAGTAACAGGTTTGAAAAGGCATTAGATCTATACTCTAGCGCTATTGCTTTGTCGTCAAGCGACTATCGACTGTTCTGCAATAGGGCCCTTTGCCATTTGAAGCTTGGTCAGCCACAGAATGCTCTAGATGACTGTCAAAAGTGTCTTTCTTTGGAACCATGTTACAACAAGGGGCTGCTACGCAAGGCTTGGGCTCTTCGGGAACTACAAGTTAAAAGTGGATCTACTCAACTAAAAGGGCAGACACAGGCAGCGTTGGCAATGGCCGTTCATTTTGATCCCAATCTTCGCTGGGACAAGAAGTTGTGTGAGATGTTTCCAGAAGTTACGGGGTTACGCCTAAGAGTAATAGCCAGTGAAACACAACTTGCATTTGCTTTGATGACAGTACAAGGAAACGAGACCTTGTTATTGCACGAAGGAGAGTATAGTTTGCCTTTCTTTGTTATCTTGACTGACCTCCAGATTGTAGGTCTAGGGCCCAGAACTATTTTGATTTGCACAGAACACTGTTCAATTACCGGTGCCAGGTGTTATTTTGAGAACATCGTTTTCCCCAGAGGGAACACTGCTCTGATTTGCGAAGGCAAGAAGGGAGCTCTTCACGTCAACCAGTGTGAGATTTCAGGAGGAGAAACAAGTTGTGAGGACTTTCCAGAATGTAATGGAGGTCCAGGGTGCATAGCGGCATCTTTGGGAAAGCCTGTTTGCGATCGGACTCACAAGTTTGGAGAGGTAGAGTCAATTTCAGGTATTGGTGGTCACTCTGGAGTCCAAAGTGCGAATGGAAGCTCTACATTGATTGAAAACTGTGTTATTCGTTACTGTGGTGGTGGAGGCGCTCTCGTTATTGGCAAAGGTTCTCGATTATTGGTCAGAAAATGTGAAGTGTACCAGAACCACCATGCTGGTTTAGAAGCAAGAGAAGGTGGGGAACTCATTGCGTCCGAAAACAGGTTATTTGACGGTGGTTTTCACGGCATCTTGATTGGCCCAGATGCAGGGGAATGTGACATCGATGGCAATAAGATCTTCGAAAATGCAAGAGAAGGCATTCTTGCTGTCGAAAACAGGACCAAGATTGTCATACGAAACAACGAAATTCATCACAACAGACCCTTTGGTCTTTCTCTGGAGAACAATTCTCAAATGATTATCAGTGACAACAAGTTATTTGAGAATGGATTCTGGGGGATCCTTGCTAAAAAGCGAACGACAGCTCACATAGCAAGGAACATCCTTTCGGGCAATAAATGTGGTGGCATTTTTATTGGTGTGAATTATTCAGGAAGGGTTCATCTGGAATCAAACATTGTTCGAGATCATAGTGGCCCATGGCTCGAGTATCAAAACCAGTATGGTTCCCCTGAAATAGATCGGAGCAAAATAAGTGAAGAAGTCAATGCTGCACTATGTCTATTTGGAGAAAAGAAGTGGTATTCAATTCCTCCCTTTCTGAGCGCAAACAAGGAGTTTAACAACAAAGAAGGCATGTATCATCCCAGAGAAGTTTGTGCACGACTTTACAGCGGCTGCACGTATTGCCGTCGGTCAAGAAATGACGTAGAACGCCTCATGATGTGCTCCAATTGTCACATTGCATCTTACTGCAGTAAGGAATGTCAAAGTAAACACAGACCCACACATAAGACATTATGTTTTGCCCTCAAAGGTCGCTATTCAGTGACAGTTGACACTATTCCTCATTTGAAATCAGACGGACAAACATGCTCAATGCGAATATTTGGCACTCATTTAAAAGGTATTGGAGAGGGGCCTAAACTCAAACGCGACACTCGTCAGAAATTCATCATAAAGGTTCAAACACAACATCTGAATAGCCATCCATTGCAGTCGATGAGTGCTTATGACAAAAGCCTCACCATAGATTGTGACATGCAAAGTCCAGAAATCTTCAACGTGATAATGGAATGTGGTGTCCTTGGAGCTTTCACCAAATGCACAAGTAAGAAAGCCTTTTTCTGGGCCATGTTTGCTGAGCGAGGAGAGAAGCTGACAGTTTTCCTTGACCACTTGGCTCCTTATCAAGAGTGGTAAAGCCCCTACTTAGGACATGCAAAGAACAATCCGTTTTCAATGTATAATCAACAAAACAAGTGTCTGCATGCTGACTGGCCGAGTGAAGACTTCCGAATACCGACGTTTGCCAGGGAATAATCGTTGGTGCCCTTTCCGTCCTGAACGGCCCAGTTCAATCCATGGCCAGAGTCACTGGGTTGTGTTCTTTATTCTCCACCAAGGAGTATAAATGGATGACCAGGTGAAAATGTTGGGTAATAGCCGGCAATGGACAATTGTACTATGTAATATTTCAAACTGGACAAAGTGTTTTAATTTCAGTTAGTCAGTTAATCATCCAAAACTTTATTTAGTATCACTTCGTCACTTTTACGACCTTGATGTGCACTTCTTTGCCGGTTTAGTATTCTATGGCACTATTTTTTTTCCATCTCGAACTGTATAAACTAATATCTTCAAAGCAAGAGGGAAGAAATACTTAAGAAATACTAACAATATGCAATTTTGAAATCGCAACTAAAAAAATGCGAGGCGTTCGACCGAGTTTCATTCAAACGCGTCCTCAGGCCGATACCTAGTACTAAAAACCTCGACTTTATTTATTTTATTTCCAATTAAAAAAAAGATACTAAGAAATTACATTATTAGTATGCGAAACAAATAGAGAAAAAAAATGGCGAGGGAACCAAATAAAAACCACAGGGCTTGTAAACTTAGGTTTCCTCCCTAAAAGTACAACATGACGAAAACTACACGTTATAGTCAATGCCGTATTGACAAGCTATATTTGTACGTTTAAAAGAATTAGTAATTGCTGATAATAGATGTTTTAAGATTTTTCCTGAAGGATGCAAGAGGTGAAGAGCCAGTGATCATAATAGAAAACAGAGAAATGTCTTTTGCATACAGAGTCAGGTGCCACTCTTCTCACGTCCAATGCAGTGACACGTTCAATTAAGTTATCACGCATGCTTTTCCAAATGTTTCTGGTACAATTTACAAACACCCAACACTCATGTTTAAAGTATGAAAATAATAGACAAAATTACGTACATTATTTTATCATCTGTTTCATTCACGAGTTTGCTCTTAGAGCACTTTGGTTTTTTTTTTGCGTGTTCATAGACCTCAACTTCGTCTTGGTCCATAAACAGATCTTGGCTAGTATCCAACCATCTTTACCACACAAACTTGATCAATAACCTATGTGAATTGACCGACTGAGGGGGCCAACGCAAGGTCCGTGCACTTTGACGGAGGGCCATATTTTCCCGCCGACTTGACCTGACCTAACTTGGTCTATAAGTATTTATCACAACACCTTTGCTGAGCTTGATTTGGTTAGTGGTTGTGCAAATGTTTTGGATTCTTGATCTGAACTAAAGCACTAAATGAATAATTATTGCTGACGTGTGCAGGGCTGAGTGGCGATAGTCATTCCCATGAACAGAGCGTAAAAACAGTGGAGTTTATAACAATAACGATAACGATAATGATAACAATGATAATAATGGCAGTAATGGTAATAATGGTAATAATGGTAATGATAATAATGATAGTGATGATAATGATGACAACGATGACAACGACGACGACGACGACGAATAACAAGGGTATTAGGTAAAAGTTCCAAAACCTAACTAATTAATATGTAAAGTTCATTGCATGGTAGCATTACCGTCAAAATTTTAGTAGTCTAGTTTAAATTCTGATCTTAATGGCACTGTAGTAATATACAATTTATGTTCAATTGGTGGTTCTTATTTGAAATCCAGTATCTCCAAGATGAACCAGATGGATGATTTTATGATTTTCATTAACATTTAAATTTACAAAGTGACAAACATTTTTTATCTTTAAAAGCATGTACACAGTGGGCAAGTCACCCTTCTCACACAGACAAAAATTTGTTGACAATCACATTTTGTTGTACCATGACAAACTCTAGACACGTCTGTTCTTTGCCTTGGGTCCTTTGGAAGAAGTGCAAGTAACTTTGTGATTTTTCCAATCTGCCACTTGACAGTCTCTGTAGAGAAAGAAAATTTCTAAGTGTAGCTTCATCTCCTGTAAAATTCAATTTCTCCCCCCTCCCCTGAAATAAGCCCCCCATATGTCAGATACAAAAAAACCCTTCCTCCCTCCCTCATGACTAAAAGCCCAGTTGCACTTACCTTTAATCATAGATCCTAATTAATTATTAGAGAAGCCTAACAATGTAGAAGAAAACAAGTGGCAGGTGCGTCTTTCAGCACTTCTCAAGTGTTCTCAAATTTCCGGAGTGTTTTATGGCAGTAAAATGTACAGAGTTAATGCTTTCTTTATGATGGAGTATTCTTGTATCAACTAAAATTCACTCAACTCACTCCTTGGTTCCTTCCCCATCTAACCCAAAAACATGCTCATTTCTGTAATTCTTGTCGAAATACAAGATGGAAAACAAAGAAATTGTGTCACAAAAAGATCTCTCACTGATACAAAGATGATGACATCAGGGATTTTATCAAGGGCTAGGCACTCGGCAAATTGAGCAGCTGTGAGGATGATTTTGCCTGCCTGATTTGACCATCTAGAGGAAAGTTTCTCTAGTTCAATTCAAATAGTTTAGCATGCCTGTGAAAACCAGTTGCCCTTCTGTTGAAAATGTTAATGAAACCCCTTGGTTACATTATTTGATTTGTATGTTTGAGTCAGTAATGTTCCTTTTTATGGATGGCTTCTTTTGTTACTCTGAATACAAATGTTCTTCTCCTTTCTTTAGTTTATAATACCCCCTTGTAACAGATCTGCTGAAACCTTTAAATATTCACCAGGGGATTGACAGAAACCCCTCCAGGGGAAGCAAAAAGTCACTGGAGTGTTTCTACACATGAAAAATTGAGGGCCAAAGATAGCAGCATTGATTACTTTAAACCAACAAAAAATTTCCACCTCACCCAAAACAAAGAAAAAAAGTGGGCCAGAAAGAACACAGAGTAATGCTTTGTAATATTCTACCCCACAGCCAGGAGATGACATATTTGTTGAGGGGCTTATGAGTGGCACACCTGAGTCACCAAGGATAAATTAGAAACTGACCAGGCAGTTGATTTGTTAAACTAACACAGCTCAGTAGCTCTTAATCTAACCAAGTTCTGTACTAAATGAAATTCTGGTATCATATCATGGAAATTGTTATGAATACAGTAGAAAATGAAATATGATAAAACAGCCATGGATATTTTCTGCTCTGTTTCAAGTTCTCCACTTACTTGCTGCAGTATTTTTGTTTCCCACAGCGGGAGCAGGATTTTAAATCACTCTCCTTAACTTTCTTGGTGCAAGCCTTGTTACCACAACTAACAGATTGCTTTACATTAGCAAAAAGTTGATACATTGGGGACAATATAACTTTCATAGGCAGATCAAAAGGACCAAAGAAAGGAAGTCTCTTTTCTTCTGCATCTTGGCCAAGTTCATAATACTTTCTGAATTCATTCATGTTTTCGTCTAATAGAGCACAGTATGCAAGATGATAACAAGCATTTGGGTAGTGTTTAGCACACTGTGGTGCCTCCACCAGATATTCCTGGAACACTTTCACTGTAGTGTCTCTCAATTTTTCTGTAGTCCAAGAATCATATTTTGACTTTCCTCTGTCATTTGGTCTTTGTTCATAAAATTTAGGTGGCAAGTCTACGCGTTCATCTGGATTGCATTCCAAAGTTCTACTGTAAAGCTCCATCAAGTTATACCCAAGGCCCCTTTTGGAATCACAGTAAGATGGGCAGCATTTAAGGGAATTCTCAAAAGCTTCAGCTGCTTTTCCAGGAGCTTCTGCAATAGTGTAAATTGCCGCCTTGTGGTAATACAAAACATGAAGCCAGCTGCTGTAATTCTTATCAAACTCAAAGGGTTCTTCAGAAGGAAGGCTATTAGGTTCAGCCTTTTCAATATGGTGAATTAAGTTTGTGATGCCCATCAGTCTTTTGTTGTCACATTTGAAACTTTCCTCAGAAACTTTTCCTGATTCATAACCACACAAAGCAAAAGACAGAAGAAGTCCTTCCAAAAAACAAGGATTCTTGACTAGATTTTCCTCACAAAGGTGAAAAATGTTGGGTAACAATAAATTTTGTATTTCAGGAAATGCTTGAAGTATAGAATTCTCAGTTAAGTATCCATGAGCTATAAGAGAAATTCCTCTTGCATCGGCAAAGTTACTTTTGTAAAGAAGTTCAAGGCCTTCCTCCAACAGTTTGTAAGCTTGAAGGTAAATTCTTGCTGTTGGAAAGGAATCAAACTGTCTTAACATTTCTTCTGAAAAAGCCACAGGTTGAGTAATTGCAAATGGGTGTTTATTGGCTTCAACTCTCTGCTTCAATTTCTCACCCATGATACTAATTGACTGAGTGAAAACCTCCTTACTGACTTCTGAAGCATCATGTTTTGAGTCATCACCTGGTCTGCACTGCTGAAGAAGCTACATGAAACAAAAATAAACTACTGTTAATTTATATGCTTTGTATAATGAAATACATCACGACATTATGTACACAGTTGATTTGATTGTTGATTGATGAAACTCAGTAGCTACAAATGGAATGTACATGTAACCCAATGATTGGGAAGAATGGATACATTTGGGTGAAAGTGAGCCACAGGTTGGCATTTGTACATTTTCTTTTATGTAATAATTTTCTTTTACGTGATAGCCTTTGGCCATAAAGAGGCAACCCTCCTTAAATAAAGTATTTATTATTATTATTATCATTATCACTATCACTGTCATTATCATTATCATTATCATTACCATTACCATTATCATTATCACTAGCATTAGCATTATCATTATCATTATCATTACCATTACTATTATCATTATCATTATCATTATTATTATTATAACAACTGGCTACACGGCTACGTGGCAAAATAGCCATGTAGCCACGAAGCCATGTAATGTGTCAATTTCTCGTTCTAAAAACATGGAAAAGAGAGAGACACTACACAAGTTAAACTGTGTAGCCACATATCCAGGTTTTTAGGGGTACAACTTAACTTCAAGTGGCTGGGTATTCTGCAGTTACTCCAATAAGCCTACAGCAGTCACTAATACAGCCACCATAAGCTACCTGATTCGCCATGACATCACCACTAGCAGCAGCTTTTCCCAGCCATCGCTTTGCCTTTTTAACATCTTTGATTTGTTCACAACTTCCGTTCAAATATATTTCTCCTAGCTTCAGTTGTGCTTCAGTATCGCCCAGTTCAGCTGCTCTAGTCAAATAGTAAACAGCTTTGGTCGGTTGTGATCGGCCCTCTGGGCAATCTCCATCAAGGTAATACTTGTGCAGAAGTGTCAAAGCCTTTTTTCTTGCTCCACCAAGTGCGTTCCCCATTGTTTTCATTGTTCCAGCAACAAGTCGACCAACTTCCCCCAGCTCTGTAGATTCCTCAAATTCACTCCCATCCGCGGCTTTTTTGTACCATTCAAATGCTTCTTTGATGTCTTCGTTTACAACTCCCTCAACCCCACAACGATACATTTCTGCTAAATGAAGCTGTGATTGGGCGCATCCTAACTTTGCTGCCCTGTGATACATCTCGTACGCCTTTCGCTGGAAATGTGGCGTTCCTTTCCCATCCAGCAATGCACCAAGTCTTGTGAGGATAAAAGGAAGAACATAACCATTATCTACAGCAGAATTTAACCATCCGATTGCCTTCTCCACGTCCTTCTCCACAAAATTCTCAACTCCTTCAGAGTAAGCTGAGCCAAGGTCTGCTTGGGCAGTGATATCACCATTCTTGGCCAAAGAGATCAAATTTTCGATTGAGCCATACGAATCTTTGTAATATTTTTCCACATTAACGCCAGCTTTAGGGTAAAAAGTCATGATCGCTCTCACCCAAATAATGAAAGCGAAATGAAAATGGAGGGTCCTTGTTTATCCGCTGATAGGTATGATGGTGGGCTCGTTTGGTTAAAAACTTCCCTCCCTACCCGACAAAAAACTTGAAATTTCATCGTGGGCATGTGCGTGTCTCCAAACGCGCGCTTTGACGCGACGTGCGCGGTTTACGTGTACTAGGCTGAAAAGAACTCTGGGACAGGAATTGTCTGACAGGAAAATGGCGGCCAGTGATCCGAGCGTTTTAGCCCAAAGAGGGTAAGTTGCTTTATTTAGACTGTGAATCTCTTGTTTCTATTATCTGCAGCAAAGCTGCAGCGCTTCGGTTTTCACTTCATGCGAAACTGGTCGCTATTAGAGAAACGGGAGAGAAAGGAAAGACCATTCGTTGTACAAGTGAGATTAAATTCAACTTGATCAGTTCAAGCGATACATGTAATTTGTAAAACTAAGCTTACTCGCTTCAGCCTCCTAATGCTGTCTTTTAGTTCGCAGTATGTTAGAACCAACTGGTTTCATGTAGTCCAGATCATCAGCAGTAAGATCGGTTTTAATGTTATTTGGTTTGTTCGTTTTTTCTTCCTTCACCGATCTATGTGCATTTCTTATAGTTCTGAAAAATAAAATTGTGGTTTACATAGCGGTTAACAGTCTTAGGAGAATTAAATTTATAGCCCTTTAGTATCCTGTAGACTGCAAGGCTGACTATAGAGAGGTTGAATTTGCTTAGGCGATTTAATTGGATTTCGACAAAGCTCTCAAAACGATGTATTTTGTAGCACACACCCTGTACATGTAATTGCAAGAAACGTTTTGTGATCATGGCAGTGCGCAGCAGTACAGGAACACTGCTGTTAGTACATGTAACTGCTTCATTCTTCAGCTGTACATGCTTGTTATTTCAGGCAGTAGGGTGCAAAAACATCTCTTTTATCCACTGTTTTGTTTTGTGTCTTTAATTTGTTTGTCCTTTAGGAATGAAGTAATCTTAGATCTACAAAAGTTTCAAATTCAGCCCATGGATACGGTCAATCCTGACCAGCTGCAGCTGTTGATTTTGTCAGCTAGTCCTGACATTAGCATTGAAAGGACACCCTGTGAATCTGAAAATGTGTCAGCAATTGAAGTTGAGACCGTGATGATGGCTGAAGATGCGGGCATACTTGTTCCAGGTGATAGCACATCCTCGTTGAAGACTGTTCATGACAACAGTTCATCCAAGAAAGACTCCACAGGTGACAAGCAGTTTAAATGTCTTCAGTGCAACAAATCCTTTTCAGGGCCATCAAGTCTTAGTCGGCATATTAAAACCCACAGCAACGAGAAGCCTTTTGAGTGTGTTCAATGCAAAAAAGTGTTTTCCCGGTTGTCCAGTTTGAAGAGGCATGAAAGTTCTCATTCAGATGAAAAGCCATTTAAATGCCAAGTGTGTGGCTGGAGTTTTATACAAAACTCAGATCTGAAAATCCACGAAAGAACTCACACAGGTGAAAAACCATTTCCATGTGATCGCTGTGAAAGAGCGTTTGGATGCAAGAAGCGACTAAGAGCGCACTACAGGATGCACACAGGAGAGAAGCCGTACAAATGTCCGCAGTGTGAGAAGTGCTTTTCAATGAGGAAAAATGTCATCCAGCACATTCGAATACACACTGGTGAAAGACCATTCATGTGTGAAGTGTGCAAGAAGACATACCGTCATCAGCACACGCTTAAGAAGCACATGCGACTTCACACAGCTAGA
>Ga0126339_10004266_pt1 | contig 10531 bp, 8 predicted proteins | sample OrbTmetagenome_2_FD_92532 | JGI IMG/M metagenome (GOLD analysis project Ga0126339, IMG submission 92532) | Coral microbial communities from Petempiche,Puerto Morelos, Mexico - Orbicella T R C metagenome | ecosystem: Host-associated > Invertebrates > Cnidaria > Coral | place: Petempiche,Puerto...
ACGACCGTGCACAATCTTTTGTTTTGCGCTCATACACTATGCATGAATTACGTAACCAATACGTTTCTATTGGTTAGTTTCTCAGTAAGGAGTAAACAACTATTGTGTTTTGTGCACGGTCAAGGCCAAAAAAGCGAACGAAAACATACAACAGAGAACTTTGAAGGGTTTCATAAACTAACTAGCGCTTAAGCACAAGCATCAGCTGACGCCGACACAGTAAGATGTTGATAATCAGCATGTTAAGACGAAGCACAGACGACACAGGCTGATCCTGAAGCGTACCGTTTTGTTCTAAGTTTTGGTGATCATTTCGAAACCGATAGAATCATTCGCTGTGCATTAAAGGACGAAGCTAATGCATCTTTATGACTTGTGGTAAGTGTATCGATTACATACATCCTATTAGATGTTTTGGTGTGTAGTATCGCTGTATATTTTTACGAGTTGTGCCGTATTTTGACGAGACCGTAGGGCGAGTCAAAATACAAACAACGCGTAAAAATATACAGCGATACAACACACCGAAACATCTATAAAAAGAGATTATCCAACTGCTGTAGTCAATAAATTTCACAGTGAAAGAGGAAGAATTTGACAGTTTTGCGTGGGCGCGTCGATGTGTCCGGCAAACAGGTTTTCTACAGTACAAATAACTGTGCAATATCGCTGTACATTTGTACTGTTATTTGGACGGCATTCGCTGCAGTTGGATAATAAGTAGCATTATTTTTATTCGAAATGAAAAGCTAAGAATGTTATTGTTGGTAGGTTCGTGATGCTTAAGCGAAAATTTGTTCTTTTTTAATATTCGTCGAGTTAAATTGTTGATAATGTATGAAAGGCGCCGAAGACAACGCCGATTATTTATAACTGTTCCAAAATAACTTCCACATCATCAAAGTCATCAGGTGATACAAAGTATACCATGTAAATTTAAGAACGTCTTAAGAACGTTTTCAGCCTCAGATCGCAAAAAAATGTAAGAACGTTCAGCCTCAGCTCCAAAATTAGATGTTCTTATAAAATAAAAAAAGAGTGTACATGTTCGCCTGTCGGCATAAGTAACACGACAGTTTCATATCAGCTGCAAAGCTTGTGTTTAGTATAGCTAGGAGTTTTGGCAATGTGAACATTGTTTTGACTTTCGCCAAGCTAATATGTTTACTAAACTTAATGAAGTACTTAGACTTTGTCTGCTTACATTTTATTTAATTCGAAGAAACGAATTTTCGTTGTTAATTTTAGAAAGCAGATCAAGTCAACTGGTAGCGTGTTTTAACCAGCCAATAGGATGCTTTGTTTTCCTTCATCGTTCATTGTGAGAAATTTGAGTTCCATCTGTTGATACTGGTCGCAGATGGCGTAATACAAAAGAAATAAAGATAACATAAAATACTGTTCTAAACTACAACGAAAGAGATAAAAAAGGTAAATACAATGCGATTCATTTGCATCCAGTACTCCAGAAAGACCTGAACTTTGTCGTCAACCACAAATAAAACAAGTAGTAGCTCTCATAAGCTGCTACTAATTAATTTATTATTGTGCCAGCTGTTATTGCTTTAGGGCGTAGTACATTGTTTCTGTTGTCTACTATTATTCCCTTAAAAGTTATCGAGAGAACTGCTACATGACTCTTGAGTTATGGATGCACGCGGGCAGTTGGGAGAAGTCTGGAGTAACCTGGGAGTAACCGTATAGATGGGTTTCACGTGACGTCATCGAGTACTAAAGAGCCACCAGAGTTTTTATCCTCACCAGGCATAAGAGGTGTGAAATGTAAATATAGTGACAGCTTTTCAGCTCAACAGCGTCCTTCGTTTTTCAGAGTTGTGGCGGTGTGTGACATAGAGCTACGATCGCGTTTGTCGAAAAATAAATACTCATCTCGTGATTTTTAGCCATTTGTGTAGTGTAAAGTAGCAGCAGTACAGATAATCAGTGGCCTAGATAACCAAAGTAAGTTCCAGTTGGTTACATTATTTTCCGGCCCCCATTTTGGTGTATCACGGAGGCAGTTGCTCAATGGAATGCCAAAAAGTGGCTAAAAAATCGCCAAAATCTAAAAAGTTGCTTCCTAAATTTCTTGATAATTTTTATATAGACGTTAACTAAAAGATTTATTTTTCGTTCTTCACAATAATTACTAACATCCGTTAAGAAAAATAGCTTGAAACCTAGTCAAACGGAACAAAACACATGGTTCATTTGACGTCATGCCCAACGTTGTCAAGTAATAGGTTATGTGTTCCAACTTCAAAAGGTTGATAAACATTCAAGAAATTCGCATAAATAGAGGTTTTCATGAAATCGTTCGCTTTTTGGTGCTTCATATGTGCTCTAAACCTATGTTTTGCTCAAAAATTGCTCAGAAAGACAAAACTTGCTCTTGGTTTCTAGAACCGCAAAAAGTTGCTCAAAAGTTGCCAAGCACAATCGGGACAGGCCAATTGGGCTCTGTAAATTTTTGCGAGGACATTTCGACAAATATCTCAAGCGCACCTATCTACAACCGCCACTTTCCTCGGTTCCCCAGGGGTCCGTTGTGGAGAGGTTCGATTGTACTTATTACCCATCAAATGTCTTCAACACGTAGAATATCCATATTTTCAATTTCTCCGATTGGTGTAGCAGTTAATGAATTGTTAATTACAGACTTTTAAATACTGTTCACAGACGTTTTCGCATCCGACCTCCGACATTCTTGTGTCTAATATGGAAATCTATCATATGGCTAGCTCCGTGAGCGGGCAAGATGAACCAAACCCTACGCTGTGATTGGCTACCCGAGCGGGCAAAATGGCACTATCTTGTCCGCTCGGGACTATCGTGTCCCGCAAGAAAAATTACCCCGAAAGCCACATAATAAATACTTTAGTGACCAAGCTTTTTCGGTCAAGATAGTTCGATATTGGCCTCGTTCCTTCTTTTGGGAGTTTGTGGACCTCGACTCCGTCTCGGTCCATAAACACGCTAAAAATGAACTTGACCGATATCGAGCCATCTTGACCTCACATATGTCTTTCAACAGGTGCATATAAATGAGTACATCGAGATGTGTGTCAACATGGCTAGGAAATCCTTCGCCTAAAAGTTCCTACTTTGCCTTATATTCTGGACAATACTGTTATGGCAATTTGAAGCAAATTACTTAACAGCAGAAAATCTCCCGGTTAAGTCTGATAAGGAGAATCAGAAGGAGGTGGAAGGACCTACCAGTAATATGTCAGGATCGGCCAGGGTTTTTGAAATGTTACCCAACCAAACGAAGCCATGGCTTATCATTTTCTGGCCGACGTACTTTGGAGAGCATATGAATAGAAAGCTGGCATGGAAGAAAGGTGAATGCCCTGTGCCTTGTGAAGTCACGGGTGACAGATCCCGAGCGAGCGACGCCGACGGCTTCGTCGTCCATGCCAGAGACTCACACATGATGCCTTCAATGGAATCTGTGCCGTGGATTGTGATGACACTAGAAAACCCGGTATATACACCGCTATTAACCAACGCTACGTTTATGTCCAAATTCAGTTTGTTGACAAGTTATCGTTTAGATTATGATTTTCCTCAACCTTTTTGTTCGTTGCCGAAGCTAACACCACCACTACCTGCTGGGGAAAAAGACGGGCATTTTCGAACTGTGAGCCTGTACGGACTGAATACATTAGACAGCTGATGAATTTTGTCCAGGTCGATTCTTATGGAGCCTGTCTTAAGAACAAAGATGATCTAGTTGGGATTTACGGCTCAAGAAATGGCAAAAACTTTAAACAACTCAAAACAGAACTAGCCAAAAGGTACAAGTTTACTCTGGTATTCTTTAATCAGGACTGCGATTATTTTGTTGATGATCAGCTAACCAATGCTCTGGATGCCGGCTCGGTTCCTGTGGTAATGAGCACGGACAAACTAGACGAGTTCCTGCCCGGAAATCTGCGGCACTCTGTCATCAAAGTAGGTGATTTCAAGAGTCCAAAACATTTGGCCGATTACCTAAAATTTCTAGGCACGAACGAGACTGAGTATAACAAATACTTAGAGTGGAAGTCGAAAGGAATCGGCAATATAACGTGAACAGCTATTGGAGCTTAGAAATACTGGAGGCCGAAATATCCATTATATTGCCAAATGTGTGTTGCACTTTCAGAAGGAAAAATCCACAAGGATGGTCTTCAACCAATAGCTTGCAAGGCAAGACGTTTTGAAGACTGGGGGATAAAACCTTAGGCCATTTCCTTTGGACGTCTTATGAAAACTTGAAAAAACATATTCTTAATGGCAACCTGACAACAGGGTAGCCTGTGTACATCCGCCCCCTCCCCTCCCCTCAAAAAAATCATTTCTTTTGAGGGAATGAGGCGGATGTACACAGGCTACAACAGGGTTTCTCATTCAGTGTGTACAAAGAATAAAACTGATGTCACTAGAGGCCCTAACAATTACATAAATAAACAATAAGGATAAAATATAAAGCGGCGTGGCCTCATGGTGGATGTTACACTGCGTGGCTAAGGGATCGCGCTTCTAGTTTTCCCCTCTCCCTACCTTTACGCCTGCCACGCAGGCTAGGTTGATCTGTCATGCGGCTGCCCCAACTGACCCATCGCTGGCCACGTTTATGAGATAAAATATTGTTTTTGATTCAAGCTTTACAAGTCTTAGTGTGAGAAAAACTCACCACAAATTTAGTTTGAATCACATATCTCAGATCAATTTGTATGAAATGGACTGTGTGTAATTCTCCCCCAGATCCCCTGAGTGGCTTCCAACCGCTGAGGTCTTCTTCGAATTTTGCGCTATAAGGCGGAGAGTTTCTAATGTGACTAGAGGATGCTGTTATCTGGCTGTCTTTCGTTCCTCCTAATAAGTGATTAAGTGCCCCAAAACCGTCGCACTCTACAAGAGAAAGATAAACAGGAATTTCAAATATTCTTCTTTCCATGATCGGTCGCTAACAAGATTTCTCTTTCGTGAGCGACTAGCCTGCATAGCGCTGGCGTACTTGGGGCTTTTTCAGCTTTCTGGCCGTTCCCAAATTTGAGCGAGAGCAAAATATTCGACGAAGAAAGGGGTGGTGAGGCGAGCTTTTGTCTACCACATACAGGCTGTCGTTAAATACATTAAAAGTGAACCGTGGCGTAGTCAGACAAGTTCACGGGAATGAATAGACCTCGGCCAGTCTCTACTAAAAAAACTTGATTAGACAAAAGCGAAAGGCGTCTTTTGTACTTGAGCAATCAGGTGCGCATCAGGAAACGATGCATATTTGAAAGAGTTAGCCATTTGTTTTAAGGTTCATTCTTTGTTCCGTAACATATTTTTACCTGGACTGTAGAATGAAATTTGTGTCATGGCCACCTCAGTGTGTTCTAGAGTCGCTGATCCGCATGGATTTTCATTTTGGTATCTCAGGCTTACCACACACGGCGCGTTATGAAATGAACCATCATCAAAACCATCGTCTTGATTTACATGAACTGCAACTTGTATGTCCACATGCTCAGAGGTCAGCAGTCTCTTGAACTGTTGAAAGTAACATAGTGAACTACAGTGTTATAGGTTATTGACCAAGTTTGTTCGGTCAAGATGGCTGAATATTAATTGGCCAAGAGGTCCAAAAACACGCAAAAATAAACGAAGCCAATATCCAACCATCTTGACCGAACAAGCTTGGTCAATGAAGGATGTATTATATGGTAAAAGAACGCTTATTTCTTGCTGGACACAGCGGGTAATCCTGAGTGGGCAAGATAGCGCCATATTGCCCGCTCGGGTAGCCAGCAAATGCAGCGCAAGATTCGGTTCATCTTTGCCGCTCACGGGGCTAGCCATATAATAAAATGGTAGAATGGCGCGAGGTTCTTAGGAGGACGGCTAAATATATTTGTGAGGGGAAACTCTGCATAGCTCTTTCGAAGCCCACGAGTCTTCGCTTAATCGCAGGCTATCTACTCAGTATTAGCTAAACTCATTTCCTTAAACACCTCTCCGAAAATACCAAACGCAACGTCGTTAGAGCCCATATTTGTTGGAGCTACAGTTTCATGTTTTAACTGGTAAAAGTAAGAAGTAATTTGTTTGATTTTAAATTTACTTACCTTAAACGTCACGAAGCGAAAGTTTCCATCTTGTGACTCACTGACGTTATTAGGGGAACGGGATCCGTTTGAACTGTATTGTTCGTAGACCATGTAACTTGGCATTTTAAAAAATAAAACCAGCTCAGTTGTGTTGGCAAGAGCTGGGTAATTATATGAGATAGTGGAATGAACAAAGGTCGTTTTGCTGAAACAAAAAGAAAAATTGAGCAATCTTTAATTGAGGTATTTCGTCCCAAACCTGCCTGCTTATAGCTGATAACAAGACAGTTTTATTTCTAACAATACGGTCCGGCATAATCACAGCACTCGTTTCCCTTCAAGGCTCGTAAACCTAGCTTCGCGCCTCTTGTTTGCACGCGTCTCTCGCACTCGTGAACTTCCAGTCTAAACAAAGCACCCATTGAAGTGCTTATTGATGATCGGGACGCTGTTTTGGAATAAGGCCGATTTTTAACAAAAACACTTTTAAAAGGCGCTTATTAGACACAGCGCACTTATGGGAAGCTGAGGAATTAATTTGCTCTACGATTCGACGTACTGCCCGCTTTAATCTAGTGTTATACCAAATAGCTTACCTACCCTGGAAAGAGGGGACTTCCAGGCACTTTTGATGCCTTCAGTCGAAGAGAGGCTGCCGTTTCGCCAACTATCAAGACAAGCACCTGTTTCAAGAAAATGCCGGAATAGCTCAGTGAAGCGCCCAACTGAGAATGTCCTCATTAGACATTATAATACTGATAAGAAATAGACTGCCTGATGACATGCATGTGATTCCCCATGGTGATTATTGTAGTTAATTTAAATAGTGTAAGCTCGGAGAGGCCGACATCTTAAGCGAAAGATTTCAAATAACCTTTGGATTCATGTAGCAGTAAAGAAAGCGATGTGTAAACACGTGAAATCAGTCAAACAGGAAACCAAACATAGCATGATATGCAGTTAGTTCGGAAACACGAAAATTTATTTTTTAGCGCTAAAACTGAAAGTAATAATTTGACTAATGCTGGCCCAAATTCCTTTACCGATGGCAACGCATTCCTTCTGATTTTAGCTCTGAGGATATGATGGAGGATGACGACAACACTCTCAATTAATGATTTCCTGCCAGCCGCACCCGCCTTGTCAAGAAGATTCTAAAATGTTGGGCGCTATCCATTCAACCAAAAATTGCAAAATTTTCGAAACGGAGACAAATGGTGCGGTAATTTCCTGGGAAAATTTCCAGAAAATCCGAAAATTGTTGAATTTCCGAAAAGCGAAAAGCGAACCATTCAACCGAAAATTCATGAATTTCCGGGAAGAAAGTAAAATGGAACGGAATTTCCCGGCAAGAAATTTCCGAAAAATTTCGATATACCTCTGGTATACCTCCCAAGGTTGTCCCCTTTTCGGGACATTCCGCAAAATGCTATTCCATTCGTCACTGGAAATTTCCGGAAAATCAACCCAGAATTTTTTTATCGAATGGAAGGCGTTCAAATGTAAAAAGGCGGAGCAATCAGGCCTGCTGTTAAATCGACCAAAGCCAGCATTAATGAAATACGTAGCCGGTGCACGGAAGCATTTGAGAGGATTTTTGAAGCTATCGAGCGCATACTTCTCAATAGCATTCTAAAATGTATTGAGATTGTTGTGGATGGTTTTCAATCGTGGTAATTAAAGTTCAAAAAGTATAAATATTTCACGCACATCGCTTATACGGTATTCACAAAGGTCGAAGGTATATATCTACTATACGATGTATGACGGTAGCAACTTTACTTTGGACGACTCAAGGATGTTGCAACTTGAGTGCTTAGAATTAGATCAGCGATTGACATATTTGGCTAACAATCACTCTTAACAAGTTCAAACTAAATGGATGCGTTCTTTTTGAGTGCTTATTTTCCCCAATATGCTTGATACCTGTTTTTATTTCAGTACCAGTTCACTGCCCTAACATGTTTGATATACCTGTATATATACCTTATCTAAATGGCGTACATTTTTGGTAAATTAAAGAAAAAAAAAGAAAAAGAAAAAAGTGTTTTAAAAGTTTATGATGCTTACTTTATTCGTAAGAGAATAATAATTGATTAAGAATAATTGCAAGTATGACCTACCTCTAAGAGAAAAAGGTGATAAATTGTTCTCCTTTGCAAACAGGATTGTAGGAAGTTTCCCAACCGGTTCATAGCAACTCAGCTTACACGATCGCTCTTTGGTTATTTAAATCGATCAAGTGAGGTGCATGACTTTTCTTTTCTTTTACACCTCAACCTTAGACTATGTTCTGGACGCTGCGTCAACTAGTGTGAAATTAACGAGCGAAGTTGTTAAATAGCTTTGAATCCACTCTGCAGGATACGAACTTGGAGGATCGTTAATGGAAAATATAAAGCAAAACAGTGATTTTAATTTTGTTTATCTCGGAGTCTTTTAAAGTTGTAATTAATATTAATAGCATTCAACGATTTTGAATGCATTCAAAAGTTTGACGCACTCCTGGGGGGAAGGGGGAGGGGGCTCGAGCTCTTTGATGTTCTCACTGAGTTTAAATGGCTGGCCAGCTTTTTTGAGAGTTCGTTGCCACCCTGATTAACGGCAAGTTAGAAATTAGGATGCTAATTTGAATTATACAGTGGTCATTCTGAAGGAGAAATCATAAATGTCCTTTTTCAATTGTTCATAAGTCCTGGATAGACTGTTTTGTATATTGCGCGCTTGGAGATCTGAACCATTAATTACTGTATATAGCTTATGTACTGATTCATTGGTTGGTATCTAGGAAAGAAAGCAGATCAAAACAATATAATGTTCATAGGCGTATAATTCAAATCAGTTCAGGTTTGGCCATGCACCAAAAGAATAAGTCAGAACAAAAAAAGAGACAGCAGTATGAAAGCCTGGAGCAAGATAAGACATGGACAGAGGAGCGATCATTTTCCACGATCCTGTTTATAATTTTGACCACAAAACGGTCTCTTAATGAATCTTCAACAGAACTATTTACACATGTTTCAGCTGCTTCTGGACTCCTCTGCTTCCAATCAGCTGCCTTTGCTGCATATGTCAATACTTCCAGACAGCTTGATGTAAGAAATTGTTACTGATGGACGTTTTAGTCGATCGTTCCCGCTTATCTAAAATTGCACGCGTGGATCCTATGCTAAATCCGTGGTGGTTTGTACCGTTTTGACCACTATAGTATAGCTGTCTGAATTTAAGAAAAGAGAAATTCAAACCCTTTCTAGACTACTTTCGGTTAAAACAATGAGTTCAGCACGAAATGATGTTAGACATTCTATCGAGAGAAATGAATGACCATTATGGGTGAACAGTTTTAGTCGGCATCTTGTCGGTATAACCAGCTACCACAGCAACAACATCTCATGGTTAAGACACCCTTTGATTCCATTTTACTCAAAAAGACTTCAGTAGACCCCATTTCATATTATAGAATTATCAAAAACGGAACCACAACCTTTTGTCCAATGACTGGGCATGCTTTTGGTGCGAACATTTTATGCTTTTAAATTGTGCTACATGATTGCTGTGTGAAATCCGATATTTCAGGGAAGTTGTTGATTTTATCTGTGGAGCGTCTTCCGTTAGAGGGCTCCACTCTGACTGCTAATGAAACTTCGTTTTAAAATAATTTTTATATTTGCGGCTTCGGCAGGGCAAGTTTACCTGTTACCTCTCTCAGATTGTGTTCCTTTATTGCGTTCGTATAATGAACAAGAAAGCTTCCTCAGGCATGGTGAGGTTATTGTCATTACTAGTTGAAAGAGTGGAGCGGCTTGTGGAAGCAGAGTCGAGAATTTTAGAACAATCTTCTGAACAAAGGGAGTGAAAATTTCCAGAACTTCTCAGGTGTTTAAGGATTATTATAGTGGTGTCCGTATTGTAGAGGTAGATAATCTATGATTTATGATTTCTCTGAGACCAAATAAACGGTCGGTAATATAGTGCACGGTGTCCGTATTATGATAGGTTACTAATACTGGATGATATTTCACTGTATTTGCAAGGTTTCTGTTCATCAATGTTTCGTACCAGCTTCACGCCAAATGGTAGAAGTCGAGAGATGAGCTTAATACGTAACGCCACTAAGCCTTTCAAGGCTCTTTCACTTAACAGTGAAATTTTCCATCGTCCTTACTTCAGTGGCTTCAGAAGTAACTTGGTTCGAACGGCAGGTAAGCACTAGTTTCAACGACCTCCGGTACTTGGTTAGTCTCCACGCGTAGATGAACGCATCTAATGCCACCTTGACGAACATCATTTCATCCGCGATAGTGATCGCAGCAGAGAGGTCAAGCTTCTCTTGCAAGGTTTCCTGTTTTGTGTAAAACTTCATATGAACGGTGATAAGATGGGGAAGAGAGCACACGATGAGAATTCCTGATAAAATCAAGGTTATAATCGTAAACTGTTTCTCGCAA
>Ga0126339_10004267_pt1 | contig 10531 bp, 9 predicted proteins | sample OrbTmetagenome_2_FD_92532 | JGI IMG/M metagenome (GOLD analysis project Ga0126339, IMG submission 92532) | Coral microbial communities from Petempiche,Puerto Morelos, Mexico - Orbicella T R C metagenome | ecosystem: Host-associated > Invertebrates > Cnidaria > Coral | place: Petempiche,Puerto...
GAGACAAAGATTTTAATCAGACACCCCGGCACTTCCCGACTGAAAGAGAACTTAAATTGACACAAAAACAAAAATAAGAGATGCCATGGGTAACCTTTGAAGCTGCCAAAGCCAGAAAAGTGAGCTATAGGCTTGTTAATGAGTCAGCTTTGTGTTTTCTAAGCTGGATACACCCCTAGACAGCACAGGGTAGTAAAAATATACACTATTCCCACTTGAATTCAAAGACATGATAGATTTCAGTATTGGGATGTACATGTAGACTGTGTTACATAATGATCTGTTTGGCAAGTTGAAAGCTCTTGGGGACGACCAACTTCTAGCTCCTCAGTTACTGGTCACCATCCAGATTTCAATCTTGCAAGCAATCAGTTAAAGATATGACCGCTTTTTTTAATCCTGAAAAGGTCACTTAGGTAAGGTAAAAGGCCAAGTGGCTCATCAGGCCAGAACTTATCCTGGTTTCTGCTGCATGAAGCGACTAGGAGTATTCAATCTACTCCCCCCTGGATGTGATGCTAGTCCATCACAGGGTTATCCCCCAGCATTAAATTTGCTGGCACCCATTTATACACCTGGGTGGAGAGAGGAACTGTGAGAGTAATTAAAAGTGTTGTGCCCAAGAACACAACACAATGTCCCTGGCCATGGCTCAAACCTGGACTGCTCACTTCGGAGTCGAGTGCACTAACCATGAGGCCACCACACCCCCCACAAAAAAAGGTTGCTTGAGTGAGATTCAATTGGATAGAAATAATCAAAAGATGACAGACCCATTCTCCTAACCTTTGGAATCCCCAAAATATAGCCTTTAGTTATAGATTAGCATTATTAGAATAGACGAGATAGTTAATTTAAGTATGTGGCATGGAAGAGATATTTACTCACTTGCATGACAAATACTTCTGATCTTCCATTCAGCCACAGCTCAAATTTTTCAGGTGCAGCTGGCAGTGTTTCAGTGAATCCCACATCACATGTCTAAACAGTTGAAAAATAATATGTATCTGACACAGCCTAATAATAATATTAATGTTAGGACATAAATATGGGTTCTAATACTTATTGACCAAACATAAGGTCGAGATGGCTGGAATTGGCCAAGTTGTTTTTAAGGCGTGTTTCATACACTGTAGGCATGCAAAAAGGAACAAGGCCAATATCCAGCCATCTTGACTGAACAAGCTGAAAGAGTCAATAAAGGAATTATAATACAGGACAAAGAACACCAAAAAAATAAATGATCTTTGCACTTGGGAAACAGCACGTAATCCCAAGAGGGCAAGAGGGCAAGAGGGCAAGAGGGCACCATCTTGACCTCAGGTAGCCAATTACTGCCCAGGATTTGGTTCAACTAGCCCACTATAGAGGTACTATAATATTGGTCTTGAATGCCTGTACATGTAGGTACTCACTGGGGTGATAATACCAAGAGAACGAAAGGTGAAATTTCACTTACGAACGTTGTAAGTATGCTGAGAACCCTGAAGCCAATATCATCAGAGGATTGATTTAGAAAACAAATTAGTGTCACAAGCAGGTTGCAAGTCACATTTGAATACATATATATGCAAAAATTACCTTAACATCCTTCTTGTACTGATAAACAACAGCATCTTTGCTAGTTTCTTGAACATCAATCTTCTTGCTAAAGATAATCATCTTTTCATACAAAAACACTTGTCGCTGCTTTCCCGCTTTCGATGGCAATATACTTAAGGTTTTGTTTGTCTCCCAAACCATGAAGGAATCTTGAAGAAGCAACTTTCCCTGCTCAGCAAGGTTACCAGGAAAACCTCTAATCCCACAAGAGTGCATGACATCATTCACATGGCGTAAAACTCCTTCCATGGTTTCAAGAGCTTTCTGTGAAAAAGAAAAACGAGTTTACACAATTTTAAGAGCCAAAGAGTGATTTAGACAGTTGGACCCACACAGCCAGAGTTTGGCACCATTTCCGTAACATGAAGTACACACAAATGAAGCTATGACTATTAGAGACCTTGGATCATGTGTACTAAAGGCATCCATGGTCGAGTGTCTATCAATACCGATTGACACTTCATCAACATTTCGATCAATAGTCAGCCGATAGTTGCGCCTGACACTCAATCAACATCTCAATCAAAAGTCAGCCAATAGTCAGCTGAATGTTGACCAACTCATGCGTATTGATTGATGCTCAATGGAATGGCTGCAAAAATTAGTTGACTTTCGACCGCCAGTGAATCAAAATGTTGATCAAGTGTCAATCACATGTCAACCAAGGTGTCGAGCGAACATTGATTGAGTGTCTATTGAGAGTTGATCAAGGGTTAATTGAAGCTATCGATTGACGGTATCGTTCGAGGGTATCAATCAACACTCGACCGTGGATATCTTTAGTACACATGATCCAAGACTTTTAGATATAAAAATCCATGACTGTAGTAATGTTTAATACTAATGACTGAAAGTCCAAAAGGTACCTCTAAGTCATCATATGCAGTGCTGTTTCTTAGTGTCAGTTTCATCATTTCTCTCAGCAGCAGTTGGTATTTTGTGATTCTCTGCACTGGTTTAAGAAGAAATGCACTTAAAGGCAACAGATGGCCCAAGTGTTCTTGACACTCCTAAAAAAATAAACATTTACATTGCATTGGTTAAGAATCACACAATACAGTTTTATTAATCAATTTTGTATAAAAGAGGATGGAAATTAGAGTAAGTAAAACAAACAAACAATAATAATTACATTGTAAAACCTTAAAAAATGTTGGATCTGACCTAAAAATGCTACAAAATGATGAAAAAGTATTAAAAAATTAAATAATAATTACAGTTAAAATAATTAGGAAAGGAGTGGCATCACAATGTATGTTTGACGTAGCATGAAGCAATTTGGAGTGTTGCTAGATGTACTCCCCTGAATGGGATGCTTGTCCATCAGAGGTTAGTACTCCCTAGCATTAAATTGTGATCCTAACAGGTCTCTGCAACCCATCTATACTCCAGGAAAGAGAGATGCCCTGTGAGAGTGAAGTGTCTTGCCTTAGCCACAGGTTCACCCTAGACCTGGACCTCTTGATCTAGAATCACACATATTTGACCACCACACCTTCAAGAAACTTCCACATTAAGTGTATGTTACCTTGAAGAAAGGCAAATTAATGTAGTCCATTCTTAGAGCCTCAGAACTTGGTTTGTTCTTACAATATGTTGCATACATTTCAAATTCATTGCTCTTCATGATGAATGCAGCACCCACAAGAGAAGGCTGATCTTGGCATGCTTCAAGCTCAAGTAAAAAGTCACTGCTGTGAAATTCATAAATCTGTTCAATGTTTCCAAATATTATGTTTTTTTTCCCACGTAAATCAGCCGGGATCTTGCTTCCAGCTCGCGCAAATTCCTTAAGGTATCCATTGACAATGCATTCTAAGTCATTGACATAGTCTTTTTCTGTTTGAATCAATTCTCTCATGACTTGTATCCGCTTCCTGCCAGCTTCTGGACTGTCAGTACCATCCACAATGTCTCTCTAATAAATAATGAAAAACTGTCTTGTAAATGAATGACAGTTGAAAAAAGGCAAGAAAGGAAGGGAGGTGTTTGTGTGAAAAGAAGGGAGGTAGTGAGGTAGGGAGGAGGGTGGCCTTGAGAGAAAGAAGGAGGGAGGGAGATGGGTGCTTTCGAGAGAAGGAAGGAGGGGGGGAGGTGTGTGGTCCTGAGAGCAGAAAGGGTGAGAAGAAAGAAGGTAAGGAGGGCTGGGAAATGTTTGCATCTAAGCATGAACATTCCACAAGAAAACATGATTTGAATAAGTATCAAATTCTGCATGATTCTTGATCTAACATTACACGTCCGGTTTACCATGCATTAAGATAAATTCATCTGCTTTGGGTAAACCCACCTGCATACTAGGCTCAGAAACTGATGAACGGACACCTCCTTGTGGCTGAAGACTGTCAGTCAACACAATGGACACTGGCCGCTTGGTTGATTCAGGAGTAGTTGACTTCTTACGTTCCCGGCGGAACTGAACTGTAAAAAGGGAACCATGATGTAAATATGGATGCTTATGTTTATGTTAACTCATGATTGGAACCCATGTTTGTAAACTGGGTAACATAAAGGAATTAATCGGAAAATTATGCATAATTCTACATGTACTAATCTTAATTACCTCCTTGGAAAGAATCAGGTTTCTCCTTTTACACTTTGAATAACTTTTCTTCAATAGACCAATTTCGATGTATTAAAATTCAGCCTAACACAATAGACTTCAGCACGAGGCTCTGGGGAATGAACCCCACAAACTCTGTAGTTATTACGCAGAGCCTTGTACTGAGGTCTATTGCTTTAGGCTGAATTTTAATTATTTTTAATATTGTTATGATTGTACTATTTCTTTCTTTTTCTAAAATTTTAATTTTTGAGGGCCATTAGGTTATCAGTTTTAATACTGTCAAATGTTACCCTCGTAAAATAAAGTCTTACCTACCTACCTACCTAACGAAATTGGTCTATTCACAATTTTGAAAATTATATTTTGTACCAGGCACACTGACCTGGGCTCTTGAGAGTAGTACTTGGTTTACGTTTGGAATCTTTTTGATCTTCGGGATTGGAAGCCTGATTAGCAGGTATTGCTGATACAGGCTGTACTGGACGCTTCACAACAAGTTTCTTCAGGCTAACAAATGCAGAAAGAGACACATTTATTTAGCACTTTTATGAGTTCCCAAGCCTCATCTAAAATTTTACATTTTGGATACAATCATTTACTTATATCATGTAATACATAATAATATCATCTCATAGAAGAATAGAGATCAAGATTCTCTCTAGATTACTCCAAATGTTAGAGTTTACATGCACTGTAAGTAATATCATCACAGCAGTGTTTTGCCCTTCTTCCTAAAAGCTCCCCCTGCCCCAAATAAAATGCCTGGGTTGTCATTTCGAAATAAGCGCCCTTATTCCACTGCATAAGCCCTGTATTGAGTTTGTTTTAGTTTTAGTTTGAAATTGATTTGAAATTGATCAATAATTTACAGCAAACTGAATCCATGAATATTTTTTTATTTATAATAACCAATTTCATGCTTTGTAGTTTAGGCACTTCAGAGATGACAAAATGAAAATAACATTTATTAATACGTATCCTGTCTCGAATAAGTACCCTATCTGAGCAACCCAAGTTTAAGCACTGTGTGTGTGGGGCACTAGATGAAATATCTTCTCAAAAATAAAATATCATATGATATTTTATAACACACAATTTACTAACCTGGTTTCACGCTTGGCCATCATATCATTGACCTCACTGATTCTCTTCATGCTGTCTTTGACCTTGCTGATCAGTGTTTTATTACCAAGAGCAGTACTTGTGGGCATCATTTTCCGAACCTTTACCATGTTCATCCCTTGTGGACTCTTCAGGAAGTTATCAATTTCATCCAGTGCTTTCTCAGCACCTTCCGATGACTGAAATCTGTCTATGGGCTGTAATGCTAAAAGATCTACACCTGTCTTGCACCACTTGTTGACCTACAGAAAAATAACATGAAAATAACTGTTTCAGAAAACACAGATGCCAATTTACAACTCGCAGTTATATTTCCTCTTTGGTAACTCCTACAGTATCAAGCGGTAAAGAGTATATGCTTAACTGCAATATCTTAAATAGACCTGATCAGAAGCTAAATCAAATAACAATGACTTACCATTTCCAGACACTCATGTATATCCATTGCTTTCTTTAAATCATCTTCTCTCTTTTGTGCCACCTTGTCAAACTTGTCACAGAGCTCCCTTATTTCGTCACATTTCATCTTGATGGAATCCTTTGCTTGTTCATTTGAGTCTATCATTTTCAGTCCCTTGGCAACTAAACCTTTGGCTTTGTCAAGAAGTTCCTGTGGATTTAAAAATTTTAGAAAAAGAATAAATAATATCAATGAAAGAAATATTTATTTAATTAATGACTGTGAAGGGAAAAGACAGGCACTTATCTACAATAGATCCATGGTATGTCAGACCCAGTCTATATGATGAGCCTTGCAAATTAATGTCACGCTCAGGACTTTACTTATGATATAAGTTCACCATACAAGGAAAAGTTGACCAATATAAAAGCTAATTATTCCAAGCAATAACAATGCACAGTTAGTGTAAAAACTTTAAATTATAACAAAATGCATTCCAGTGGTAACCTATAGTTCTCATCAGTCTCTGTCAAGAAACTTAATATTTCTTAAAATCAACTGTCAGATTAAATTGATTGACAAATCTGTAACTTAACGTATCTCCTCCTCTCTTTTACACTGTTGTGTTCTGTGAACAAAGTCTGTGAATAAAAGGATTTTGATTTGGCTAGCACTAAATAATAATAGTAACCACATGGAACCTTTTGAAAAGTGTTTAAGCTGAGGGAAGATCAGATATGTTATAGTTAAAAAGAGAAGTAGTTTTAATTAATAATAATAAACAACTTTTCTTTTTAACAAGAGTTCCAGGACCTTTCCACTCACCATACTCTTATTTGTAAATTCTTTAAGTTGCTCTAATAGTGATTCTGCATCATCTTTAGAGTCTCCGAGATCTGTCAGAGCAGATAGGTTGCCTAAAGCTGAGAGAAGCAGGCCTGTTGTCTGAAAGATTCAAAAGGAGGAATAACAGGCATCAGTGTGGCAAGACAATTCTCATAAAGTCAACTTAAAACCATTGTAGAATTGTTGTTAGAGCTAAATGTCATCATCATCATTTTCAAATTATCCCCATATACTAGGAAATGAGAAATGGTTTAAAATGAAAACTGTGTTAAAGAATTTTTTCAGCTAATTCATTGAAATGGTTGTATCCTTGAATTTCAATTGGCTAAATTTTGAGCCACTTTTTTGAGGGGGTCTGTGAGCTGTTGTCGTATAATCACCAATAACATGAAATGCGGTATTATCATTGCTAGATGAGTTCTTTATGTCAGAGTTTGCTTATTGAAAGTAGCTGCAATGCAAATTATATTGAATGTTTAATTAAGTATAGTAAGATTATTCTGCCTTACAAGTAGTGTTAAGTGTCACACGATACAATCAGGCCATAGGTCCACATGGGTGAAGAGAGGTAATGTGAGAGTTAAGTGTCTTGCCCAAGAACACAACACAATAAGCTTGGCTAGTACATGAACTTCCTGGATCACTGGATCTGGAGTCTGAGAAAAATTGGACAAATCATGTAAATGCAAAATAGTGATAATGAAAAATGCACAAACCTGGCTCATTTCCCTTTCAAACAGACACACTTTCAAGCCGTACTGAATCTTTGACTTGTGTTCTTTCCAGAACCTGTCAAATTTGTTCTTCATGTCCTCAAGTTGAATCAATACTTGTTTCAATTCTGCAGCATTTGCCTTGATGTCAGGAGTATACCACTCTTCATGGACATCTCTCTGCTTAGGATGAATACAGTCCAACAGAGTAACTCCCGCTTGTCTTGCACTTTCCATGTCTTCTTTGACATCATGCCACATTTCTTCTTGTGTTTCTATAATCTGTTCCATTTCCTGTACAACCGAAGACAGTTTGGTCCGCAAAAAAGTCTGCCGCAGCTCTGCAGTCCTCTCATCATAGGTTGTTAAGTTCCGTTCAAACCTTTCAATTGCCTGAAAATAAATTAATTAAGTTAGTTGTTAGTAACATTTTTGAGTAAAGTAATAAATGCCACAACTCCTTCTGTAGGTGTACATCTCACATGGAGGGACAATTAGTCATGGTCCCAGTTGCATTCCAACACTAAAATTAAATTACATGTAATTTGGGCTACATTAAACACAAGACAATGTTGCTCTCCAGCAGTCTCCCAATTTGTTGGTGTGAGGGGTTCCCAGGGTGTTTGCGCAGGGATTCCTTGTAGTTCACAGCTCTGCGTCAGATGTCAATTCACTCTGCACATTTTTTGCTGCCAGACTATTCTCGAAAAGCTTTTCTCCCAAACCACCCTTCCCTCTTCTCATGGGAAGTATGTTGGTAAGTCTGCTGGTTCAAAATTTCTCTTCCTATCTCTCTTACAATGTTACACTTTCAGTGTCTGTTCTGTTCTGATAAAGCTCATAAAGCTCTTACATCAGTGGCTTATACATTCCATGGAATTTAATTACCGTAACAATAATGCTACATTTACATGTATATTCTTGACTCGCTGAACCCTATTGTATTTCAATGCCTAAATTTAGCTTATAATTATTCTTTAATTGTTACCCTTAATCAGTACGTGACAGCTATTGCCAGACAGACGGCTTGATCTGGAGTCAAGACCACTAACCAGGAGGCCACCATAACCCTAAATTGAAACACTCTGTGCCACAATGTGCCACTTGGTGATCATATTACTCCTTATTGTGTAAACTTTGGCCTCATTAAGCTTCCTGACACTGTTAATTATATACCAGCCAACTATTTTATGATCATGCACCTAATTGATAAAAAGTCTTTGAATCTCATCCTGTGTCTAGTATCTGAGCAACGTAATTACGCTGCTCAAAGTGCATCCTTACAAAACCTGAATCCAAAATCCTTTAGAATAAATGTAAGAACATTTTGCTCAATTATAATTGGATGCTATTATAATTGGAATGACATTATTTTGTGTACACATAATAAACTAGAAAACAATTTAAAAAAGCACACCAGTTTTACTTTGCTAAGTATAAATAATTTTAGCATATTATATCTATTTACTATGTGTTTACTCTTTCCTCTCTTATACTTATTTTCTTTTATCCTAAAATAAATGTATTTTTTAAAATTAAAGGATATTAATTAGTTTACTATATTTTGCCCTTTTCACTGCACTTGTTTTTTTAACAATATTGTTCATGTTGTCAAGTGGATTGATAAAAAATACAAAATATAACATAAAGCACCAAATTTCTCATACTCACTGTTCTGTATTGAACCCACTGTGCATGTTTATATTGCAGACTTCCTCCCAGTTCTTCTGACAGCTGTGAACTATCAATGTACTCCTCTAACTCAGTGGCAGTATTGAGAGAGACAATCTACAACAGCAATGGAGGAAAAAATTCAAACAACTTGAATATTCTATGAACATATATGCAGTTACCTTCAATAATCTATTAAATAATTGAAGGCTTTCGTGCAACAAGGGCGTATATAGCATTTTGGGTCGATTTTTATTTTTTGCAGGATCAAGCTAATTTTTGGTAGACTGACTTGTTTTGACATGAAAAGCATCGTTGTGTAATTGTTTTTGTTGAAACTGAATTTTTTTGCATACTTTATTTCTCGAAAATGAAGCACAAATCAACAAAAACAATTACACAATGATGCTTTTCATGTCAAAACAAGTCAGTCTGCCAAAAATTAGCTCGATCCTGCAAAAAATAAAAATCAGCCTAAAATGCCATATACGCCCTTTTTGCACGAAAGCCTTCAATTATAAAAAGGTTGTTTTACCCTCCTGAAAAGACAAAAGGCCATAATTGCTATCTGTCTCTGAAGAGGCCAATAATTTTCTTTTTAATATGATAACATCAAATAATGTCAGTCCACTCCATCCCAACTTAGGGATCACCCGAGTGTAGACATCAGATGCCTCCATGTATGGCACATGCAGCTAATATCAAGACTTGCTTCCTAATTCTCTGAATGCTGAATAAATTGTACTGACACACTGTACTATACCACACATGTACCTCCCAAACACCTGCAAGGTTTGCATTATAAAATTGCTGATGCTGATTTATAACATATTAAATAAATATTATTACTATTTTATAGGGATGTTCTCTGAGTACTTTTAAGTATCAAATATTACAACATTGCCCATGGCCAGGGTCTTGAACACAGATCTCTTGAACCATTGGACATAGAAAGTACTTAAATTGCACCAGCCATTAAACATAATAATGGATTTTCAATCATGTTTTCCCACATGTGTACAAAATGTGTTCTACCCAGCTTCAACTGATTTTTGTACGAAAGAAATCTAATGTCAGTAAGTAAGCCAGCAAACAAGCAAGTGAGTAAGCAAGACTTTACTGTTAAGAACATGGTTTCACTGCTTTTGAAGCCATAATCTCAACTTACAGAGGGTGTGACCTTACCTGTATTTTTGAGTCGCCAAGCAGACCATCAGCCACAAAGCTGGGTTTAGAACCAAGTTTCTGGAAAAATCCTTGTGGCTTTAATACATAAATGGTATGTATGCACACTTTATTTGGAAAGCATTTCTGTAAACACAAAAGAGTCCTTGTATAATAATAAGTGAGGCAATTCAAACAAAAAAAAATTGCAAACATTAAATATTTTAAATCATGTGGTGTATATATAAACAATAGCCTCCATTTGGCACAAAAATATGGTCAGATATTTGTCTGCAGACATTATCTGTTCAGAGAAGCGAGCAGTTTAATTACGAGAGCAAAGCTCAAGGAAAACTGTGAGCTCTGAGAAACAGATAATGTGCAAGGACAAGTATCCGAACATATTGTCACGCCAAATGGAAGATATTGTGTTTATTATCCTTCATA
>Ga0126339_10004268_pt1 | contig 10529 bp, 8 predicted proteins | sample OrbTmetagenome_2_FD_92532 | JGI IMG/M metagenome (GOLD analysis project Ga0126339, IMG submission 92532) | Coral microbial communities from Petempiche,Puerto Morelos, Mexico - Orbicella T R C metagenome | ecosystem: Host-associated > Invertebrates > Cnidaria > Coral | place: Petempiche,Puerto...
ACGCGGTCGTGAAACACTTCAAGCGCGACTTTGAAAGGGCATAGAAAATCGAGGATTCAACCAAATTCAAAAATTTCTTCGCCCAAATGCTTCAAATAAAGCCTAGATTCGTTTTAGCGAAAATAAAATTTTGGGGTTAGGTGCACTTTCAGTAAACACATGTGCATGTCATTGAAACTTTCAGGAAGAAGGCGAAGGAGTCTTCAAGTACGTCCCTTGTTGTAGGTGATGTTTTTCCTGAGGACAAACGTTTCTCGACTAGTAGTATTTGGCAAAACCACAGCGCCACGGGAGCCTGCCATACTTATCATTCACTCTGTACTTTCGGGTAAAGTGTTTTTGTGGCATGCATTTCATCTTCTTCCCCAGCTTGTTGCAAGCACTCAAGTCTAAGAAGGGGGCCTGAAAGTCCAGAAAGACTGACATTTTTTGCCGCTAATGCTTAAAATGTTCTGATTTTTACGCCCGGCGGCTAAATGTTTGGCCCCTTTTACGGCTAATGGTTAACGTGACCTCTCTTGCTAAATTTCTGTGAGATTCCTATGTTGTGAACATTAAAATCTGGAAGAAAAAGGGGTAGTTAAATAAATAGATATTGTATGTTGATCGGTAGTGTCTATTTTTTTCAGAAGAAAAAAGAAAAATGAATATTCTCTGCTGCAAAATCCCCTTCTATCGCCTTCCACCTAACATCTTCTTCCATTGCTTCCTTTGGTTTATAACTTTATTCTTCCATGACCCTTTTCATCTCATCTTCGCCCCCACTATTTCTTCCCTTCCCTTATTCGATCCACTTGCATTTGATTTTCTCCCCTCTAACCCCTCCCCGCTAAGTCAACCCAGCATTTTTTTTCCTTTTTTATCACTTCTACTTCTCTACACTATCTCTGCTACTCTTTTCCATCCTAGTCCTTTTCCACTCTTCCTCCTACTATATCCCTTATTCCACCCCCTCTTCTAGCACATCGTGTGTTTCTTTCTCTCCCCTGTTATATCCCTCTTTCTATAGCTAGCTAGCTCCCCTAACACCCCGTGTGTTTCTTTCTCTCCCCTTACTATTCCTAGACTTCCCCTGTTGTATCACTCTTTCTAGCTCCCCTTGCACTCCGTGTGTTTCTTTCTCTCCCCTTACTATTCCTAGTTTTCCCCCGTTATATTCCTCTTTCTAGTTCCCCCAGCACTCCGTGTGTTTCTTTCCCACCCTTTATTAACCCTTTGAATACCAAATATTCGCCAAAAAATACCGTTTTCAACCGTTTAGTCAGGTTTTTTGGCAGCCATGACGCTAAATCAGCCTAAGTTTTGCTAAGAAATTTTTTTTTACCAAAAAGTGAGGTTTTTCGAGGATCACGTACAAAATTGAGCAATATTTCAATTCCGTGCATGGGCCATAAATCGTATTAAATTACTTGTGATTTTCTTGAGTTTCCTTCGGTGAAATCTTCCTAATTTTTAATACAATGCATTAAAACCGGGGGATGCGAATTTTAAACATAAAAAAGAAGGGTTTCTAAAGGCAGTTCTTCAGATTTTTTCAAATTTATGCCTTATAGCGCTGCGGAAAAACTGGTTTTATAGATTTCGCTGAAAAACGAGCTCCAACTAAAGTAAAGTATTTATTACCCGTCTGCCAAATTTTACGGAGTTTCACCGAAGGAAACGCGAGAAAATTCACTGTCAGTTTTGCTTTTTGTGCTCATGTGGCGTCATAAAATATCGAAAAACACTGACGTTTTCCTTTGAGGGCGCGCAGATTACCTCAGCTTTCGTCCTAAGCGCGCGTGCGATCGTAAAACTATAGAGAACCACCTTATGAGGACGGCAAATGTACACATGTCACGAAGCGTAGGAGTATAAACATGACGTTTATGGCCAACTACGCTACACGATTGGCTTAAAAAACTCGCGCCACTTTTTAATCCAATCAAAAGTAAAACTAATCCTCCGTAGGAAAAAAGATGGCGTCTGGTACATTTACCCTTAGTTCTTAGCGAACGAAAACCTTCACAACGTTCATAAAAATGTCCAGAAAAGTTATAAAATCTTCAAACCAAGGCTATACAATGTCCTTAGTACAGAGACAAATATTGTAAAAATTTGGCTTTCTTTGTGCCTCATAGGCTGTGTTAGGTTCGCAAGGTATTGTGATAAAATGTAGAGCCGCCATCTTTTTTCCTACGGTGGATTGCAACTCACTTGCACTCGTTTCCCGCGCTTTGCGTCAGCGACATGTAATTACTTCAAGTTTTGATTGGTTCACTGTATCGTTCGATTAGAAATACAAAAGAATGCATTTTTAAGAGTTGGGGCAAGAGTATGGAATACCAGCATCTTTAGAAGAGCTTCCTAAAAACCAGTTTAAAGCTCAACTTCTTTCCTTTCTGATTGATATCCTAAAACAGTATGATGATAAAATTGATACTCCCTAAATCACTGCAGCCTTAAAGAAATACAAATGTTAAGTCTTATGAATTGTTGTTCTCTACTGACTCAACTTGAGAAAATGGTTGATGCCTGAATGTTATTCTTTTCACTTTGTATATTCTTCAAATTATCTTTAAGCATAGAACTAGTTTAAAAGTAATGTTAATATTTTCTGTTTTCTTTGTCCCTCTAGTTGTTTGTTATACATTCCAGTTTGCCCCCGCAGGGTTTTGGCCCAGAGGCCAAAACCCGAGGAGGCATCTTAGGATTCCCTGTGTGTATACATACAAGGAATTTCGAAAAAAGTGAGAAATGTGTTGGTAGTATGTGAAGAGTTCTCGATTTGATGAAACTAGGCGCGCACGGTGGTCTTGGGTAATGTGGGGCAAGGAACGCGGGCTCAGAAAACGGCTGGAAATCGAGCCCAGCCTAGCTAGGCGGTGTCGGTACATGAAATTCTTGATTTCAAGGTTCTTGCAATCACGAGTTCGCGTTTCGCCATCTTCTAGCAGCATTTCAAGGCTCTTGTAACCACGAGTTCGCGTTTCGCCACCTTCGAGCAGCATTTCAAGGTCAAAAATACACTCTAATGAATGATTTGACATTATGGCCTGCATGACGATTTTAGCGTGATCAAATAAATTTGCTTCGAAATGGCCGAGATTCTCATCTAGGACAAATTGAAAACGATTTCAAAGATCCTGAAGATGGATTTTGGGAGAAAAACAACTCAGAACGTAACGTAAGAAAATCTGAAGTATACTAGAAATTCGAGGCCAGTGTGGTTCAATTGCAACTAAATAGCTAAATACTCTTCCGATCGCCAGTTTTACCTTTGGCATCTTGTTTATTCGGATCGCCTAGTTGTATTGAGCAATTGAACGTGGCGTAGAACTCATGCGTGGGCTGGGTGACTTTGCAGGGATCCAAATATAAATATAAATGTTTTGCAGCGTTTTCGTTGAGGTCAAAAAGCTTGACTCTAATTTGCATATATGGCGTCTTTAACGCGATACTTCTGTTTACGTCTCGCAAAAAAAAAAACTCGACCTCCGTTCTGCTTTCGAGATACGTTTGCTCGTATATCAAGATAAGTGGTTTGTTTCGGAACAGCAGAGTAGTTTGACTTAATTTTTTGTTTCGCTATAATTTTTTAACCTTTTTTCCCCTATAAAGTTCTACTGAGTGAAATTTTTATAAAAGAAATATTAGTTTCCATGAAGGCAGCCTATTTTTTTTCCAGAAAGTACTCTTCGCATCGTTTCTAACGAGATATGGTAAACTGCTCTGCTGTAAATGCTGTCTGAGAGTATTATGTAAAGAATATCATGTGATAGAATGAGTTTAACAGAATGTGTTGGTTTAGTTAACTTAGTTGATTGTTTGGATCATATTCATGGTAAGATGCCTAAGTTACTGGAACAGTATGAGTGATATAGTTTACAAAAAAAAAACGAAATAAAATTTTTAGTTCATACAAAAATGTTCAATACTTATTGTTTTCAATCAGCCGATATAAAAGAAAGCGCGGGCAGATTTAGTGATAACTATTACTAATTTAACTAATTTAATAAAAGTAATCTGATAATAACTGATCCGCCTAAATTAGCCTAATGCTATTAGCGGATCAGTTTTATATTTGTATTAAAGTCTGTGAAATTAAGTGTGTCTGTGTCCTTTAGGTGATTAGCTAGGTTGCCTACTTTGGTTTTGTTTACGACAATCAGTGAAAACCGCCCTAGAATGATGGCATGATCCCTTGGCATAACGTGCCTGTCCAACAGAATGAAACTTGATTCAATGCCATTTTTGACCCAATTCTCCCTCCATACGTCTGTTTCATGTTGTCTGATCAGATCAGTACATTACCACTGTTCCTGTTAAAGATTTTGACGACTGAAGCTATTTCATTTTTAAAACTTAGGCGTTTATAAGGTTAAACAAGATCCTTAGAAGGGCTGAATTCGAGATCGAGAAGTCCAGGTTTGAGCCTTGCTTACCCGTACCCCAACTGGGGAAAATCTAACGTAAGCTCGGGAGGGATGGCTGTGGTCGTTGACTGCTCTTAAAGTAGCTACTTCACGGCTTGCGCATCTGGAAAAGTTTAGCCTAAAGTTTTCAAGTTCTTTATTTGTAATCCGTGTTAATCTTCTCCATCCTTAGTCATCCTCGTTCCTTTATGGTTCATTTTTTATCTGTTTGGTGTTTTTCTATCTTAGTGAACTACTATTTTCACGTTCCCTTCAAATTGAAGGTGATTTGTAAGTGGCAGAAATAACTCGAAATGCCGCGACTGAGCGGCATTGATGAAGCCAAAACGTTTCTTTTTTTTTTCTCTCTTTAAAGTTGCTCTCCCAGAGACAATCCAGTCATCACATACTGTTTCTTAACGCTAACCATGCCAAGGTTAGTTGCACCTCCCAGATTAGGTCAAATAAGGGAGTGACTCCCCACTGGGAGAATATTAACCCGGACCTTTCAATACCAGCAATACCAGACCCCTAGGGGTCTTTCTTCTATAGAAACTGGAGTTGCGCCATTTCACTCCAGACGTCGTTAGCGCTGGAACAGACTTTACCACGGACGTTTTGTTATACCATCAGCACTGAAGACCTGAGAAATTTCACTGCCATTGAATTGGAATTTACTTCATAGCGTATCTGTATTTTCCCTTTGAAAGTAATATTAGCAAAATGATTGCAAAGCGATCACTGAATAGATGGTGAATTTTTTGCAAAGCGATTGCAAAAGCAATGGCATTGAATAGTAAGGACCCCCTAGAGTACAAATCGTGTGCTTTATTTACCTATAAAACTTTTACACACTCGTCATGTCTCTGGATATCCTCACTACGTCATCTTAAAAATTCTTGTCAGCAGGCTGTGTCACATAATATACTCTCGATCCCTTGACAGGGCAACTCAAAGCCACACCCTTAATTGTGTAACGACTTCCAGCGAGTGAGATAATTATAGTAAAGACTTTCGGTGCTCTATTCTGGAATCTTTCAATTTAACAACATTATTTGGCTTCACTAACAACATTTACAGCTGCCTCCTATAAAAGCGGATTAAAGTCTAATTTTAGCTGGACCGTGTACGCAATATCCTTTGTCCTCACTAAGATGCCAGCCATTGTTTCAGAAACATAACTTGTGCACGCCTACCTACTAGCACCAAACAAGTACCTTTTGGGACCAATTGAGTTTTGTTTATTCTAAAAGCTCTTGTAATAGCTTTGGCTCATTTTACCATGGTGGGAATTGTTCCGTTATCTTTGTTACATTGGTTTTAGAAACCTCTTTATGTAATTGATACCACTTTGGTATTCCGTAATGCTATGCATGTGGTAGCGATTGATTCAAAAACCCCACCGAAAAAAAAAAACAACAACAACAACAACAATGAACGACCCTGGCTCAAAGAGAAATTGAAAACTGAAGTGCTGTTTCTATACTGCTTGAAAAGTAAACGAGGATTATTCCATTGGTGCCTGAGCCCTAACTAAATTATCTCCACTGAGCACAAGGCGGGTGATTACATCATAACTTCGCCTTATTAGTAAAGATAACTCTAAACTCGGAGCAATAAATGTACCATTTCCAACTTCCTTTAGGTATTAAAAGATAGGCGTGATGAAGATGAATGCGCTGATTACTATCAACACCAGCGTTATCGCACAGCGTAACCGGAACTCGCAAATTATCACATTACTATGCCTTCATCCATTACTGCCTGGCGCTGCTAGGGGTCAGCTCAGCATCTTCAATAGTCTATTCTACAAGTTTATTTCATGCCTTCAGCATGCGAACACTAAATCTGCGAGCCAGAAGAAAACCTTGACAATTACGATCTTCGCAATTTTTGAACTATGTCATTCAACGATGCGAAGTGGTCCCGATATCATATGCGGCAAAGTTAGCACTTTCGAAGTATTTTAATGCCCTGGAGCATCTACGAAGCTATTAAAATCGTTCACCGTTGATGTCACTATTTGGTGGAATTCAAAACTCGATCCTTAATTAGTGGAACGATATCTAAACATACTAAGGATTCCCCCACGATACTAGAATAGCTTTCAAAAATAAACGGCATGCTTTCGAAGACCCGTGTTTACCTAAGACAAGAAAGCCTTTAAGTACGTAGTCTTCGTTTAAGCACATCCGCGTATATTTCTGTCTCTCTCTTCCTGTGTTTTTCAGTACTTGTACGGACAGTCACAGGTGTCAACCCTCATGTTGGGAATATCCCTTTTTATGACGTATTCATCGTGGTCGAAGTAGAGCATAGAAAGAGCGGACATTTTTGAAGGCGTACAGCATCTCCCCAAGCCTGTGAGATTCTGCTGGGACATTTTTTGAAGCGTGTACAAGTAACCATTATTGCCGTCAAAACCGGCCCTGCACTGCCCGTCACAGAAGTTGGCCTCAAAACCTTTGGGGTATATTATCCATGAGTCCCAGCCGATCTTTGTAAAATTGACATAAAACTTCCGACGGCAACAGTGTGCTGCAACCCTTCCGACACAGTCAATCGCACGCTTTTTCCTGCTCAGTGTTCTTGGCTTCTGCAAGTCGATAACGAGGAAGGGTCGAAGTCGGCCGCGTGAGCTAATAAGGTGATGAGCCTCCGATTCGCAGTCCAGGCAAGAGATATTTAAGGTGTAAGTACCATTGTCAGTAGCATTGCTTGATTGCTGTTCCATCGTTTGATTAAACCAGAGTTGAACGATGTTTTTAACATCTACCACTACCCATTCTGGTCCACTCTTCTTTGCCTTCACCTTCGTCTTCATTACTCTACTGACTGGTGTGTCGGAATGCTCTCTGTCTGATCTCATGTCACGTGCTTCTATCTGCAGAGTCTTCCCGTTCAAGTCGTAATGTTTGCTTTTACGCTTATGAAACCACAGAGACACAGAAGACACTAAGCTGCAGAGAGATTTTTGTTCCAATTTGAACTGGAAGACCAAATTTCTGGAGAAATTTCGCCTTGATCGCGAAGGTGGAACTTTAGCTGCAAATAAAAAAGACACAACAGAGAGGAAGGTTTTCGTTAGAGTTTGTGCGAAAAAACTATTTAGAGTGCACGTGTACTTGACTGCAGTGGAGAGCATGATAATCTTTCTGTCATCATAGAAAGTGTAACTTACTTACAAAGTCAACTGAAATCCGTCTTTCAAAGATTCTTTGTGTAACTTTTTTTTTTTCTGGTAAACCCAGCATGTAAATGCCAAATGAAAATAAATGGAAGCTGTTGATTAATTGCATGGGTTCTATTGTTCTTTGCAATTCTGCGGTCTTTAGTGTATTCATATCAAGGACCCTGGGCGCCACTCCTTTCAAAGAAAAAAACAACTGACATCCATTCAAAGGCACTGTCTGGATAATAGGCCGGTGTTAAGTTGTAAAACACATTTTTCCACATCACATATTATGCCAGGAAGCTTGCAGTTTGTCAGCGAAATGTTTTGTCTTTGATAAACGTGATAAGATCATTCAATGCATCTTCCACATTCTGCACTAAAGCTATGGGCAAGACTTCGGAAATTTCCAAAAGCACTATTTAGCAGCTGTGAATAGACATACAGTGCGACTCCGCCTCCTAATGTGCGTAACACAAAGATCATTATCTTAAAAGCAGAATTCAAAACAAAGCACGTAATTTTTAACAGCGAATAGGGCGCCAAAGACTAATATCTGGAGCGCTAAGACAGCGTTTGGTGTAATTATCGTGAGACTGTCGCAAGATCAGCTCTTGAACTTTGCTCTTCTACTGTCTGTGGTGACGAATGAATGGAAAAGAAATATGCTGAAATATTTTAACAGCTGCCCTCTTGACCATGCCGGTATCAAAACCGCCGCAAAAAACAAAGAAAAAACTCGAAGGCCAGAGCTTGACCCTAATGGAAATTATCTGTGAAAAAAGCTTCGATATCACAAACTGTTATTTCGTCGATACCCCTAAGAACACGCACAAATTCAACCACTCACCTTTCGCGCTAAAAACAATGATTTTAGTCGTCTTTCCATAGTAGTCGTCTTCTTTGGTATCTTCCGGCTCACTCTCTGGATAATCTTCTTTAATAAGATTTAAATTTGACAGAAGGGCTGCAATCCTACTGTCCTTTGGTTTTTGCTTGAGGACCGGTGTTCGATCCATCTGCAGCTTCGCCAGTATTCTAGCTTTGATCATCTTGATTCTTAGGTTGTAACTTTCTGTGTTCTCAGAATAGTCGTCGATGTTGTTGTTGTTGTTGTTACAGTTAGGACAGCCTTGTCCATTGTCAGCGTGTCCTACACCTTGGGACGGACCATCAGTTTGTAGGGGAGTTTTGGTTGCAGCGAACGAAACGTTACTGCCAGGCATGGTTGCAGCGGAAATCGTGGCTGTAGGGTCCACGCTTATGGCAGCCCCTTGAAGAAACGTTATCGCGGTTAGATAGAGTGCAAAAAATCCGCTACAGGGAAATCCGGCCATTTGAGTAAGAGATCCCGACTGTGCTGCTGTCTGAAGAGGGTAAGCTGGAAAATTAAGAGTAAATCTGTTTGCACAGCTCATAAGCTTATAAGCGCAGGAAACACTTTGATTACCACCTCGTGAGATCAAAGCATTTCAACAGTGAGCTGGTACACAATATACAAGCGCATAGCCTGTCAATTAACGCGCGCATTGGCCAATCGCATGTGCCCAACCTCACATCAGATCACATGTCATGTTTATTGTTGTGCATGTGCGACTGTTTTAAGCCTCTTGATCCAATGGTTCGTAGGATTTCACCGAAGCTGATTTGATAAGGCTAAGCATATAAGGCACTCATCTCCTAATCAAGAGGGTATTGCAATTTCCGGTTCTTGAACATTTCTACACAACCCATACGGTGTGTTTGCCGTTCGTTTACAAATCTGGTTTTCTTATTCTATTGAGAATGTCTGCTAATAGTTTGGGAGGTGATGGCTAAACACTGTACACCCCTTATCATCAACAGGTCGTTGCCAGTTTCTTTTTAATCTCATTAAAATCAGTTTATTGTTTCTTTGGGCTGTCATAGTGTAAAGCCTTGGACTGTCATCACATTCATGTCTGTTCTAATAGCAAAATATATTTCTTTGTCATAAGAGTACAATGCGAGCGACATAAAGGTTAACATTGTTAAAAAGAACCAAGCCAACAATAAAAAGTCCCCAGAGATAAAAGAATTAGTGATATTTTATTTAAGTAGGTTGCTGTAAGCCAAAACCTCTGAAATGAAAAAAGGTCAGGGTTGCTATCAGTGTGCATCATTTTTCAATCATTTGTACGGCATTCGTGCGCTTATAAGAAATGCTCATAAAATCGATTTTGAAGAACTTCAATTCTCCAGATTCCTTCATCCAATCTAACTTTAGTAACTGATGGTACTAATTCGAGTAACAGTGTCTTAAATGTTTGGTAAATGACTCTCAAAGGCTGAAATTCTTGACCCAGTTAGCGACTGAATGACCCAGGATAAGCTTGATCGCGCATCAACACAATGCTCTTGAGTGTTATACGTGCCAGACAATTTTTGTACACAGATTTGACGGGTATTTCGTGACCAGGGAAGTGAATTCCTGCACACTATTCTTTGTGCCTTCTAATTTTATCAAAATTATACCTTTCGCTTCTCTCATAAACTTAGACTTGCTTTTTAAGAACCGAAAAATTGACCAGCGGGTCCTTTAGATGGGCTTTATTCCGTTAAGCCATTTAGCCGACGCACGGGGTCGTATTTCCAATTCACGGATGATATGCAATAAGACTCGGTTTACGTAAGGGCCGGAGGGGATGTCATAAACTAGTAACATGGAAGATGGTCGAAAATTTCATAATGTACAAGGTTCTTTCTTCGAGGGTGTGGCTAAAAGTTCATTTCGACATCGACAGGAACAAAGACTTCTGCTCGATCTAGCTCGTATAGGTTTAATTTACAGTGTTTTGCCTGATTTCCGGCTTCCTTTGAAGTTAATTTGGCCCTCGAATGAACTTAGCTAAAGCTCTGAAGTAGACTTGGAACATAATTGCCCGATTCATAACCATAAGAGTGGTACACGATTTAAATCCCTGTAAGAAACTACAAGGATCCCT
>Ga0126339_10004270_pt1 | contig 10528 bp, 8 predicted proteins | sample OrbTmetagenome_2_FD_92532 | JGI IMG/M metagenome (GOLD analysis project Ga0126339, IMG submission 92532) | Coral microbial communities from Petempiche,Puerto Morelos, Mexico - Orbicella T R C metagenome | ecosystem: Host-associated > Invertebrates > Cnidaria > Coral | place: Petempiche,Puerto...
AGTTTACCTTCTGTGAGAGCTTTTAAGGGACACTTGACCAAACATATTTTAAATGTTAATAATGTAAATTCTTAATATTCAATTTTAAACTTTGTAAATTTTTAAATCTTTAATACTGTAATTTTAGACTCCTTTCCCAGTTTGTTTATTCATTTTAATTGACGTATTTTTCTCTTTTTTATTCCTTTTGTAACTGAAAAGCCCCTTTGGGGAGTTGCAAATAAAGCATGTATGTATGTATGTATTATTTCTGACCGTCTGAAGGAACATTTACTTAATTTGGTATATGTAATAAATTATCATAGAAAAGCTCATTCCTGATGTTGTTTTGTAGTGGGTTGTACCCACTGTTCAGGTCTGGGGCAAGTGATCTGTGTGGTGCTTGTATCCATATTCAAGTCTCCCTTAACTTGAGTTCTGATGATGACTTTGACCATCAGGTAAGGCTTCTTTCTATTCATTAAATGAGAACTTTATATCCCCATATACACTAGAGCACCTGTGGCATATTGAAACAAAAACTACTTTGAATGGGTAAAATTTCAACTGACAGTAATTGGGGATCAGGGAACTGTGTTTTGTGTGAATAGCTACTTTAAATCCCTTTGGAAATGTTGTGATGTGTTCACAATATCACGTTCCTTTTTGCAAAAGTTGTGCAACAACTGAGAAGTGTTTCAACGAGAAGTATTGAATTGTAACCTGCAACAGTGAAAGACTGATTAAATGAATTTGCACTTTCATTTGGTGCCACGGAGTCTGCAGCAATGTTTTGAGCACTTTCCTGGTTTCTTTTGCCGCAAACTTAAGAAATAAAAAAGCTGCTAAGGACCATAGAATTTTTTTAAATGAAAGATCGCAATAAGATCTATCTGAAAAAGCAAAAAACAATTTTTTGAAAAATGTTAAATTTTGGGGTATACTGATACCTTAAACTATTCCAATAGTGAATTCTGCACTAACAAATTTCAAAATGATTAATTTATGCATTGCTCCATCCTGCTGAGAAATTTACATGAAAACCATTGTTTTGAGAATCGATTATTCAACTACTGTTCATTTGCTGCTGGCTTTATTCTGCATTGGGAAAAAATGAAAAATCATTTAGATTTAATTTGCACTAGCAACCTGAAGATAGTTGTCCATGATACTACTTTCTACCAACTGTGTTATTGCAACATGCACAAATATGAAACAAATTTATTCATGATTTTACAATTTATTGTGTGGAGGTGTTTTACAAAATTTTCAATTACTCAGCGATAGGTAATCCAATCCCAAAACAAAATTGTTGTTTACAGATAATCATACATGAATATTGTCCACAAATTTCTGATCCAGAGCTGTAATATTTAATCTGTGGAAGTTACGCAAAGAAACTGTCTACTGAATTTCAGATCCATAGCTCTATTCTTTCAGCTATGCAAATGATTTATGTAATTACAGAACACATAATGAGATGGGCATTTCTCAGCTACCAGTATTATTAATCCACACCAAACATTACACCAACCATTATACATGTACAGGGATACTTTTACCTAAATTATCAGTTTGGAATGTCTTCTATTGGAGCTGTATTAATTATTTGATTATTTAAATGCAGTTATTTATTTTTTATCTTGTGTTATTTATCTGTCAGTGTGACTTGGAAGGGCAATTAAGTTCACATGAATCTGTCAGTGGTAGTTCTTCAGTTGAGGATAATGTGCAAGACATCAGATCAATGATTTCCACTCAGGATCACACTTTGCCTGTTAAATCAACACAGCATGAAACAAACAAACAGCTGCCAGTCACTGAAGCTGAGGACAACACATTCATGGCACATGTAATTATTGAACAAGCACTTCACCTTCCTACAGTTCCAGGAGACAATGATGCAAGGTATTCAATCAGATCTATTCAGTACATTTACAGGGAGAAAACTGGTTGAAAAAGTGATGTACATGTTTTGAATTATTATAACATTGGTATTTATTTATTTATTTATTTTACAATTACAATTCAATGGTGTACTTAAAAAATAAAAAATAAAATAAAATCAACAAATAAATTATATTAATTAACATAGGGAAGCCATAAGGGTAATCCGTGCAAGAGTAAAGAAGCTCCATATATATACACGACAGTTCACCTAATGTAATCACAATATAAATATTAAGAACATACATATCATTAAAATTTATTATAGGCTAATCTAAAAATGTATTAAAAATAAAGAAAGAAAGAAAGAAAAGCTCTAAACATCAATAAGCATTCATCAATATGGACAGTTAGTTCCCTACCCCACCCCATCTACAATTGTATGAGAAATATTTAGGTGTAAGCAAATCAGATAATGTATAAAACTATTAAAATTGTGAACTAAAGAAAATGACTGTTATTAAAAGGGCAGCATTGATCCTACTCATAAAAATGAACATAGAGTGAAAAGTTAAGTAAAGAAGTTGGTAAAAATGAGCTAATATCCCAAGAAAATACTTACATAGTTCAAACAAGTTACTGGAGAGGAAAGCATTAACATCAGTATTATATGCTGTACCACCGAATTAACATGTGAAGAAAAGAAAACTGAATTGACAAACTTAGTTTATGGTCAGGTACGTGCCCACTCTGTTTTACTTTTAAAACTTTGAAATTTTATATGTCATAATATTATGTAATAAGAACATTTTAGCCTACTGTTATGTAGTGAACACTTGTTCATGTAGCCATTGCACTGACAATGAAGGATGTACCACCAAAACATGTCTGAAAGACTGGGTTGACCACAACACCTGCCCAACATTGAATTGTGGGGCCAGGACTATCAGAGAATTTTCATTAGATGCATTTATTGTCATTTTCTAATAGTTTCTCAAGTACTTTTGACACCCATTGTACCTTGGTAGTGTCAACGTTGTGTATTTTCAACTCTTTGCTGGCAATTTCTTTTCTGAAAGACATGCTGTCAGTTTATCAGAGTGCATGCTCAAAACAATTAGTAATTTAAAAGTGAAAATAGAAATGCTCCCAAAGGAGCCATTTGTTGGTTGGAGGGCTCTGTGTTGGACATCTGTCAAATGATTGACAGACAGACAGACAGACAGACAACCTTTACTTAAGTACGATTAGAATTAAAACAAATGACTGTCTGATGTCAGATGACTTTCTGTTGGTTAATTGACTGTTGGTTGTTTGTTGGGGCAACAGGTAACAATTTTCCTGGTTTTACATGTATGTGTCAGCTGATTGTTAGTCAAGGGTTGGCTCACAGTCCACCAGCTTTCCATCAGTAAAGTGTTGGTACAGTAAGTTGTTGATTAAAATAATTTTAAACATTCACTTTGACAACAGTGTTGGAAGGGAAAATTCATTGGGAATGGATCCACTACTAACAGTTACTATGACTGTATGCCAACCTTGGTGCAAATGCTTGCAAAACTATCATGATAATGGGCAGTTAATGATGATCTCAATCCTCTGGTCTGATGGTCTCTCATAATTATATTCATTATTATGTAATACATGTGAGCCCACATGGTGATTGCCCAAATGATAACAACAGAGCTGTGGAATGAACACTGGTTGAAGGTGGCCCTTTATTTAAAACAATCAGATTCAAGAACTCTACCAGGTTGTGTCAGATGTTCCCTCTAAATTAGTAGCACATGTACTTTGGCCAACAATTGACATTCAGTTGACAGGTTACTGACAGCTTAGCATCATGGTAGCCATTCTTCACAATTACCAGATGAAGGTTAAGGTTAAAAGTGAAAGTGGTGTGTGTATGTCCAAAGAAAAGATTTTGCATTAAATGGTATTTTAAGTGTGGCAAGAATTTCAATTTGTGTATTTTTTATTTTTGCAGATTACTGCCCAATGTGTATGTTTCTTATCAAACACTTGCCTCCTTACCCCTGGCATCTACACCAGTTGTCAAGTCTTCATGTAATCCGAAATGGGAATATCAGAAGCTGGAGAGGATCAGTTACACTTCACTTAAATCACAGGTGAAGTGTTATCTAGTATACAATAAAAACATAGTAGTGTATAACCTCATTTTCTGCCCCTAACAGTAACCTTGCTTATCTTACTTTTGTTCTCACAATTCAAACAGACTATATCAAACTAGGGGTCATGTGCTTAACTCAAGGTTAATTTGCAAGAATGCCACTCAAATATGGCAAACAAAAATTTCATATAAACCTAATATTGTATAACATGTTGAGAATTCCAGTGTGCTCATGTTTGCTGACAAGCTGCTGCCAATTAATCAAAGAGTGGCTGATGAGTTGAACTCAGCATATCCAGATAGTGATAGTACGGTGGGCTTGAACCCAGGACACCCTTGCATCAGCATTCCTGCAAACTATTGCACCAAGTGAGAGAAACATATATACATGTATAATGAGATTATTTCTTTGTTAAGAGCCTGATATGGCTTTTATTCATAGATAATTACAGTTGAACCTCCTGTAAACAACCACCCAAAGCCTAGGTGGTCACTTACAAGAGCTTAGACCATATTGGGTCAAACTTTGGCCTCATTAGCATATGATAACTGCAGAGAGGTTACCCCATGTTTTAAATGTTTTATTCTTGTGAAGTCAATTTCGAGAAAAGTCTGGTACTTCCCATTGAGTAATTTACGTTTCTTGTACTACCCAGGAATTCGAGAATGTTACAACACCTTATTTTTCAATTTCCGGTCTATTATCTAATTAAGTGGTCGCTTACGGGAAGTTAAAAACAAAGGAAAATTTCAAACTTCTAGCTCTAAAAGTGGTCGCGGTCACTTACAAGAGGTTCCAAATATAGTGACTTGACTTGGAAACGCTTCGTATTTTGGAAAACTGGTCACCGAAGAGAGGTGGTTGCTTATGAGAGGTGGTCGCAACTGGAGGTTCAACTGTAATACAGTATGATATCAAGGCTGCTTTGTAATGGGCACCCGGGCGCCTGAGGCCCCTAAGTTCCAAGTGAGGGTGACTAAAGTTTTGTTCAATGAGCCCGAGTGGGCGCCTAAATGTGGAGTTTACATTCCCATCTAATCTGTCCAATGACTTCAATCTTCTCGTGAAATCAGTCAAAAAATCATTCACACAATAAATTAAACGGAAAACAACAGCTACTCTGGTCCTCTTTTGCTTTTATCATGAGAAATATGGGCCAAAACATGGCAAGAAAGTCTCTCTCTGCTCATAAACAGCATATTTGAAAGTCCTGCTATAATGCATTGCAAGTTTAGTATTGAATAAATGCACATCATGTATGCCAATGGATTTTGTCTCTGTTGATACCTTACTGATTCCAGTTGCAAAATAACTACTTTGATAACAAATATTTTTGGAATTGGAGAGATGATGCTGCTGACATTATATTTAAATTGAATAAAGATAAATGTGTCTAAATTCTCAGGCTTTTTTTGCCCGATACTTTGGAAAACTTCATGTGCTGAATGAATTTTTTTAGTTTCTGAAAGAATATTTATGACTACAGTCAAAATATTCATGTAACTAGCCAGCAAAAAGAAAACATCATTTCAATTCTTTTTGCATACTAGGGTTTTATATTTTAAATTATCAAACAAATTGTCGTGACTCCACCCAATATACCAGAATATATTTTCTCCAAAGAAGCAACCTATATAATGCGGTAATGCTGCCTCAAAATCACATTTAGTTTATACTCATGTCCCAAGCCCTTGAAAGGAAAGCACATATTTTCAGTGAGGCCACATTCAAACCCCTACAATGTCTCTTTCATTTTTATTTGTTTTCATTTGCAGCTTGCATTTCATGTTTTGTACAATGTATTTTGTTTTGTTAAAATAGAAGAGCAAAACTTAAAAACAGAAGCAGCAACATATTTTTTTGTGTGTGGAGAGCATGCGCGGGCTGGCCGACGACAGCCACATTTTCTCGTGAAGAAAGGCGTCTTCCCTCAAAACTCTTCAGAATCAGTCGAAAAAGCCCAGCAACAGCATGAAGGTGGTGTAAAAGATATGCCCTTTAAAAGGACAGGTGATAAAAACAAGCGAGGGGAAAGAGGGTCCACCGACGACGAAATTGCAGATCCTAAATGTGTCAACATTGCGTCTGCAGACTTTCAGCCTGCAGATGCAGTGGAGCGGGAAGATAACCAGCCCAACCTCTCAGATATCCATGCAATACTCAAAGATCTTCTAAAATCAATGGACAGACTTTCTAATGAAGTTGCGGAGCTAAAAACCTCGTTCAAGCAACATGAATCTGAGCTAAGAACTGCCAAAGAATCACTAAACGCAGCGCTTAAGTACAACAACAAACTCAAATTGGAATTGAAAGCGACTAAACAACGGGTGAAAGAGCAGGAAGAAGAAATCGACGAGCTCTACGAAAATATGGACACGCTCGAACAGTATACAAGAAAAAATTCCCTCGAGATTGAGGGCATTCCTGAAAATGTTTGCAACGACGAAGATGCTGTTTTGAAAGTCACAGAAGCCCTGAACATCAACGTTAAGCAAGAAGATATCAACATCTGTCATAGGATCAAAAGAAAAAAGACAAAGCCTATCATAGCAAGATTTATTAGCCACAAAGTTAAGAGGGCACTGTACAAGCAACAAGTTCAACTAAGGAATGTCAGTTTCTCGCAACTCTTCCCGAGCGCATCTGCAGCAGCAAGGGCCTCTTCAAACCGCATATTTATTAACGAGAATTTGACAACACACCGGCGAAACCTGGTGCGGATTGCCAACGGAAGGAAGGAAGATGGATTACTTAAAGGAGTGAGGACTGTAGACAGAAAAATCTTTGTCAAGACTTCACCTGAGGGTAGGCCAATCCGAATTAATACAGAGGATGATTTAAATAATCTTTAGGTTAATATAGATTGCTGGTAGGTTGCCACCAGTACTGGAACTATGTAATAAATGAGGGAAGTCTCAAGGTGGTCGAAGAAAGCATAGCGAGAAGCTTAATCTCTTTAATTTTTCTTTAGTTTATTTAGTGGAACTAGCATTTGTGGTTATTTTTATTTTTTTGTGTGTGTCTATTTTTCCAAACTACACAATTACATTCCAATGCAAAATAACTTAATGTGCAAAGTCATCTCACTCAATGTATGGGGAATACGCGATCAAGCAAAGAGAAGGAGCATCTTTTCATATTTAAAAGATCAAAAGGCAAGCATTTACTTTCTTCAGGAAACTTACTCTGAACTAAAAGACGAAACAATTTGGCAAAACGAATGGGGAGGCAAAATGTATTTCTCCCATGGGTCTCGACACAGCAAAGGCACTTGCACATTAATAGACCCTTCAATAAGCTATAATGTACAATACTCTTTTAGTGACAATTCAGGAAGAATTGTTCTCATTACAGTCAATATAAATGAGCAGAAAGTTTCATTCTGCAATATCTATGCACCAAATAATCCATCGGAGCAATTAGAATTTATCCAAGAACTGAATAATTGCATCATTGATAAATTTGAATGAACCAACCTCATTGTTGGAGGTGATTGGAACTGCATATTAACAAAAAAAAGATAAAAAGGTGGAACACCGTGGAAACCAACACAATTCAGGCATTTACTTTTGATGACAATGGAAATTTTTGATTTAATAGATATACAAAGAGCTCGCTACCCAAATTTGAACACTTATTCCTACTTGTCCAAAGCCTTAAATGTTAAGTCTAGATTGGATTTTATTTTAATCACAAAGAATCTTTCAAAACACGTCAAAAACACCGGAATTAAGGCCTCAATAGCTCCGGGTCACAAAATAGTTCATCTTTGGTTATCATGGCCAAACAACTCGCCAAGGGGACCAGGATTCTGGAAGTTCAATAACACCCTATTGAAGGACAAAAATTACACAGCTGAAATCTGTGAATTAATTCCTCAAATACGTGAGAAATACAAGTCTTTGAAGGACAAAAGATTAGCATGGGAATTAATTAAAATGGAAATCCGCGACCACACCATGTCTGTGGCGAAAAGAAAAGCTAGAGATGCTTTTAAGCGGGAATCTGAAATTTCTAAACAATTGGAAGAGCTTGATTATAAAATATGTAACAGTGATAATTTATCAAACATAGATGATATTTCAAATGAATACAAGAGCCTTAAAATAGAAATGCAAACAATATACGAAGAAAAAGGACGCGCGGCTATCTTTTGATCTAAATGCCAATGGGTAGAGAAAGGAGAGCGACCCACCAAATACTTTTTCAATTTAGAAAAACGAAACTACAACAGGAAAACAATTACTGAACTCCAAACAGACAATAACGAAATAATAAAGGATAAAGATAAAATTTTAGAAACAATAGAGAAATTTTACGAAGATTTATACAGCTCCAAAACAAGGGTGTCCCAAGTGGATTTTGATGAATTTATCGGGGATATTGAAATTCCAAAGCTTGATAACAAAGAAAAGAATGAACTGGAAGGGCTTTTCACTTTGGAAGAATGTAAGAAGGTGTTAGAAACATTCGAAGACAATAAATCTCCAGGCGAAGATGGATTTACCGGTGAGTTCTATTAACATTTCTTCGATCTAGTACTAACTGATCTCATAAACAGTCTAAACCAAGCCTTTGAAGTTGGAGAACTCTCCATTTCACAGCAAAGAGGCATTATTACTCTGATACCCAAGGAAGATTCCAATTTATTAGGCCCACAGAATTGGAGACCAAAATATTATCGAACAGACTTCATCAGAGAGTCGAAATCAAAGGGATTAATTTATTTGGAAACGAGGTTAAAATAAGTCAATTTGCAGACGACACTAACTTATTCTGTGCAGATGTTACTTCTGTAGAAGATGCTCTTAACACGGTCAGTAGATTTGGTGCCATCTCTGGTTTAAAATTAGACGTGAAAAAGACTAAGGCGATATGGTTAGGAAAGTGGTCAACAAACAAAACCAAGCCATTACAATTAGAATGGGTAAACCAACCTGTTAAAATCTTAGGGGTGTACTTCTCCTATGATGAAAACAAGAACAAGCGCTTTAATTTCGATTTAAAAATTCAGAAATTACAGACAAAACTGGATTTATGGAAAGCAAGAAATTTGACCCTGTTTGGAAAAGTTTTGATCATTAAATCGCTCGGGCTATCACAAATAGTCTATGCAGCGTCTAATGTCAATGTCCCAAATGAAATCAGATATGCCATCAAAAATAAGTTATTCGGTTTCCTTTGGAACAACAAAAAGGACAAAATTAAGAGAGAAAGTATTTATCAAGACTATGATAAAGGTGGAATTTGTATGACTGATGTCGATACAATGATAAAGGCATTAAGACTTGCCTGGATCCCAAGACTTTTAAATCCCGACAGCCATAATTGGAAATCAATACCAGACTATTTTTTTTAAAAACTTGGAGGATTAAATTTTCTGCTCAGATGTAACTATGACACAAAGCATTTAGATCGTAAATTGCCAGCTTTCTACAAGGACATTCTATCCTTTTTTTCTGAAATGAAATCTCAGTACAAGTATGAACAGGGGCAGGCAACAATCCTTTTTAACAATAAAGCTATTTTAATAGGAGGGAAACCGTTCTTTCTTCAGGAATGGTTTTCCAAAGGAATTATTTGTATTAAAGACTTACTTAATGAAAATGGACAACTTCTTTCCTTTCAAGAGTTTCAAAGCAAATATGACTTTAGAACTAATTTCCTAAATTTTTATCAAGTAGTTAATGCTATTCCGAAAGCATTAGTAACTAAGGCATGTAATCAAGACAAACCTCTTAAAGAAAATTATTTAGGAAATCATAATACTAAGATTCAATTAGCTGAAAGTACTGCCATCGATTTACAGAAAACAAAGGCAAAGGATTTCTACTGGCAACTAATTAAAAAGGTATATTATTCATTTCCTACCGGCACGAAAAAATGGAATAATACTATGAGTTTAAATTCCAGCGAATGGCAACACATCTTCAATTTGGCAAAACAGATTTGCAGAGAAGATAAATTAAAAGAATTCCATTACAAATTCTTACATAGAATTATAGTCACCAAGAAAGAATTATGCCACTTCAGTATCAAATAAGATAGTGATTGCTTATATTGTGGAAATGAAGATTCCATTGAACATACCTTTATTAACTGCCAATTTTCAAAAGCTTTCCAGCGAAGAGTTATTCAATGGTTCAATAACTTTAATTATACTCATCAACACCCATCTTTTAAAGAAACTTTATTTGGCCTTTTTCCCACCTCTCCAATGGCAAACAAAACTCTGTTAAGAAAACTCAATTGCACGATGAAAGTGAAGAATGATCATCGCAGTTAATTTTCAGGCTTCTTCTTTCCAATTGCTTAAATTGGAAAATTAACTGCAATGATCATTCTTCACTTTCATCCACAACTGCAGTTCATATATGAATTATTTCATATAAACTTCACATCAATTGCACCATGTTGTATATGCGCTATTACATATACACCAGCAAACTCCACAATAGATCAATTACTCTCTCTGATTTTGTCAATAAATTAAACACAAAATATAACGTTGAAAATATAGATTAAAATTC
>Ga0126339_10004271_pt1 | contig 10528 bp, 8 predicted proteins | sample OrbTmetagenome_2_FD_92532 | JGI IMG/M metagenome (GOLD analysis project Ga0126339, IMG submission 92532) | Coral microbial communities from Petempiche,Puerto Morelos, Mexico - Orbicella T R C metagenome | ecosystem: Host-associated > Invertebrates > Cnidaria > Coral | place: Petempiche,Puerto...
ACAAAAAGCATTTTGAACCAGGTCGATACAAAGATCGTTCACATAAATTCTTCATACGGAAATTCTGGATTCTTTCAAGATTAAATACCGACAGATTAGGAAGGTTTGCTTTACATATATACATAAGAGTAAGTTCCGTGTCGTCTGTTCACCATCGTTTAAGCTTAACTGGATAATATTTCTATACTATCTTAAAGGGATGTCATTGGTTTTATGAAAAGCTTTTATGAAGCTAGAGCTATTGACGTCGCCGTCCTATACGAAAATTACACAACTTAAAGCATTTTGTCTTTGGCGACACGGCACGCGAAAGTTTATTTCCCGCGTCCATTGCCGTTCCCGTCTTGGCCTTCCCGTCCTTGCATGGTATAAAGGTCCCTAATGTTACTTGTGACACAGAGGACATTAATGCCACGCACTCAAACTTTAAACAATATTTCGCAATGTAGAACAGAATCTGCAATCACGCCGATTATATCGATCACTGGGCGACTCAAATGGCACAGAAATCACGAATTCGCCGTTGGCGGTAATTCATTCCTCTCAAGGAAACTCGAATCCCTTTCGAGGGATTATTCAGCCCTTTTAAGGGATAATTCGACCCTTTCAAGGGATTATGCAGTTCTTTCGAGGGAGCACGCATCCTTTTCGAAGGATGATGCAGTCAGAGCACTGCAACGCAGTCAATGGCACCGCGATTACGTGAGAGTTCCTCTTAAGGACATATGACTCTCTTAGCAGAGTGCAAACGAAAAGCTTTAGTTGACGAAATTATGACCATGGAATACACATCCACAGAAGCTATGCCTGGTCATTATGTAACTAGTATTTTTTCTGCAAATACTCGGAGGGAAAGCCAATCTTTCCAGTGTTTACACTTAGGCAAGGTACATGTAAGAGTAAATCTTTCATCTTCAATCGGTAAACTTATCAGTTGCTCCATGTAGGAAAAGAGACAGAGAACTGTGGCTACCAGTTGTGAACTATGAATTGTCAAGCTTGCTCATGAAGAAGAGTCTATTTTTACTCGATTTTGTTTAACAAAATTTGAACAAGAAAAGTGTTGGTCTTCTGGTTGGAATTATAAATGTTATCCAGAATTTTTGTCCGAGTTAAGTTTGATAATAAAAACAACCTCTTGTCAGAAACGAAGTTTTTGTTATCTGGAGACATTGAATTAAACTCAGGTCCTGCAGAGATTCCTAATCCACTTACCTACGGCCGTGGATTCATGCGCTCATCGAGCACCTGTTTTTATTGTGTTGTAAAAATCTTTTGAAGTTATTATAACGATAGTATGACAGGGCGAATATTCTGAGTGGGAACTGAGGTTGTAGTCCCATGTAAAGCACACAGGTGAAATACAAGAAAACAGTGAACAACATTAGCCTTGGCAACACACACAGGTCAATAAGATGTTATGTAGGCCTTCTCTACCACATTCAGTTTGGGCAATAATTGTTCATTCCCAAAACTAACCATTAGGGGCAAACTTCTGTAGATCTCGTAAGCTATCTCCCAAGGCAAACACTTATGTTTTATGCAACGCACGCAAACATACGTTTGCCCAGAATGGATAATTATGAGAGCATGCAGTCAACTTTTAAGTAGCACAGAATGCAAATTCAGTACTAAATTTTCTTTTAAATAATTTTACGTGCTAAAGTTCGTTTTATTCGAGTCTACTCGCATTAATTGATTGGCCGTGGACTCTTTTATAAATGGCATAGCGCAGATATCTTTCTAAAATTATACGCAAATACTAAAAATTTCCCAGTCGTTGTTTTTCTGGTCTGTCTAATAGACCAATTTCGATATATTAAAATTCAGCCTAACACAATAGACCTCAGCACGAGGCTCTGGGGAATAAACCCCACAAACTCTGTAGTTATTCCCCATAGCCTCGTACTGGGGTCTATTGTTTGGCTGAATTTTAATATATCGAAATTGGTCTATTCTACGGGCAGGTGAAAAAAAAAAAGACTTTTTTGACAGTTCACGTTATAAAGAAAACTGCCGGTCTACGGTGCTCAAGACTGCCTCAAGAAACCATAGAACCAATTTCAGTTCTGCAAGTAAGCGAGCTTTGGGCTGACAACAGGATAATTTACATTTGAATGCAAATGGCACAGTCAACACTGGCTTCGCTCTTGCTTAAACTCCTCATCACGGAACTGTAAAATACCGAAGTTATTGGCTTTGTCCTCACTTTTTTTCGTGAGGTTTCTAGGGCGATTTATAGCCATTTAGGTGGTTCTTAGTTCCACTGCTTTGTCCTCTTTATAAATAGATTTGGTCACGGTACCTATACGAGTATGGAACTGGTGCCAAACAGATGCTAGCAAAGAAACTGTACACATTTAAAGAGAATCAGTCGTTTTACCTCAAGAAAAAGAATGACGTACTGTTTTTTTAAAAAAACATGCTCCCACTGCAAGTTGTTGTCTTTCTTCTCAGAGACTTGTAGTTCGGTCGTATCTGTCTGTTTGGTTGCCATAGCTACCGATAGGTACCAACACATTGTGCACCCCTTTAGAGTCTTTAAGATCATGGAGGAAACTTGCTTTTCTTGTATTCCTGATTTGGTTATATGCGGTAATTGTACCATGCCCCGCGTAGTCAGACTCCGGCCGCTTGGTACAAAAAGCCAGGGAAAAGCGAACTTGAGCATGGTATAAAGAACAATGTATCTCGCTTGCACTGACTTTAATTTAATCGCGTTGGAAATCGTAATTACGAATAGTCTTTAGATCCACTGCATGTACATTAATAAACTCAAATTTCCTTCCGCAATCCGATCGTTTTTCAAGATATATATTGAAAATTTTATCATCTAGATACAAGCAGCGCAACTGTTTTCAAATGTTTTAGCTATATACATGTAGGTCTAAGGCACAATAGGGAACCAACCTATCAACGTTCCAGACCTCTGGGGTTACGTCCGATCGTTGTATTTCTTGTTACCAGCCTTATAGGATGTATAAACACTGAGTGGAAACTGCAAAAAAGGAAGAGATAAGCTTATTACTCTAGGAATCTGAAACGAACTTACAGGAATTGTGAAAGTACACATGCATGAACTAATTTTGATACCCTATGGTGGTAAATGGGTCAAATAAGGTTCAGAGCTTTTTCTTTTTAACAATCAGTTAAGAACTGACTTCGTGTAGATATTTTTATAAACTAAATACAAACTGCAGCTGCTAAAGACTATTTTAATGACTTTTACCTCCCGTACCTAGAGAGGAAGAGTTCAACCGAACAGAAATAGCAGTTTAGGTCTTACGATATACAATAAACTTCAATCAACAATGAAAAAACAATGACCACAACATCGTCATTCCTAATACTGTCGTTCAAGTAAATGTATTCTAATACGTTTTCTTGTTTCCAAACCCTTCATGTGAAAATTAGGGGCGCTTTCCATTCGACCAACAATTCTGATTGGAATTTCCGGAAATTTCCATTCCATGATTTCTAGTTTGAAAAAGCGCTGCCACATAATGAAACTTAAATCAAATAACTCTTGAAAACACATGAACGGTGATGAAAGTTCATCTCTTGCAGGTGGGAAGTATCGCCATGGAAACCGTGTTCCAAGACCTGCGGGCCTGGTCTACAGTATCGTTCGGTTACTTGTATGCATCAAACTAGAAATGGCACCACTGAAGAGAGCTCTAGCCATTTGTGCCCCAGCGACAAACCTTCAGGGGTTCAAAATTGCATCAAGAAAGCGTGCCACCTAAATTGGATGGCTGGTCCATGGTCTCAAGTGAGTCAGTACCTATTTAAAACCCAAAAATGCATCTTTTTGCGTTGTTCTTTTGATTATTGTCTTCTGTGTTAGATTTCTTCAAAGAAAAAACAGCGAGCATTACAGTATCAAAAGAAGAAATTACTATATAATGCCATTTGCGAGTAAGGCAATTGCGAATGCCAAGTTCCTTAGCCGTAGGTACCGAATGGAGTCAAAGATGGCTTTCTCTTTTCCTTTGAGTGCCACGATTGTCCATACATGTACAATGTGCGATGATTGCCATTCCGCGACAATAGATCTTAACCTATAAAAAACGTTAAAGGCCGCCGTCATTCAAATTGCATACATTTTTTTTGTTACCAAAATTATCTCCTCTTAAATACAGTCATACTGTTTGAAAATTGCACTTCGATTTGTTTTATGACAGCAATCTTTTGCTTTAAAATGATGTGTTGTGCGACACTTCAAAATTATTTTCTTTGTTAAGTTTAAAACCAGGCACCGCGGGGAATCAAACACTGATTGGCTGCAAGTGAGGTCATCAAAGAATTCACCGAGTCAACCTAAGACAGCCTTGAATTCTAAATCCAGCCTAAGTGCTGCAGTTGGTGCATGTGGTTTCTGCATGAGACCTCTGTCCTTCTGAACTCGCCATGACACATCATGATGTCAAATGTTACATAAATACATTTGTTTTTTTATCTCTCAGTGCCACGCTCTGTGTGGTGTTGGCTACCGTTTGAGGAATGTCCGCTGCCCAGTTGAGGGAAACTGTGAACACAGAAGAAAACCCCCCACACGAAAATCCTGTTTTAAAGGATCGTGCTATGACTGGAGTGCTGGGACCTGGGGGAGTGTGAGTTAAAATCTGTTTCATCTGTACCTTCAGTTCAATAATAGTGAGATAATCTGCACGCATATAATGTGGTATTGTACCACATAAATTAAATTATCTTCTCTTTAGTGTTCTGCTGGATGTGGATTAGGAATGCAAAGACGGTCAGTGACCTGTAAGCATACTCTAACCGGAAAAGCTGGTAATACTTGCAATACAGGCTCAAAACCAGCATCAGCACGTGAGTGTAGGCTCAAGGAATGCAAGAAAATAGGTGGGTGTTGCCTTTAAGTCAACACAGGTTACTTCACACACACTTCATATGGCACACAAACGTCCGAAACAAAAAAATCTCACAAGTTGTCAAGAACTGGAAAATTTAGACCACTTTAAACTCTCCTTGGGCAGAGATCAAGCAATTGATGTTTTGCACGTGCACGTGATGTCGCACGTGCACATGACGTGAAATGCGTGTCACGTGCTCGGTTTGTAAAGTTACACATTACCTTGTTATCAACGTAAGCTTGAAAGAGATAAATAAACCGCCATTCAGGACAGTTTTCCGAGCTCTTCCTTCTTGAAAAACTACTTACAGGATATATAAACAATAGCCTCCATTTGGCGGGAACAAAGATATTTGTTCGCGGACATTATCTATTCTGAGGAGCGAACAAGTTTCCGAGAGCGTAGCTCGAGGAAAACTGTGAACTCGAGGAACAAGTAATGTCCAAGGACAAATATGCGAACATATTTTCGCGCCAAATGGAGGTTATTGTGTTTATTATCCTTCAAATATTTTTTTGCAACAAGCGTGGTTTTGAAAATTGGGGAATACCACTCAGATATTCCCCAGTTTTAGCTGGGAAATATTCAGTCACGAGATGTGTTAAGACCAATCACGCGCACGCGTAAATATTTGATGGATTATAATAATATTGAGGATGATACTCTTTCAAGGATTCTTAAAAGATCCTTTTAAAGATGTTGTAAGAGTCCTTAATTGAAGTATCTGTTACATTGTAAAGATATTTGCAAGGTTCCTCCTACTGTAGGTAATCAAAACTCCTCTAAGACCCTGACAAGAAGTTGAAGATCCTTACAGATTCCAGCAAGAATATTAAGGACCTTCAGTTGAGGATCTTGGCAAGAATTTTGAAAGACCTTGTTAGGATCTTCAATTGGATCATTGAAGACCTTTTCGAATATCTTTGAGGATCCTTTGAGAACATAAAAAGGTTTTCACGAGGGTTGCTTTGACAAAAGGCTTATGCTTGAAATGTCTGCTTCACCTCACCCCAGGGAAGGTACCCCCAGAAAACTGATTTGGTGGGGGTGTGCAGCCCGCTTCCCAAAACCCTTACCATATTTAAGACCAAAATCTGTGAGTTTCCCTTCTCTTTTTATGATGTGACCAAAAATTTGATACACCTGACCCTTAAATCAATATGGACCCACTTTCAGCCCTGCCTTATAATTAGTTCCCTAGTTCAGACCAATATTAAAGGCAATAGGTAGAATGGCTTCTTGTGAAAAACATACTCAATTCAAGACTAGAGTGCAAAATCCATAGCCTATTTGAAACCAAAATGGCCAAACTCGATACCTTACATGTACATGTATTTAAGACCAAAATGGTTAAAAAAAACCATATCCTTTGGGACTGGACATACCTTCATCGCCCATATACGGGAATAACCCCCAGGAGCTTCACTAACTCACTTATTACCTTAAGGTACGATTTCATCATTGAATGGATATTTCTGACTGGAGATTAGAGAAAATAAGATAAAATCGTGTGTTTGAATCAGCAAGTGAAATTATGCCATTGCTTCTACTGTCAACCTAAAAGACAACTTTACTTTGAAGTATGCTGTGTAATAAAATGCTTATTACTTACTCCAACAGCTCTAAGAGGACTGAACTCCAGTAAGGGCAAATCTTTGATACTGCCCATAATGTCTCGTGCCTCCCTTACATGTGTGATAGTTTAAATCGATGATTTAGCATGCTAATAAATTATTCTTTTTTATAGCAAACTCGCTATTGTTTTGATTGATTTTGCAGATGTTGTATTAGAGACAGTCTGTAACCAAGACAAGTATAGCAGCAAGCAGTGCAAAGCAGTTGTGAAGTATAATCTCTGCTCCACCAGGGCATGGCTGGATCTTTGTTGTAAAACATGTCAAGATGCTGGTCGCCTATAATATTATAGAAATTTAAATAAAAATAAAGCCAACATGCAGATATCTACTTTAATTTTTCCTTTCATAAAGAAGGAAAAAGTACACATCTGCACGCAGACTATAAAAACAGTGCAACAATTTCAAGTTACTATTACTATAAGCAGCACTATTTAACAACTCAACATCAGTTTATCATGCATCTGTCCTGTTATTAACCATGAACTTTGTCATGACATTGTCCAAGTAGCTGTGGATCCTTGAGGAAATAGCCAAGTGGATCTCCAGACTACTTTGACAATGTTACATATGCTTGCATGTTGAAATTCATTGTCAATAACAGGACAGATGCATGAAAAAGTGATGTCAATTTGTTTTTTACAATAACAAAATAATAATTATTGTCAAATTGTCCTCTCTCACTTCCTGCATCAACATCACATAAATTATAAATTCATGTGTCTGTCCACTTATTGACAATGAAACTTGGCCACTGAGCATGCAATAATTTCTGAGTTATTGTAAAAAGCTAAGTTGTATACAAGTCGTAAATTAAACAAATTAAATATTAGGTATTGAAAACATGTCTCAAGTAAGAAATAAACATTGGTTCTACTCATGGACAGGGCCACCATTTTGTCAGTGCTCACATTTTCTTTCTGGATGGTCCCAGGAGAAAACCAGGTTATTGGTGGGGGGACAGGGGGGTGGGAACCTGGGAGAATAAGGGGCAGGAGGCAGGTGAGGAAAGGGCAGGAAGCAGGAGTTCTAAGAAGGTGGGAATCATTTATTACAGCTGTAAGTGTTAAAATACTTTCAAAAACAAGAACCCAGAATGTTATTTGACTTACATTTAGCTTATTTTGAGACTTCTGGGCCAACAGAAAAACAAAAATTCACCCTTGGGCTAAAAAACGGAGGTTTACTCCCAGTAAAATTGGAAACCCTTTTACAGTGGTTATGTCATAGGTCATGAATGTCACTTAAGCTGTCAAAAGAGGTGAGTAAGAAGAGCAAGGCTTACTACAGAGGAAAAAAGGAAAAGGAGATGCTCAAGGATTGCATAGTTAAATGACGAAGATGTGTTTTGAGTCTTCTTATTTACAGGAGATGGGAGCAAGTTGGACGAAGGGGGAAGTCGGGAGATAAAAGTACAGGACGTGGGAGAGTAGGGTACAGGAAGCAGGAGTTTCTGATCCCCAGGGCTATCCCCACCCCCTTATTGCAGTTATGCTTTCTGGTACAGTCCTTTACCACAGGAGATATGATTTAGCATGCATGTAAATGCCATAAATTGAAAAACACAGCAAGGATGTTTAAAAAACCTGGGTTTCTCTGGGATGATACTGTGATGTGTAGAAAGTCAGTGCACTGTACCAAGAGGAAGATACATGTACCGTCATGTTCTGTGTTACTGATACATGGTGGGAAAGCACGCATGGTGGGATGTATGTATGTCATGGTGAGAATGACATACATGCAACATTGTTAATTCCCTTTTGGCAACTTAAAATGACGAATCAATTGCAAACTCTTTCATTACCAAGGAAGGTATTAGATTGGTGGGTTGATCCTTCACAAATCCACTACTCTCCCTACCTTCAAGAATGACACACACACCCCAACAATATTAAATGGTTGGTAATAACTTATCAGTTAGTATTCTTTATCTAAGATTCTATGCGTTCATATAAATCGGTTTAAGTGATGAACTTATAAGCTTATGTTGGGTGAAATTATGAGTGAAGGAAGTGTCACGCAATCGCTTTTACGTGGTCATCTTCGACTGTTGTTTTCGTCTAGGAAGAGATATCATGCTGTAACATGTTATTTTATAAATTAATTACCAAGTGTTTACTGTGAGAAGAAGGTAATTGACCAATTCTTCCGGGACAGAGAGGATGAGAATTATTGCATTCGTCTAAGTTAACAAAATTGAAAAAGTGCTCATGTGTGGTATTTAGAGACGTTTCGGGAAAAACCCCTTCATCAGTCGCAAATGAAGCGTTAAACCATGAGATGAGAATTATTCCTAATTGAGCGCTTTTGCTTACCCAAGATGATTTTTATCTGCGATCCATGTTGCCTCTCGAATTCCCTGTAGCGAAGAGTACTGTTTTTGGAGTGTTTACATCACCAGACGATTTTCAAAATGGACGCCAAAATGACAAACTCTTATGCAACCTCGTCCCCGGTGTCTTCTCCTCAACCCAAAAGAAGAGAAGAGCTTGGGCATGGGTACGAGGTTTAGGTTTGAGTTTTTTAAGGTCATTCCACTGAAATAGAACCTGCACTGATATTTTTGTGAAACTTTGCCTATTGATTGTTTATATTATAGGAACTTGAATTTTGAAATAAAAATGAGGGGTCCCCGTGTTCGTATAGGAGCAACAGCACCTTGTTTATACCCGATAAATCCTTGTAATAGCACCATGATTGTAGTCACGACTGCTTGCTAAAGTCACGTTTCCGACGATTGTTTTTTTCTTTTTCTACACTGAAACTTGGTCAATATTTATTTTACACAGAGAAATTTATTATTCAATTCGAAACAACAACAAAAAAAATGATAGCTCACCATACTCGTTAGCGAGAAAATGACGATTTACCTCTATGGCGAGTAGAGGTCCAGCCGTAAACAAAAAGTTTAGAAGCCATTTCATGCCCGGGTTTTATGGGTAGGCAACAGGGTCAGCAATTACAGTGTTTGTGAGGGAATCCGATGGCAAATAAATTTTCTAAAAATCTGAATTCTGAACAATTTATAAATATCAAAGTAAAGATACTCGATAAGGGATTGCATTGGCCAAATTTGAGGGATGTTTCTAATTTTCCATACATTTGTCAATAATTTCTTTCCGCGAACTTGAGCGCGGCTCACAAGTTCGTGCCACTTTGGGAAAAAATCAAAGACAAATGTACTGAAAAGACGCCTGACATAAGTTTGAAAAGGGCTCTTTAAATTCGCTTAGAGTCTTTTGGAGGGAAACAGTAGCTAATGGGAGAGCGTGCTTTCACAGAAAAACTTCCCGCTATATAACAATAATGCCTAAGCTTATGTTTGTCAACGAGTGATCTTAAAAATCGCCGCCAAAAATAACCTTGTCCCGAGGTGAGGACGACGTGGGATGATCGCTGATAAAAAGCAATAAAAGCTTAGTAAAAAAGACAAACAATCTCTGTTAGTACAGTGCACCCCAAGCTATTTATGCCCGCAAATTCTCCAGACCATACAAAGAGGAATCACTACCATAGTACGAGATCATTTTGTTCGGTCCCTCGTGTAGTCTTTGTAATTTAACCCATCTCACGTACACATGCAAGATCTGTTATTTGGCCAATCAAGGGACGTTATTTGCTAGCGTGCGAATGGCTGAAAGACCCTGAAAGACTCAAAACGATTTAGCTGAGGTCAGACACTCCTTCTGGCCCTTCTGGTAAACGGAAAACCAACCAAGTGAAAACCTCTATTCAGGATGTCAACTGCAATTTAATTCACCTCTGGTATATCGCACTCTTTCTATTTATGGACAATCACATTTATTAATTACAAAAACCTACATTATGCTGTCATTTAGAGCTATCCAAAATCCGAAGGACGGAATAACTTTCACCAAAGAATGTAAACAGCTTACAACTCCTCCTTTATTCGACGTCAAATGCACAGGGAGTGGTGTCCCAGTCTCCGAGCCAGAGGCTCATAATATAGGTGTTTGACAAGCTAAAAACCAAGAACTACGCAGGCTAAAAGCTTAG
>Ga0126339_10004272_pt1 | contig 10528 bp, 3 predicted proteins | sample OrbTmetagenome_2_FD_92532 | JGI IMG/M metagenome (GOLD analysis project Ga0126339, IMG submission 92532) | Coral microbial communities from Petempiche,Puerto Morelos, Mexico - Orbicella T R C metagenome | ecosystem: Host-associated > Invertebrates > Cnidaria > Coral | place: Petempiche,Puerto...
AGAACAATCAACCGAGCAACCCCCCCCCCCCCCCATTTTTTTTCAAAAAAAAGGGCTCCAAAACCCCAAAATTTTTTTTTTACACCCCAGGCTTTTTTTACAAATTTTTCTTTTTATAGAAAAAGATTTTTGTTTTGTGTTTTTGTGTTTTTTTTGTTGGGAAGGGTGGGGGGGGGGGGGTTTGCTCGGTTGATTGTTCTCTGGGTGTTTTTGTATTGAAGAAGGGTGGAAACCAGTGATAAGAAATTAGCACGCTTAAATTGTTGCCAGCACTGTGAATTTCATCAGCGCTTTGGAGGTTTTGGAGGACCCCGCCACGCTCGTAGCGGTTGGCAGCCACGTTGTTCTGCCCTGTGTTTTGGCGGGCTTTGGCCAGTAATTTGATTACCCCGGTTAGGTGGGTTATTCAACTCCATTGCTTTCACACGGAGAAACCTCACCCCACCGAAGCGGGACACCCAGATCGGCTGTCCGGGTTCCCCGCCTTGGTGGGGTACTCCCACCTAACATTTGAACGCGATCAAGAAAAAAAGAGAGATTGTATGGACAGATTGGTTACCCCACCAAGGTGGGGAACCTCACCTGCCCGAGGTCCCCCACTCCATGTGAACAGGCCGTGAAGAGATATTAGCTGTCCCAACATTTCCTGTAAATACCTTTTTATCCCACTCTGTCGTTCTGCATTTTAATGCGTCTTCTAAGAGCTGCTTCTCTTCTTGTGCTTTACTGAGCGACTCGTTTAGCGTCTGGCACTCCGTTTTAATCTCGTCCAGCTCGAGATGGACAACAGCCTCAAGCTCACAGTGTTTGTTGATGGACTGCACATGTCGATCAAGCAAGTTGTGTGCTTCTTTCAGTGATTGCATCAATCTCTTTAGGAAGAAATACAGGGAAAAAGAAAAAAAGTTACTTTATGAATGTTTGCCCGTCTGTAAGATGGTTTATAGACTACAGGCGGTGAACAGCAGATAAGTACACAAGATTCTCACAGCACAGCTTGATCCCTTTCAAATACAAAACCCTGGCTTAGACTCTTCTGAAAAGCCCAATACTTTTCGATCAGAACTATAGGTGACACAACTTCGGACTTCCACGGTTCCCGATCTATGACTTAAATGAGCTTAAAATGTTGGAAGAAGAATCTAACGGCTTACTTAGAAATCACACTTATGATTTGAGCTGGCTTCTTCTGTTCATCCAATATGGTATATTTTTCCGGTAACCGACTTAAATATGAGTCCATTGTCGTCGACAGAAACAACGCAACCGATGGTCTACCTCATTTTCTTTCCTCGAATCGTCTAGTTGATTCTGCGATTTTCGGCAGACTTCATTTTGCTGCAACATAAACATCATTTTATTATGCCATTGTAAATCTTAACTGTGTACCGCGTCCACTTTGGCTCTTCAACTGGATCTATTGATCTATATATTGATCTATTTCTGAATGCCTCGCTAGCTAGAAATAGATGGTATCAACTGAGAAGTGACTGACTGACAAAATATATAGTTATGTATTTTTAAATTGTCATTGTTAGTTTTAGTTCTTATCGATAGAGTGTGAACAGCCAACATAACCCCCAAATAGACCATCATCCTTGCAAGTGAAACCGTCATCTCAAAGATTGGACAAGGTTTTTGAAAAGTATCAATAAGAAGGTAATGAGCTTAACATTTAGCTTCTGGCTTCTGGTTACAGAGCTTTGGCAGAATTTCTCACTAGCACCATTTGAAGTTATCTTCACTGGCTACGTTCCTCTTGGACTAGTGATCAAATTATTGTATATATTCTTAATTACATACCATTTGAAGTTCCCTCTCCAGAGCATCAGCACGGCTACGCTCCTCGTCAGCATTACGCATTGAAGAGTCTTTTTTCTGTGTGACTATTGCTTTTAAGGTAACAAGCTCAAACTTTTTAGCTTCAAGCTCTCTCTTATACGATTCCAAAAGACATTTCTGGTGTTCATTGGTGTACATTAGTTTTCTGTGAAGCTGAGAGGCTACGGAGACTGAAAAGTAGATTTGGGAAAATGTCAAATCCTGCTTAAGGCCGATCCTGTTGAAACAAACATTTAACTGAGCTATGCAAGCGGATCAAATCATATATTTGAAAGGAGGGAGAAAGATTTAAAATATACAGGCTTGAACGAGACTGAGTCGAACCCATAACGTTTTTGGTACCGATTCAGTGCTCTACCAACTTGGCTATCAAGCCAATTGCGGGCTAGTCATCAGTCCGTGATACGACAGCAGATGTAGGAGAGGAGGGATGGCACAGTCTTGAGAGCGCTTGCCTCCCATCAGTGTGGTCTGGGTTCGATTACGGCCCAACCTGCAACAACCGGGACGAACGTCCTTGGTGCACAAGCTTTATTTTAGTGCAACGTGTCTCCACAACTCCGTGTCACGGTATGTTCTGATTGTGAGTGAGCTTATCAATAAATGGGCCTTCTGTAACCTACGGTCACATGCTACATGATCCAGCATTCTGGATTGCAAAATGAAGAGTGCTATGACTCCAAAACAAAGCGTTTTCAGCCAGTAAATCTCAACGTGTCTTTATCTTGGATATGGGAGTAACTTGCCATTCAGCATGGTGAATTTTGTATTACGTAAAATTTGAAGCAAAAGGCCCACAGATCAGTGCGTTTCCAGAAAGTAACTAAAACTGTGTTACTTACACCTTCCTTCTGTGTTTTCAACGAGCTCGGCTAGTTGAGTGCATTGATCAAACGCCTTTTTGCTCCGCTGCTCTAGAGTAGATATCTGAGACTCGTAACTGTCTCTCGCAGAGTTCTGCAGTTGGATAAGCCGCTCCTACGGGGAAAAAAAACAGAACGGATTCAACTACGTAGCTACAGCTTATAAGCCTTCCGTCACGAATTTCGCCCCCTTATTGGCTATGCTACTAACTAGCAATTTTGTTGTAGCAAGTGAGTAGCCTAGCAGTGTACAGATGTTAACAGAAACGCTAAGGCGGCCACTTATTCGAGTTTTAGAAGTGTCTGTGAGAGGGATTTAGATAAACTTTTGAATGACTAGTGGATTTATACTAAAACAATTAGATTATTCGCTCTTGATTTCTGTGCGCGCCCCTCGTCAACTATCACGCGATAGAAATCTCGAGCTCATAATCTAATTGCTAAATAGAAATTTAGTATGGGTGGGTCAGTGGTGGTGGATTTATGGCAGGCGATAAGAGTTGCTGATCTGCATGGCTGGTTTTTCTGGTGGCAGAGATAAATAGGGTTATAAGTCGGGATTTAGACGGGGATGAGGTATGGATCATGGTTTACAGAAGAAAAAGACAAAGGTTCTGCGATTCAAAGGTTCTGCGATTCAAGCTCTGCCAAGTGTCTTTCACTTATACTTTCTGGCAAAGAGGCAAGACAATTTGATCTCGCGTTGCCTTTGTCTACAGTCCATGTGGACAAACGTGTACCTTTAAAAAAAAGGATTATTTCTTCGTGCACCCATGACGCTGGACGCATGGACGCACCTTCAATCATCAACGATAGTCTTAGTCAAGTAATTAGCTCCGTGTCTGTTGTAGATCATATATGACTCACCTGTTCTTTGATCTTCTTTTCGAGATTGTACTTTACCAACTGAAATAAGTCAAATTGTCACTTAAGAAATTCACCACTTTCCACTTCAAGAAAACAACAAATTTTTAAGTAAGCAATCAAAAAGGGAAAACGAAAAGTATTAGTAAAATAGCAAGACTAGACCACAATCACTCAATAGGCATTTGATACAACAGTGCATTTGAGTTACCTCAGTATCGTTATTTATCTCCCTGCACAAGGAATTGAACTGTAAACAACAAACTACCCCAGATAATGCTTTATAATTATTTCATTTTTCGTTGGTTTCAATGCAAAAATTTTAAGTCTATGAATTTTCAGTTAGATATTCCACCCGAGCCTTTATATTACATTTTGCATTTGAATACCTAAGTTACGTATAGAACCACAATTCAATTTCTTTGTTTGTTTTCTCGTGAGCAGAATAGGTTTACACTAACAAATTTTCTCATGTACTTACATGAAGAGCTCTAACTTCGTCCTTCAGTATCTTTAGTTCTTTCTCGGTACATTCTGCCGCCAGGGTCATTTTGGCCTGAGACGGAAGTGTTTATTACAATATCAATTCAAAGTGAAGACCGGTCATTACAAGGGAATAATGGGGAAATGTTTGATATCGGTGCTACCTACGTCTGCAAACTATCTTACCTTATCTTCTTCGTACTGTAGCAGGCGGTCCTCGTGCTATTGAAAACCAAACGGAAATTAAATGATCTCAATATTTCCAGCACGCGTTATATGTCATATATCAGCAAACTTATCAATGGATAATTACTTTACCTGCTTTTTTATCTCGATCTCTTGCTGTGCGTGTTGCTGAACTAAGGCGTTGTTTTTTGATACTTCTTCTTCCTGAAAATCATCGATGCGAGAAAGGAGCATTTTTTAGGTAGAAATCCTGGTAAGTGGAAGGGAATAGAGCGGACATGGTAAAGGAAAACAGACTTTGAGAAAGAGCACTTATTAGCTGATGCTGTCGATCGGCCGGTTGTATTCAATGGTTATAGCTACAATCGTGGACAAAAGTCCTTGGGACACTTATGTAATGTAACGAATTGTCTGTGTTTTAGAACTGAAGTTTGAAAAAACGCTGCGATATCCTTTTAAAAAGCGTTGCTGTTCCCATCCCCACCCAATACAATGTTGAAAATCAGGTAAAATTGCAGTTATTAGTTTTCAATATTGTATGGGGGGTGGGGGGCGAGGTTAGGCAGGTGAAGTTGTATTCGCGTCTGGCGTGTGCGCAAAAGCGCCAAAAGTGCAAATTTGTCCCAAGACTTTTGTCCCAAGACTTTTGTCCATGATTGTACGTTGCTATAGCTGGCTTGCTGGTGAATCTGGAGTAGTGGTTAGTCTAAGCCTGGTTAGTGAGTTATTTAGGTTTTTATTGACCAGTTGGTTTTGGGTTGAACGTTGCAATACAGGGTTAGATAACTAGATAACTCTTTCTGTTCCCACTGCGCAGTGACAGTTTTTTTGTTTTCATTTCCTGCTCTGTTCTTTTCTTTTTTGATGGAAATATTCTCATGACATGTAGCCTTACCTATATTCTTTGAAAATTATGCCGGGAGAAAAATATGACAAGTAAAGTTATGTTCCATATACGATTTTCAAAATATTTATTTACTTTAATAATCTAATTTCCTTTTAAATGTAGTTCCAAAGTTGTTTTTCTTAAGCTGAACCTTTACAAGTACAATACTTCACCTTTGTATTTAACGGAGTCCGGAGGTAAAAGGAAAATGAAGGGAAAATTTCGTGTAAACAGGTCACGGAAAACGGAATACCTTTCTGCGTTCGAGTTCATGCTTTTCAGTCATCAAGGTCTTGATTCTCTCTTCGTTTTCCAAGTCCAGAGTCTGTTATTAAAAAAATAATTATTGGATCAGGTTTTTGTGATATCCAGAATAATCAAGGTCGCGGTAGGAGTCATCAGCCGAAGCCGAAGGCTGGCGCTGAAAACTCTTACCGAGACCTTGATTATTCTGGATATCACAAAAACCGAATAAAATAAGTTTTCATCTTATTGAACGAAAAAAAAAATGGAAGTCATGTCTTTGCCTCTTCACTGACGGCAAGTAACGCAAAGCGCGTGAACTTGACATGATTATCCTTAGAAATCATGCACTGCGGTCATACATGACATGATTACCCGTGACCTTGAGTGTCCTTGACATGATTATTGTGATGATCTGCAGCTAGGTGACGCCACAGGCACTGATTTCGAAAATTTACTGCACGCTTTCGGCCAATCACAAAAGAGACAGTGAGTTCAATGTATAATAATGGGATTGAATGGAGTTCAATTCGGTCAGCAATCATACGAGTGATTGTCAGCGGCGAGAAAGAAGTCTGGCTGTGCTGATGTGGCAGGCAATACTTTCCATGTTACAATATTGGTATCAAACAAATACCCAGTCACTGCAGGGTGGATAGGTTTTGGTCATCTTCCTTGTGTAAGAAGTAAGGCAGTAGCTTCCTAGCTAACGATTTACGTAGCTAACGATTTACGCTTATCCTAAAGACGTTAGCCTTGATTCATAATTCATTATCAATGGAAGATTAGCCGTTACTGCATGTGTGTATGCGTTTCTGTGTGTTTCTCACAAGAAGGTCTGATGCAGTGACTTACGTACCCTTTGAATCCGCAACTCTTCTACTGCCTAGAGATAACAAATAAATATGACTCATCAAACGCGTTGAAAGCATTAAAAGCCCTTTGCAATTCTGTTTCCTAAGTTAACACTAATGGTACTCGATGTCAGTTTTTTTGTTGTTGTTGTTTTTTTTCCAATAAGTTTTGTTTAAATGTTCTAGCTTTTAAATTAGTACGTTATGTGTTGAACCTACAACGCGATTGCTCTGAGTTGTCTACCTCTCCTGATAACGAAAATCTAAAACTATAGTGTAGCTATCGGGTACTTCTTAAATGTAGAATCTAGTATTATTTAAGTTAAAAGCGACACTAAATATGCTTACCACAAAGAGGTTGTTTCTAAACCTGACAACTCTTGACTCATCAACGCCGATACCAATCTTATCAGCGTTGCAAGACGTGTTTGAAGGTTTCTGATCTTCTCTGAAAGCTTGCTTTGCCTGGGTTGTTCTGACGTTTTCGAGGTGTTCGATATTATGAGTGAATTCCTTCTTTATATTTTCCCTAATTGACGGCAATTCCTTGCTAAGCCCGTCATCGCCACATTTGTTAGAATTATACCACACTGCCGTGATCTCCAACTCTGACGGTACGCTGTTGTTGTTGTTGTTGTTGTTGTTGCTATTTACACTGCCTCTGTTGTTGCTTACTTCATTCTCGTTTTCCTAGCAGAGGGCAATCAGAGAGTTAGGGACCATTCATTTGGACATCTATTGCATTTTAGTATAAATCTACTAGCGTTCTATCACAAATGCCGTTCTCTGATTGGCTACGCTACTCACTATCTATTTAACAAATAAATTCCATGTTGCCGTGCGTCTGTTCAGTAATAGATCACAGATGACGTTAAAATGCGGGAAGAACAAAAAAGTGGCTCACAAGGCGATAGCCGAGTGTCTAACTGATGTTCTTACCACATTTTGACGTCTAATATGGTCTATTACTGAACAGACACACGGCAACATGGAATCTATTTATTTTATATAATAAAGAAACAAACTACTACAGATAAAGCTTTTTTTTTATTTCAGAATCTTTCACCGTAACTCGAAAGCCGGCCTTTGCCCACTTTGGTGAACAAGAAAAAAAAGCCATTTGTTGTAATCTATTGTCTATACAAAATGAAGCAATCTCAATGGTTGCTATGCGTAGCAAAAAGATTTGATTGGTCGAGAAAAATCACGCCACTGTCAAACTCGCGGAATGAAAACTCACAATGAAAGCAGAATTGAATTGCAAAATCTAAAATTCTTAAAGAAAATGCTAGAAAAGTCAAGTCAGTTTTTGTCATGTAGCAGCCTTGTGAGCCGAAAAGCTTGGATGTTGCCTTGAATATTACGGAGGCCATTCGATTCGAGTTTTAAATGAAAGGACCTTTAGTGACTGTGGAATTTGAGTCCTTTGTGGTTGGTGGTTTTCAAATCAGTTTGATACTCTGGTGCTGCGATACAGTTGGCCGTGAGCTGTAGTTAGCTTTACTTTGCACACTGCTCTGCCCTGAAAAGGACTGGAACATTCGCGTCGGACTGAGCGAGGTTATGTGTTTATTTTAACTGATTTTAAGAAGTGATGTTTTATTCCTGAGATCAATCTGTGTCAGCAATCCTCCGTAGGAAAAAAGATGGCGACTGGTACATTTACTCATAGTTCTTAGCGCACTAAAACCTAAACAACGTTGATAAAAACGTACAGAAACTTCATAAAATCTTCAAGCCTAGGCTACTCAATGTCCTTAGAACAGGAACAAATGTTATAAAAATTTGGCTTTCTTTGTGCCTTATAGGCTGTGTTAGGATTGCAAGGCATTGTGGTAAAATGTAGAGCCGCCATCGTTTTTCCTACGGTGGATTATTTTGAGACTGAGCAAAGTTGAATTTTTTAAATAAATTAACGATATATAACAATTTTGTTTATTGGGTTTGTTAAATTCGAGACAAAGCAATGGTTTCTTACCTTAAAGTAATTTCAAGACCAATTTTGTGTTTGGTTTAGCCTCGCTCGACTGCCAACTGAGACTGCCGAAGTATTTTTCTGAGTCATTTTCTGAAAGAAACGGCTTTTTCTTTCTTCTTACTTCTTCTCTTGTACCTGTTCAATGCCTTGACAAGACTTTTTTGTACTTTATCTTTCGCCCAGTCACGTAAAATATTATCCAAATTCTCAAAACTTTCCGCCATTTCAAAACACAGGGAGAGAGCCTGGGAACGAGCTTGGGAAAACTTTGAAAAACTTTGTCCTCTAATAGATCATAGGCGAGAACCAATCAAAATGTGAGAATAGCTTGGATTATTATATAATTAACAATTAGACCCGTAGCCCGCAAGGGCTATGGGTCAATAGCCCATGAGGCGAAGCCGAATGCGCTATTGACCCATGGCCCATGTGGGCGAAGGGTCTAATTGTTTTAGTATCACCCAGCTAGTCGGACAGAAAAGACAATAATAAAGTTAGCAAATGCAAGTTGAAGAAATATTTATTTGGGAATAAAACGAAAGAAAGCGTCGCTCTCGATTGCGCCAATTTCGTTACTCGAGAACTACCACTAATAGGCCTCTAATAGCGTAGCCAATTTAAATGCAGGATTTGCTTTAGTCCACTAGTTGGGTGATACTAATCTGTGATAGATAGTGAGTAGCGTAGCAGTGTGCTCTTGGTAGCAAAATGACGGCCGCTTCTTGGCGTTTTCGAAGTGTCTGTGAAGAGGATTTAGATAAAGCTTTTAGATTTATACTAAAACAATTAGATTATTCGCTCCCGAATTCTGTGCGTGATATCACGTGATAGAAATCTCGAGCTCATAATCTAAATGTTTAAGGTGGCTCCAGAGGGTAATCATTTATTGCGTTTTTGCATTCGTTTTTACACCCTGTCCTCTCAAACTAATTTCATGTAATAAGCAATGATTAAATAGTGTTTTACTATTATCTCTGTTAAAATTATTGGTCTTAGTCTTAAATTATAAATGACCAAACAAATATGTTTTTGTTTTTTTTACTTTTTTATGGCTTTACTTGCGATTTTCTTGAATTTCCTGCGGTGAAATCTTCCCAAATTTTCACAGCATATCGCTTCCTGCGGGATAAGAATTTTAAAGACGAAAAAAATAGGGTTTGTAAAGGCAGGTTTTTCGATTTTTGCAAATTTACGTCTTTTAACGCTGCGAGAAAACTGGTCGTATAGATTTCGCTGAAAAACGAGCTCCGACTACAGTAAAACATTTACTAACAATCTGCCAAGTTTTACGGAATTTCGCCGAAGGAAACGCGAGAAAATTCACTGTCAGTTTTGCTTGTTGTGCTCATGTTGATGTAATAAAATATCGAAAAACAGTGACGTTTTCCTTCGAGCGCGCGCAGATTACTTGAGCTTTCGTCTTCAGTGCGCGTGCAACCGTAAAACTATAGGGAGCCACCTTAATAGCAAGAGAAGATCGGGGTACTTAGTAGCTTGATCTTATCTTCATTATAGTCAAATAAAACGATCAAAGTTACATGTAATTGCATACCTTTCCATTCGTCAAATCTTCGTCAAAGCTGCTTGATTCATCCAGAGAAGTCAAAAGTTCTCTCTGCACTTCTTCCGACAAATCTAAAGAGAGTTAATTGGTAGTGAATATTTCATCATAGTTGATTGATAAAAGCAATTTAGTGAAGTATAGAGCGTCAACAATCTTGTCTGTCTGTCCTGGTTATTAGGCCGAGTACAGAATTTGTCTGACTAATGGCTAGGAAACAGTCTATTAAAAAATTTATGCATTATAACTTTATCGTTGACCATAAGTCACTGCTTGATATTTTGTCATCGACTCTGGAGTGATCTCAAATCTACAGAGATGTGATCATATTTCCGGAGATCCAAAACAATCCTTGCTGAAAAATTTTGAACAAGCTGAAGTTTAAAGATAACACTGTTAGTCACAGAAGTATAACTCCAAACCAAAGAGGAATAAAAAGCCTGCTAAAAACAAAACTATTAATTATTAACACAAACGCTTTCCGAGGCGGATACAGATTTTTAGAGAGAGGGGTTCGAGGTGTTGTCCGGCGAAAGCGCTCCCCTTGGCGGGGGGTCAGGGCTGGCATCCTCCCACAGGAAATTTTTCAAAATGATCGAGGTTCTCGGAATTGGGATTTCCCGCATTCTAAGGCAAACAACGCAGCGTGTTATAATGTCTCATTTAGGGGGTTCGACCAAAACCCGCCGAAACTCCCCCCGCCACCGCCCCCCCCCCCCCCACCCACACCCGTGCCGCCCCTCCACTTTCTCCCCTTTGCCTTTATAC
>Ga0126339_10004274_pt1 | contig 10527 bp, 11 predicted proteins | sample OrbTmetagenome_2_FD_92532 | JGI IMG/M metagenome (GOLD analysis project Ga0126339, IMG submission 92532) | Coral microbial communities from Petempiche,Puerto Morelos, Mexico - Orbicella T R C metagenome | ecosystem: Host-associated > Invertebrates > Cnidaria > Coral | place: Petempiche,Puerto...
AAATCGCTGACATTTCGATGTGATTTGGTTTAAACCAAATAAAGTTCGGCGAATTAAGTTCGACGTCTGAATCAACAGGTGTACTTTTGATAATTTGGGTCGGTCCAAAGTCGAATTAAGTTCAGCTCATGAAAAGTTCGGCGTCTGAACTGGGCCTAACCTGGCCGCGGCCGCACTAGAGAGTTAACCGGGTTATTTCTAATTAATTAATTACGGTTAACCGGGTTATCGAAAAATCGTGATGCGGCCGCTAATTTCGGCTGTTCATGGAGCTTAAACCGGGTTTACGGTTACCATGGAAATTAATCGATGAACAATAGATCTTTTAACCGGGTTAGGTTAATTTTAAACCACCTTTTTCCGTGCTTTAACCCAGGTTAGTGGTCTCTTATTAGCAGTCTGATCAGCGCTGCACGAAAGCGAGTGTTTCTTTTTGCCATAAATGGCGACAGAACACTACAAAGGACGTGAAAAGAGTCGAAGCTCATTCGAAAGTGCTCTCTAAAAAAGTCATGCATGGCAGGATTCCTATGGATTTCCCCAAACCATCGCTGGTCTCTCGGATATACCCAGACTCGAGGACGATTTGACGGCGATGGAGAACACTCCTGACTCTGACGTTTGCGCGAAATTAACATCATGTTTGAAAGAACTGCCTTAGAAATTTGCGTAGTGCGCATTAGAAGGAAGAGGGACTGCCTTAGCTGTGAGTGGAGAGAAAGGAAACGAAAACAAAGAAAAAGAATCGAGAATATAACAACAGACTGAACGGGGTCCTCGAAGTCTGCCATTTTGTTGGTTTATCTCATGACGTCAATTGAGTTTAACCCACTTCATAACCCATTTCAGTGCGACCGCTCATAAAATATAACCCCGTTATTTTATTATAACCAACCTTTAACCGAATTAAGTTGTTTAGAATTTTTAACCAGGTTTCTAAAAAATAAACCCAGTTAACTCTCTTAGTGCGGCCGCAGCCAATTACATTCCTCGGTAGTACAAGAGACGGAAATTTCTCAATGGGAAGAACCGGATTTTTTTTCTCGAAATTGACTTGTACATGAATAAAACGGGTTAAGTCTCGGCATTTACCATATTCTAACGAGGAAAAATTTTGACCCATTATGGTCTAAGCTCTCTTAAGCGACCACCTCTCAAAAACGACCACCTAGGTTTGACATTTTTGGTGGTCGCTTACGGGAGGTTCGACTGTATTTGGAAATTCATAGCTTTTTTTGGCTTAACCCGGTATTTTCCTCGTTATTTGTTGAAATAATTCTAAGTTCTATGCCAGAAACAATCCAGCTCAGCGGTTTCCCACTCAAAAAATGTATGTATCCAGCAATTTTCCAAAATGGCGGATGCTGGTAACATCGAAGTGGCTGAATCTTCTTCCTCCCACTTCTCACCACTCACCTCCCACTACTGCAAGAAAATTTTGAACATTTTGCAGTTTAGAAGACTTTTTGAGAATTCCCGGAAAGATATTTAGGTGATTTTACGTGATATTTGTGGAAAGGCTTAGCTCAGCCTCATAGTGAACTCAGCAGATGAATGAAGTCGTTGCGTGACAAATTAACTGGTTCCCAGTCGACTCTCTTCATTTATTGTACTGCAAAGACGCATGGGTAAATAACTGTTCAGATTATCCAGTTGAAAGAGGTTCAAGATGGCGCAGAAACCTGATAGCTCTTGGAACTTTAAATTAGGGTCGAAACCCAAGTCCGAGAAAAGGTACAATTTTGACCTTTGTCGTCTAGGAGGATTTACATCACAAAAAAGTGAGTTTACCGTTAACAGAACCCTTTGCTTGAAGTAAAACGTGTGTTTGCATGTCATTAACTCATTAAACTTACTCAATTAGCGTAATTGATAAATTGTATCACTAGCTTGTAATGTTCAATTTCATAAGCTTCAAGTTTGTTATCGTGGTGTAGCCGCGTATATTTATTGTTGACGTTATCCAGAATGAATTCTCATTTTCAATGCTCAATGTTTTATCGACAGTTCGCATTGCGTGACGCTCTTCTCCCGTAGTTCTCTGTTTTGGTCAAGTGATCCGCATGTGTGTGATTCTTGCTGGTTTCTGCCCTAAGCTTGCTTGCTTGCAGATTTATTTTTTAGCCCAATTCGCTGACTGGGTGTCGTAATATTCCAAAAGGTTTGCTCGCAAATTTCGACAGCCTGTCGAGAAGGTCGAATACATTGTACGGCAGGAAACACTCCCGGTTCACCGACACAGGTACACAGACGGGAAGCAATGTGACATTTCAGTCTGGGCACCTGCAGGGCTTGCAGGTAGAATAACTGAGATATATTTTTCTATTGCCCTGTCAATGTGACATTGCTCTAGAAACGGAATATAAAGCCACTTGAATCCAGTCCATTTGCTGGCAGTCATTCTTTAATCGGGCCGTGCATTCATGATTCAGCGATTTTCAACGATGTGAAAACGGTCTGAGCTCTGCCTTTCATGATCTTACATATCTTCCAGTGATACAGATACCTCTGTCATTGTGTAGATCGAGATTCTTCTCGAAATTGTTACAGTCAAACAAACGTTGCTTAAGTGAGGTTCTGGGAAGATCTGTTGACTTTCCTATTTGAGTTTATGATGCTAAATTGCAGTGGTATTTGTGAAAAAGTGATAGTAGTCAGTAAATCTGAACTAACTTCCAGAGTTCCAGGTGCTAACCTTTTGTAACATCTAAGGGTTAATGTTCTTTAATGCAACCAAGAATCGGCCAAAATCACAACTCTTAGTTCATTGGTTTGAGGGACATTTACATGTTAGGTTTTGTCGCGTGCATTTGCATTTTCCAGACTTTTCATTTATAAATTAAAATCTTGGGAGGAATCACTTATAAGCGATTGAACTTCATTCTGGCTGGATTTCAGACACGATTTTTCTTTTCGTATCGTTGCCAGTACGATAAAATTGTTATTTATCATGAGAAATATTCATGCGGCAAACGATCTCGTGCTGCAACAAGGAAAAAATACTTCAAGAGCCAATATCATTGTTGAAAGACTGGCAGCTAAAAACAAAGGATTATTATTGTAAATGAGCAATGCAAATTTCAGTTGATTTCGTGAAGATTAATTTGCAATTTAAATAACACAATTTCGAACCAGCCTTTTCAGGAAAGGCTGGTTCACATATGCGACGGCAAGCGCAAACTTGATGCATCAGTGTGAACGCGGCTTGTGCGCGAGCTCAATGAAATAGCTTCACATTCTCTCTGGCCCTTGTGTTTGCCTTTCCCCGATAGTCCTCTCGTTCACACGTAAGTATGTTAGACTGCAGAACTGGCGGACTTGCGGGGCAGAGCGTGAAACGCGATACACGATCGTGACCAGTTCTGCAGGCTTTATATATGTTTGCTGAGCTTGTATCGTCCACCATCTTGAATACGAACTGTATGAATGCACCGGCATTTTATCCTGGGTTGCGTCTTGTGTCGCCAGGTGGAGCAACTTGTACAAATGTCTTCAAGGTCTTTCCAGTTATATTAGATTTGCAGGAGTATTGGAAAGCAAGTCACTCACGACACAAGAGTGAGTACATGTCTGGTCTCTGGCGCACCGGGCCAATCTTTGGTTGTTTATCACGCGGTTATGATTTTCTGCGCATGAGTAGTAACAGTGAATTAAGGGTTTGTGGGATGGAAAGGAAGCTTGCATCTTTTGGCGCTTTCCATTCAACCAAAAATTCCGAAAATTTCGAAAAAGTTTGAATTTCATATTTATATACCTGTATTTTACATATTTTGCCATTAAATTGTAATAAAGAAAATAAAGAAAGAGGACAAATGGTCCGGAAATTTACTCGGAAAGGTTCCAGAAAATCCGGAAATTGTTGAATTTCCGAAAAGCGAACCGTTCAACCAAAACTTCCGGGAGGAAAGTCAATTGGGACGGAAATTTCCGGTCAGAAATTTACGAAAATTTCTGTTTAACTCGCAAGGTTGTCACGTTCCCTAGGCTGGTAAAGGGATGTGTTGGTAAGGATTGGCGAAGCCAGAACAGCATTCCTTCTGCTGGATCTGCGTCTGAGTGTAAAGAACAACACGCAACCCTGATTATACGTGAAGACGAATAGTGCGTCTTGAGCGACGAACCAAGGGACTAATTTGGATCAGACAGTTGTGGGTATGCGTGTTAGTCAAAGACGGCCACAGTTTGCTTTTGCACCATTTAAACTGGGCACTTTAAGTCTTCCTCCTGTCCACACTTACTGGAGCGACTAGCTGAGTGCTTGGCCGGTGCATCTGCTTGTTTGTCTCGTGTGTTTGCTCTGGACAAATTATACATCTCTTGCGTAAAAAGGGCCACAGTGACTAGCGAGGATCTTTATAGAGGCAATTCTTTGTCGGTCATCTAAATGGTCTTAGTAAATAACAACTCAAATTAACCAGGAAATGATGGAAAACAACACGTGTGAAACTCCTTTGAACCTGTTAAGGAATATGGATGGTCAAAATTTGAGGTCGAAACTTTTGCAAATACTGATCACAACTTGAGTTCCGTTTGGTTGACACGGACATAAATTAGCTTGAGGGGGTGGGGTGGGTAGAACGATGCTTTGAGACAACCGTGCATAAACTGACAAAGGTCCATTAATCTGTCGGGAAGTTTCTAAAAACATAATCGTCGGTGATTGAACTTATAAACGTCCAGTTTGAAACCCAACTAGGATTTTTTAAATATTGCTGTATAAATTGGACAAAATTTGTATAAATTGGACAAATATACAGCTTAACGACACTGAAAGAGAAGCAGTGTTGAGAGGCGAGGTTAACTAATGGTGGGGTAGGGACGAAATGGGGAGGTACATTTTGTGTAAAGGGAGTGTATTGTTCTAGTTGCCCCATGGAAACCAGCTGGAGTTGATCTCTGGGGGCGACCTTACGAGGTTCTTTATAGCCGTAACGATAGAGAGAGAGCACAAAACAAGAACGAATCACAACAGAGGTATTAAAGTGTTGCAGATCAGGCAGATCCCTGGTTTGGTGAGTCAGCTGGGATTACAGATTGACAGGCTTAGTGTAACTTGTAATTGAGAAGGAAAAAATATTATTTCCAATCGCGGCGGTTTTACAAGACTTTCTTTGTTTAAACTGCGAAAGTCTTAGTCTTTGCCGCTCGTGAATGCGACTTGAATGCTCGAATTTGACTGAGCGTAATACCTTTATTCGCAATTTCGTGCGAACCTTAGAATTTTGCGATTTTGGCGAGAAAGTATTTCGCGAGGCGTTTTTTTCCCGCGATTTCGATAGGGGAAAATGGAAAAAGGGCAGTAAATTTACCGAAAGCGTTGTCAGGCCTTGTCAACATCATTTTAATTTTCCAAAAAATCTGAACTTCAAATTTTGACGACTGCACGAAAGACACTGTAAGGGATTTGCTCAGTGATTCAGAGGAAGATGATAGTTAGATTCTCCGCTCGATTTATTCATGTGAAATCACAAGACAAGATGTTAAATGGAGCTTACCAGTGACTGAATAAAAAAGTTAATATTTATGTCGATACATAAACTGTATATGTTGTGGTCGATCATGTTTATCAAGTTTCTTGCGATTCACATTTCTTACCATGGTGTTTAATTTCATGTGTGTAAATAATTCTCGAGGCGTTTTATTACAATCGCAAAAATCGTGAAATTAAAGACGCGCGAAATTAAGTACGAATAAGGAACATTTCCCCCAGATGTCTGTCTCATTTTCTCTTTTTTGGTGTTCGGCTATTCTTTACGATTATTCTGTCCATGTCGAACTCCAAAAGAGAAATACCTTTTTCAAAATTTACAAGCAAACGGTGAGGATTTAATACGCAATGTTCATCTTTTTCCTAAATTTACAATCACAGATTAATATAGCGTGATTAAGGTTCATAGACTATCGAGCAAGTGACAAATGATTCGGTCCTGACAACGGGTCGACAATATTGGTTGCGTTTGTTTACCTTCGCCTGCTCCCAGCCTAATCCTCGTTTTGATTCCTTTTATTTGCTTTACAAAATGACTGATGCGAAATAAGTCTAATTTTTGAAAATCGTGTGAATCTTCTATGATTAGCTATATGTGTGGTGTTTGATTTTTATTTTTTACAATGTGTAAATAGACCAATTTCGATAGATTAAAATTAAGCCTAAAACAGTAGACCTGGGGAATAACTACAGAGTTTGTGGGGTTTATTCCCAGAGCCTCGTGCTGAGGGCTATTGTGTTAGGCTGAATTTTGACATATCGATATTGGTCTATTTTTTCCATTTCATGGAACTCGTTTTTTTCCCTCTGCTCAGCGTCACGTGGCCAAATGGAAAAGACCTTTGCGCATGCTATTTATGGCGCTGTATTTCGTAAACACGATAGGTGCTTGCAGGGATTTCCCGGGGCTGCAGCAAGGTTAGCTGTTACCAATCGGGCAGTGATCTTTACAATTTATTTCTCAGGTATAGACGACAATTCAGCGGTGATGACACAGAACACAAAAGAACAAACTTTATTCGTTGTTTTTGGTGCTTCGGTAAGTGACAGCTTTGACATTTACGCAGATTTTGTATGCATATATAACTTTCGCTTGGTTAGCTTGCAAAATATTACATTAGCTAATAGATCACCTCAGTTTATATCCAATTGCTGCCCGATTCACGCGTTGTTTTCACTCGTGGCTATATGCTTTCTAGCTAAATTAATAGGCTTACATCTTGGAGTAATATTGTACACATTGTACAAGATGAAGTGGGTTTCTTTTCGATCACGAGCACAGACAAGTCAGTTGATGTTGTCCTTCAAATCAGACATGGAATATTGCTATTAATACATCGGCAACCCTAAAATGTTTATTTGCAACTACATAGAAGTTGTCAGCTAGCTTTGAAGACGCGAGATTTTTCTAAATTTGCATAACCTTGTCCTAATTTAGTTTAGTTCTTTTTAATTAAACTGTGTTTAAATTACGTGAGAAATTTGCTATGGTACTGTATGACAGCACTTTCAATTATCGCTGGATAATATTTTGTTTAACATTTGCAATCCATCATTTTAGGGAGATCTTGCAAAGAAAAAGATTTATCCTACTTTATGGTAAGCATTATGTATAGAGTTTTATTTAGGTTATGTCTTTGAATAATGTGTCAAATTACTAATTGTAACAAATGTCACACAATCGTCTTGGGAAATTTGCATAAGAGCTTATTGAACAAGTGTTTTTTTTAGATATTGTCTAATCATTTGTGCCATTGCTTTGTGTCTGTGAGTTGTCATTTTCAAAAATGCATCAATTTGTTTTCAGCTGGAAATAGTTGGAAATTATCAATTAGAAACAGACATCAAAGGTTTCATGAATGGTTCTGTTAACATAAGATATATGTAACAACTGTAGCTATTCCCATAGCTCTTAAGAGTTTTTGAGTTAGTGTCATGTCAACAAACTATGAGTTTTACATGTTTTAGGCTTTGTGAAGTTACTGCATATTTGAAATGTTTGTTCCAATACCATGTAATGTATTATGTGAATCCAAGGTGTACTTCAGCTTGATTTCATTGCATTCAATCTCATCAGGATCACGTGCATCCATTCTTGAAGATATCTTTCCATTGACTAGGTATTTATATAAAGATGAACTCATACCAAAAAACACCAAGATCATTGGCTATGCTCGCTCAGATTTGACAGTCGACAAACTAAGAGCCAAAGTTGAACCTTTCATGAAGGTAAGTGTCAATATTTACCATTATGTTAATATTTAGGACCAGTTCCAAACCAAATAACCTTTGGTGGAAAGAGTAGGGTTCTCTTTTTCTGGCACAACTAATTATAGATCAAAGGGGTGAACTTGCAAAGCTGGGGACTGTGTTCTCCTATGACACTGTAAAGGTTAGTTCTATGATTATGCACTAAATTACACTGTATTTATATGGAACTTTTAACCAAGCAGATCTGTAGTGGCAACCTAAGGTCAACTCTTTTTTTTAAGCAAGGAAAACAGAAAGCCCATCCCACTATAGTTGTCACCACCCTACCCCCCTCTTTTTACCCCTCTGCCTGGGAATGTTAGTCCTGGCACTCTTGCCTTATACTAAGACAATTTACATAATGTTTGTTACCTTATTTTTTAGCTGAAAGGTGATCAAAAGGCTCAAGTATCAGAATTTTTCAAGCTTTGCTATTATGTTAAAGGCCCTTACAATGAAGCATCAGGCTTTATAAAGCTGAACGCAGAACTTGAGAAACTAGGAGAAGGAAAGGATGTTGTTCACAGGCTGTTTTATCTTGCACTTCCTCCTTCTGTTTTCATGGATGCCTCTGAGAACATCAAACAGCACTGCATGGGCTCAAAGTATGTCATCACCTTTATTCATAAATTATTTGTTCAATATACAGAATGTCACGTCACTGATGTCTGTCAGTGATTCAGTCAGCAGTAATGAATAGGTTTGAATAGAAGTAATGTATACTACAATGGTGATTATGATTAGATGGATTGGATCATGTATACTAAAGTCATCTGCAGTTGAGTGTCGATCGATACCCTTGATCGACCCTCGATCAACACTTGATCGACACTTAATCAACCTTCAATCGACACTTAATCAACCTTCAATCGATTTTCAGAGACACACCTTCGAGTGTCAATCAATACATAGGAGTTGGTCAACACTCAGGCGACTATTGATGGACTGTTGATCAAGTGTCAATTGAGTGCTAATTGAGTGTTGATTTAGACCTCAATCAAGTGTCAGTCTAGTGTCAACTGAGTATCGATCGAGCTGTCGAGTGAGTCTGATGTTTATTTTGTGTAGCTATCTTCCCAGTAACATTTTTTGAAAGATCCTTGTGGATCTTTAGGTTCTTCTTGACAATCCCATAGGATGCCCTTGCCAAAATTTAACCTCAAAGGTCTTGGAGCATCTTGCACATATTTTTGATGTACCTTGAATATTTGAAGTATGATTCTCAAGAACCTTCCAATAATCCTAAGGATATTGCAAGATCCTGTTAGGAATTTTTGCAAGATCCTGGTATATATTGAGATCCTCTGTCAAATCCTTGAGAACCTTGATTCCGGTATAGGCCTTTACTTGAATATTTGCTAAGTTAATGTTGTAAGGTTCTCATTGTAGCACATATCTTTGATGATCTTACAAATATTGTTAAGGATCTCTGGATGGTTTTCAAGGGTCATCAAAGATCTTTTAAGATCCTGCAAAGTTCCGCTTAATTACCAAGGAAAAAAACTTGAGGCATGTTTTACTGCTGACCAAAAACCTTGAATATGGCTAAAAATATTCTGCGGTGCATTGTATTTCAACTACTTACCTGGTGGTTAGTGGGAATTGACCTAGTAGTTAGTGTGCCAGACCCTGTCTGGATGAAGCAGTCTGGGTTCAAGCCCTGGCTGGGGTCACCCTGTAAAGGAATGGCATCCTATCCAAGGGGGAGTGAAGATTTTCCCAGCTAGTTGTTTAATGATAAGGAAACCTGGATATGCTGACTAGCAGTATGCACCACTCAGACCCAACATAGACTTACCTTTAAATGTAGTCACTAGCCAGATGTGTGAAAAGTGTAACCTACAATGTCTTGATTAATGTTTTGTATAGGGGATGGAACAGAATGGTTATAGAAAAGCCATTTGGAAAGGACTCAGACAGCTCTGCTGAATTGTCCAATCATCTGGCATCACTGTTTCCAGAGGATTCCATGTATCGTATAGATCATTACCTTGGCAAGGAAATGGTGCAGAATCTTATGGTTCTACGGTGAGAGCATATTGTTTAAAATTGCTTAAAATTGGTTTAGGCCTTTTATTATTCAGATCATTTAAAGGTGCAATTTCAGTTGCAATATTTATTGTGATGTGCCTTACCATAGCTAGTCAACAAAATCTTTTTTAACATGCATATTTTAGCCAATCAGAGTGCAAATGTGTTGGATGTATCAACCTCTTGTCATGCAAAGACTAAAACTAATAGCGTTTGAGTACCAAGCACTTGAAGCTAAAATTAGGCATTTTGACAGACTACACTGTTGCTGTGGTAATCTGTTAAATGAAAAGGATGACCACGACTTGTTTACTAATGACTGGGCAATTTTTACTTAATTTTTGAATAACTAATTCTCAATAACTAACATGCCTCAGTTAAACATTTTCCCCTATTTTGGATATAGTAAAAACCTGCAGATAATAACCTAGTGATTTAAGAACCTACAGGCTGAAGTTTGGCATTAAAAATTGTAATGTTGTTGTGGTTAGGGAACGTGTCAACCAATTAAATGAGATTTTTAATTTGCTGCTCAATAGGTTTGGTAACAGAATCTTTGGTCCAGTGTGGTGTCGGGAGAGCATCAAAAGTGTTATAATAACATTCAAAGAACCAATTGGAACTTATGGCAGGGGAGGATACTTTGATGAGTATGGAATCATCAGGTATGGTGTGGTTGGCTTAATTGTTTGTGTGTTGGACCACTGTAGATCAAGTGATCCTGGTTTGAGCCCAGGCTGGGATTAGTGAGTTGTGTT
>Ga0126339_10004276_pt1 | contig 10525 bp, 8 predicted proteins | sample OrbTmetagenome_2_FD_92532 | JGI IMG/M metagenome (GOLD analysis project Ga0126339, IMG submission 92532) | Coral microbial communities from Petempiche,Puerto Morelos, Mexico - Orbicella T R C metagenome | ecosystem: Host-associated > Invertebrates > Cnidaria > Coral | place: Petempiche,Puerto...
AAAACGTGTTCGCTGGATATTTTTGGACCTCCCAAAATAATACGGGTACTTTTTTTTTTTTTTTTTTTTTTTTTTTTTTTTTTGTTTTTTTTTTTTTTTTTTTTTTTTTTTTGTGTTTTTTTTTTTTTTTTTTTTTTTTTGGGGGGGGGGGGGGGGGGGGGAGGGGATCTGCAAAACTGTCCTACTGAACCATAGCCTGTTCTAAATTATGCAAACGGTGTTAACTCAATCCATTATGGCAAAACAAAGAGCACAGAGAGTAGGATCTCCAGCCAGAGTTTAGATTTCCATATCTTGATCAATTAGGACAATTGGAAACTGCTCATGAGAATAGTTTTACAATTCCTTTTAGCAATTTGCAAAAAAATAAAAGCATTTACAGTTAGTATATCCATCAAAATCTGTAATAAACTGGATTTAGGTTTTTATTATTGGGAAACTTTAAACCTGGCTACCAATCAACAGAACCCTTATGGTCCTTATGACACCCCAAGTTGAGGTTCCTTATTCTCATCACCAGTTTGGTTGAGAATGTCTTGATACTCTCAGGAGAAATAAGATGTTAACTTCTCTTGGCTTTACAACCCTTTTGAACTGAATTACATTTACTTAAGGAGTGATATGCTTCAAGGATAAAAGAAGACTCACCACAGTAAAGGCAGCTCAATTTTGACGTTACATTTTATTCATCTCACTTTTATTATTTTTTTACTGTTATTCAGAATGTGACAGATTTTCTGTGTATTGTAAGTTAATATTCTATTGCGACTGAAAACAACCTTATCTAATAACTGTCACAAACCATTACCCTTCGTTTTATTAACTATCAAAAAATCTTTTATTTATAATTAATAAAAGATTTTTTGAGGTTCTCATTAAGACAAAAAAAAAAATTAAAACCCTCTATTTGTTTTAATTTTTTGTCTTAATGAAAACCTCAAAATGTTACAGTGAGGGCACTTAGGAATCCCATATAAAATGGACGGGGGTGTTCGTCATACCTTTTAGGGGTTAAAAGAAGCAGTTTTAGTACCTCTTAGGGTGTCCAGCCTTTAAAGGTACACAGCAGGAGCTTTTCAGTACCTTTCAGGGTATTGAGCTGAATAAAATATGACAGATGTGTTGTTTTAAAATTGATACTTCCTAAAAGGGTGAAAAAAATTAAAGCCATGCCCACAAAAAAGGATTTTGGTAGCTCTTAGGGTGTTCAGCCTTTAAAGGTACACAGCGGGAGCTTTTCAGTACCTTTTAGGGTATTGAGCTGAATAAAATATGACAGATGTGTTGTTTTAAAATTGATACTTCTTAAAAGGGTGAAAAAAAATTAAAGCCATGCCCACAAAAAAGGATTTTGGTACCTCTTAGGGTTTTTTTTTTCAAAATTCCTGACATGCACCCCTGTTCTTTTTATAAGGGAGTCCCCCCATGAAGGCTTTTCATATTAACAAAATTAGTCTTCAAGTTAATATTAGTATTTTTGCACTGTGGAAACATCAATCTTTAAAGTTATATGAAGAACCTTTGCTCTTTAGTCACCAAAAATACCATACAAAACAAGTCAAGTGTTCATGGTTGAAGTGTCCTTACTGCAATAATTACCTTACTGATAAAATCTTTCATCTACTTCAGTCTAATCCCATTTGGCAAACAGCAAGTGCTCTTAATTTTATCACCACTGACAATACTTCCGAAATTGAAAAGCATTCAGTTTTGTTGCATGTATGTCCACTATCTTTTTTAACCTAACTTTGTTAGATATAATCAGTTCTGAACTTGAAACAATCCTATCTGACTTGTATAAATTCTTAATTAATTTTATATGTGTACACAAAAGACTTAGCTTAGTCCACTTATCTGCAAGAAGTACTCCTTAAATTAACAAAATAAGGGGATATTGATTGAATAAGTCGTTACAATTCTTCTTTGTTGTTTATTGTATATATATCTCATATTATTTTACAGTTCTTTTTTTCCTTCAGGATGTCTGCCAAAACAAGAAATTAATGCTCAACATAATAAATTATGTGTATCAAGTAATAAATAGACTGGCACTATACAAACTATATTATTACATTATTACAAACCAAATGATGTCACTGTGGTATAACAGCTACTTAGCTTTTCACTTAATGCCCAAATTTCATTTGGCAAAATCTCTCAAAACACACAGCATTGTGAGCAAGTATAGCTTTGCAGCTTTAATTTTAATGAACGATTACATGACAGGTTTCATCCAAACGCTTTATAAGTACCACATGGTGGACATGCTTTCTGTGGTTTCCTACCCAAATTAGGCAAATTAAAAGAAACCAGTGGCAGATCCAGACCTCTTTATGTTGGGTGGGATGCTTGAGCAGGGTGGGGGGACCTGGGTTCCTAGACCAAGAGGTCACATTACAAAATAAATAAACTATTGGCAGTTTGTTTTGTCTGAATATAGTTATTGTTGAGCTGACTTGAGTGTGAATTATGTATCCATATCTTAATAGTTTTTCCCCTGAGAAATGGGATTGGAAACTTTGGATCCTGTCTCAGGATCTTGGAATCCTTTGTGATGGGTAAGTCTGGTCACTTTGGTGTTTCTTTCTGTCCCAATCTAAAATACGATTATTTAAGATACACCGATTTCAGATTTTCAGGGTGTCTCGGTGTTGTTGTGTGGCGTGGATTGTAACATTCGCTACCCATAACAGATCTCTTCATATGAATACATATATATTCTTTTTCTTGTTAAGGGAAAATTTCATTCTCAGAATTTAATAAAAAATCTCAATTAACTCACTGAAAGGGTGGCAAATGATCTAGACTTTCATTGATGTATATGTCGAGCAAAATTTTGATTAGTAAAATTTCCCACATCTTGCGATCTTAGTTTTTATCATTACATGGTCTTTGAGTCTCGATTTCTTTTACATGTTTAGGAAAAGTCTTGGCTTTACAGCAAAGATATCACTCTCACTGTGTCACTGTTACCTCACACTACTGTTTACCACTGAATATAATTGTGATGCCCTATTGTCTTACTGTTAGAGCTGCAATAACTTATTTTATAATATATAATTTACGCCCGTCCAGTCTTTCTCTTGAACTCCTCCAGTTCTTTCAGATAAGCCAGAGGTGGCCAGCGATGTTCCAGAACATGTCGGCGATTATCTCCTTTGATCAGATCAAAGTCATCACAGGCTTCAAAGTCAGAGTAGTTCGTGGTGATCAAATATAAACACCATCTTGCCAACTGAAGTGCATTGTGGGCCTTCAAATGTAATGACAAAAATTACATTCTGTTATTAGACTATTAATTTATTATAGACACGGGTGATTTAATGGAAAATAAACCACTCATAAAATTCATACGAAACCACATCCAGGACTCAGGTTGCATATTTTCCATATCCTCACTAGTGAAGATATTGATGACTTTGACACTGATATCATGTTTGACCCTCAAACTGCACTTAAATTTGTTGGTACACATGACTGAAACATCTTCGGATCTTCCTCAAAAGTCTTCAGCAATCTTGAGTTATCTCTGGAAATCTTCGGTAATCTTTGGAAATTTTTGGAAAATGTTTCGAAACATTAATGTGGCATTTGGGCCTTTTTGCTCTTTTTTCCTCGTGGTATTAAATATTTGATTTGCACACAATACAACTAGTAACACCTACCTGTCCAGTTAACAGCAGATTGATCACGTCATTACACTGGGCAGAATTGAGTTGTTTTTTCTTGATTTCTGCACTAATTCTATCTACAATGGCACTTTCACACACTGAAATAAGCTGAGGAAGGCAAAATCTGTCGGCTAATACCAGCAGTTCCCTGTAATCACCGACTGTCATGTTGGTTGGCACAGTGTCCGTATACAGGAACACCAACAGAGCCAAGAAACTTTTCACTGTTGTTACCTTGATTGTGACCTGTTAGTTAAATGCATGCAAGAAATGAATAAATTTACAGAGGAGGGCAAAGCTGCAAGAGACATACACGTGAGACGAGATGAGATAGGACAAGACAAGCCCCCACGTCATTCCTAAACTTGCTCACATGCCAAAGCAAAAAAGCCAGAAATCAGTGCTTGAGTGCAAAACCAAGACACTAAAGCCTGCTTACAGGCTAGTCATTGTGCTAAACTCTGGATCAAGCAAGTTGTCATAATCCTTCAAGAGTTATATCTACAATCACTTCCCAGCAAAATCATTCAGTTTAAGAAAGTCTACCATGCACAATAAAATTAAAACTTTGTCTTAAAACATTGCTCATTTTAAGGTATGCACACCCTAAAATTGAAAATCACTTTGCATGGAAAAGAATGGCAAATATGGACTGGGTCCTTAGTTAAACCTGCAGCAATTTTCCAAGCAACATAATAATGAACATCAAAATAAAATACACCTGTAAAAGCATTTCTGAATTGTACAAACTGCAAATTAAATACCAGTAGCCTTTAAAGTACGTTATTGATAATACACCGTAAATCCTTGACCTACCTCAAGGCTATCTTTCTCACTGAAGCCACCACCAAACATGGCAGCCATGACCTCGGACCTTGCCATTAGTACAGCTCGGTGAGCATACAGCACAGTGTTCTGTACATGAAATATAACATCTGAAAAATGTGGCTTGTTGATAAAGTTCTCTTTCATGATTTTGCTTCTCTCCTCATGAAGAATGGCGACCATGCTTGGATTAAGGTAACTCTCTCCATTTGTCATGTTTTCACAGATCTGTCCTAACCAAGGAATGCGCAATCTGTGGGATAAGCTCATGACTTTTGTTAACAGTGACTCATCGGTATCAGAAGAAACATTCAGTGAACCAGTGTACAGGAACTCAAGGACATGTTGAAATACTTTACCAGAAACACCGTTATTGAAATGCAAGCAAGTTTTTGTCTTTGTCTTGGGCTTCCTTTCCAGATTTTGTGAGAAATCCAGCCTTTGATGATTAATGACAGAGCAAAGATTTGTGCCAAATGCTTCTTTCACATTGCCCTTCTTTCCAATTGACCTGTTAAATTCTCGACTGGCAGAGCAAGAGCAGGAATCAGCAGTACTAAGTAATCTGCTGAGCTCTACTTCCTCGCCACTGTTTAGAAAGAAATCTCGAAACACAGCAGAGCCTATACACAGGATGATTTTATGAGCTTCAAGTGGGTGATTGTTGGAACTGAAGAGGAGTCTGATGTCTGAATTTCCAGTTTCATCTCTGCACATTTTCTTCATGTCATCAGTGAAAGTAGAAGGAAGAATCTTAACTTGGGGCATTGGATCTGTTTGAAAATATACACGAAACAAATTTAATTAATTATAACACCGATTTTACCACCTTCACTGGAATGGACTTCAAATCCAACAGTCTGGGGTCAGTGACAAGAACTTGATCTGACTGTGTTCTAAGTAAGCACCAGCAACCAGTGAAAACTGTTGTGTTCTAAAATTTTCAGGAGAACCCTGTGTGACTGACATTGATCAAGTTAATTTTGTACTGAAAGGTATAAAACTAAGGAGCAAAATTGTTAAACTAGTCTCAAGGTACACACCTGGTGGTGATAGCACAGGAGGCTCTGGTCCATGCCGTAACATCTTTGGAGTCTTCCTCTGCCACTGAAAAATTTTAAACTTTGTTTTTGACGGATTTTGGTTCATAACTGCCAAACGCACAGCTGTATCAATCACACTATGGACGCCATCTCCTGTCTCTGCACTGCTTTCACAGTAACGGGTTCCCAGGCGCTCGGCAAGTTCACGCCCTTTTGCTATTGTAATCATACCATCCGGAGCGGTGCTATTGAAGGAAAAACATATTCAATTTCACTGAGTCACATCTGAATTCATCATTGATCACGCAGATGTTGTAGAAATTTAAATTAGATGAAAATCGTCACCTACTGTAGGTTTTACCTTGATCTACAAGTATGGCTCAATTCACACACAAAAAAAACACATTTATTTGTTTGCAAACATTACACATGTAAGTAAAAACTACAAGCACAAAACACAAATTCGTGATACGCTTATGAATTTGACATGTACTTAACTTAGTACAACATGTAAAATTCAATTCTCATCTTAATTTCCCCTGAAAATCAAACTTGGATGACTAATATGTGTTGTGCATATTAAGAGGTACTAAATATTATTGCGTGTAGCTTAGCTTATTTTAAAGAAAATGATTACAAGACAAAACAATCTACTATTTAGTCTGATTGCCACACCTGCCAATTTGTGATATGAGGTGTCATGTTGTTGAATTAAGCATAGAATTCACGGACTATCATATTGCTATCAAGCAGCTGTTCTAAAGAAGATTTTTTCATCCAACAGGATGACAAACAAAATGTAGAATTATTTATATTATTTCAGCTTATGCTAATAAACAAAACATTTTCACTACAGAGTGGTTCAGACCATAACTTTTTCCATGGCATTCATTTCTGCCATTAATCAACACATGTATACAGACTGTATTATACTGTATGATAATTGGACTCAATAAAAAATTAAAATAAACATTGCATGCAACCCTTTAGCTTCGTGCCTGAATAGCAGACAGGAACAATATTATACCGGACGTTTTCTGGCGTGAATATAAATATGATGTTGATTAATATGATGTCGATTCATATTTTAAAAGCATTACATTCCAACTATTGTGCATCATTATATCCTGGTTCACCAGTTTTATTGAATACAATATTACCACGTAATATTTGATGGTTCCTCTATATTTAAAATATAAACAAGGTGGTAGTGATAATTCAAATATAATTATTTGGACTTTCAAGAAGCCATTACATAAGCAGCATTATCATGCCCTCTATACCAGGTGAAACATGTGGTTAGAAAAACTATCCATACCCACCCCCTGGCAGAGTCATTGAAAGTACAAAGGAGGCGAGGTGTCTTAAAAGCCAATAAAAAGTGTGAAGCTACATTGGAATTTCCTGAGGGGTGGGGAGTTTAAACCAAAAACCCTTCCATATGTAGGGTATGGATATTTTCTGGAACATGATGAAAAGAGCGTTGTACGTGTACACATATACACCTTTAAACCATGCCATAAGAAATACAGCCAATCAGAATACAGGAAAGCCGTTGTATATTTGACGATATTACAACCAACCTTCCCATCATGCACTGTGCATATGTCACATTGACTGTGCTGGCTACTCTATTTTCTACAGCAAGGTATTAAGGCGAGAGTCTACAGTATATCAAGAAAATACAAGTGAAAAACAGGATATTCCATGGTGGACCCCAAGAAAGTGTTGCATGTATCTTTTAGGTGCATATTTCTCCAGAGAGGTTTTCAAATGAAAATGAAATTCATTGCTATAATGTGCAGATTAAGTTGAAATAAGACAATGTGGGAAACAGCTGGTGCCTGATGGATCACAAAGGGAACCTCTGATCATGAAATAGGGGAACACCATGGAGACAATCAACCACTCTGAGGGTGTCTACAACAAGGAAAGGAAAACCCACAATCAAATCACACGGGTTGGGGACTCTCATTTTCCTAACATTTTTGCCTTCATTAGAACTATAGTACAAATTTGAAACAAATACGAAAGTGAGAAAGTGTGGTTCGCTGAAACTCAAAACCCTGTCAAAATTACACAAATGAAGAATATTGTAAACAATAGCCTTGCCAAACAATTATTTTTATACACAGAGTAAATTTTCCTTTTCTGTTCATTCTACGTAATACTATACGTCAGCAAGCCTTCAATTAGACAAAATTGTGACAGAAAACTTCCTCGGACGTCACAGAATCGAAGCCCAACAATGTAGTCTAAACTTTCACTTCTTGTCGCTTCAGGCTATTAACGTTGGTGAATCCACCGAAATGTGACCAACTCCGTTACTATAATATTAGCTTAACGTTAATTAACATCATGGCAAAAGATCACAACTAAAAGAAGATGAGTGGCATGCATAAGGACTTACGATTTTTGTCAACAATACCGCAGAAGCCTACCTAGTTAATCGATCGTGCGGGAGACTTATTTGCAACACAAGGGGAAGCATACTATCGAAGTTGCGGTTTCGGAAATTTCCATTGGTTTCTATCGATCTGAAATTAAAGTGAACCGAAGAGAACGAGATTTAAGCTTAAATCAAGCGTAAACAAGACAAAACGTTTTCAGTAAACACACGGGCATAATTTCCCGGGGTATTCACAAGAACTCAACCTGAAATAAGCTTACGTACATCTCGAAAACAACATTTATCTTGAATAATGAGGAGTTAAACCACGCAAATTAAAGGTTATCCCAGTTGGCTAGGAAACGATATTTAGAACAGCAGTAATCATCTCAAAACAAATGGCATAAGCTTATGTAAAATTATAAACACGCTTCACGGGTTAAAAATACACATATCAGACCATAAACACGACGTAAGCATCTGTAAGAAGATCAAGAAATGGTTTGCTGATCTATCTACACGCGTACGAAGTAGTTGTCTTTACTATCCCTACCTTGCCGTGCGTAGATCAGTTTTGTTTCCAACTACGAGGATTGGTGTTGTAGGCATGTAGTGCTTCAGTTCCGGAACCCATACTGTTGAAACGTTTTGGAAAGAGCTGGGATTCGAGATGTCAAAGAAGACGAGAAATACATCGGTTTCTTCGTACTCCATGGGACGAAATTTTAGGAAATCAGCTCCGCAGATCGTGTCCCAAAACGTTAACACATAACTCACTCGGTCCACGGTCGTGTTAGTGAAGAATGGATCTTGTACAGCTGGTAAAATCCTCGCTCGTCCTGGGAATAATGGTGTGTCATCTTCACAGGCAAAGTTCTCATTGTACCAGCGAATCAGAAAGGAGGTTTTACCAACGCTGCCGTCTCCTACAACCTTAATTTTCAAGCGACGCATAGTTCAGCCTTCAAAATGAATTCAACAATACAAAACTGAGCAAAAGAGCCCAGTTCATGTGGTCACTGAACTGCTACGACACGGCTCAAAACAATCTTTTGAACACCCTTTTGAAATGAATATTAGATTCAGGCTTCTGCGGCCAAATGCGAATTCGACCAATCGGCGACGTTCTTTTATGGCCCAGACAAAAGCCGCATGAAGATAATCACTTTTCTCTCACGCATCGCACAAAAGGATCACGCAAAAACGAGGGAAATTTTAATTCCGTCGTTTTTGATTGGCAGCTACTTGCTACTATTCCTAGGGTCTCTCATTATTGCAATGTAAAGGATTACGACGCTAGCTAATTTAAGGCTATGAAATAATCTACAAAAGGTTGGCGGCAATTTTAATCGACCTGCAAACAGCCTGTCAAATCGTTTTCCGGGTCTATTCAGACACAAAATTTGCATTCAGCTTTACCGTCCTCTGCCTCGGCTATACAGTATTGTCTATCTTTCGTTATCTTAGTAACAAACGCATAATTGTTTTATTTCATATTATCTTATTTTCGTCTTTGTTACCTTTGAAAATCGATCGATGCCCAACGAATTTCTGTCGAGGTCTCCGTGCATCAAAACGCCCATTTTCAGTGAACTATTATACAAATGTTATATAGTATTGTTTTTCCTTTTGTACAGACAAAGCGGAAGCTGTGTCCACCCTTCTTTTTTTATTAAAAGCAGGAAGTTATTTTTTCTTCAGAATTTTCAACCAAGCACATTTTTTTTTAATAACGGCAGTTTGACAGACAGTGTTTCAAATTTGCATATCAATACGGTAGAACATAATAGAAGCGAACCAATTATTCTGACACAAGCTGTTGAAACATCATGACTTTTCTTGAGTTTCCGCTGAAATTTTTTCTGATTAGTTACAGGCTAAAACCTGGTGTGATGGAGTTTCATTATTTGTTATGAATCCGCCCGGCCGCAAAAAAGTAGATATATTGAAGATGAAGAGGAACTGATAAAACTGTTTTGGTATCAGTTTCTTTGAAAAAATAAATAATGTAAAACGATCATTTGCTGCTGGACAATAATGTTTAAAAGTGGTCCGCTTTTAATTGTGAAATCGTTTTGCGATCGATTCCGCAAATGAAAACGAATTAAAAATCATGTGAGTAATTTTTCCATCTCAGGCTCCTCACAGAAGGAGCCCAATAAATTAAAGAACGAAAAAATCCAAATCGACCTCGGATATGAACTGTCGAAGACTGCTTTACAGCTCATTTATAGCTCCTTTATCGGGCTCCCGCTTTCCCGTGGTGGTGGAGGGGGGAGGGGGGGGGGAGAAGGGAACTCCCATATAAAAAGGACGGGGGTGTTCGTCGTACCTTATAGGTTTCTAAAAGGAGGTTTAGGCGCCTCTTAGGGTGTGCGTTCAGCCTCAAAAGATTCCCAGCAGGGACTTTTGCGGTTCCTTTTAGGGTATTGAGCCACAGGTGGCCCAAGCTCTCAATGTTATCCTTTTTTTTTTCCTTTTTTTTTTCCTTTTTATGCGAACGTTCAGGCTAACGTGACATATGGCATGTACTATTACATAACGACCGAATTTGACCACGCGAAACATGACTCCCGCCTTGCAGCATATGGAGGTGT
>Ga0126339_10004277_pt1 | contig 10524 bp, 4 predicted proteins | sample OrbTmetagenome_2_FD_92532 | JGI IMG/M metagenome (GOLD analysis project Ga0126339, IMG submission 92532) | Coral microbial communities from Petempiche,Puerto Morelos, Mexico - Orbicella T R C metagenome | ecosystem: Host-associated > Invertebrates > Cnidaria > Coral | place: Petempiche,Puerto...
AAAAAAAAAAAAAAAAAAAAAAAAAAACTCCTCAAAAAATAAGGAAAGCGAATTTGTCGAAATAAAGGCCATTTTCGTTCATGATATGTGTTGCTTGACTTGTGTGGAAAAAATGAAGGCAGTGCATTGGCCGCAAAAATTTGAGTACACGCTTATTACACGGACACGCTCTTAATACGAACTTTTAAAAGCATAAATTGCTCTGTTATTTTCCCGGTCATCGGATGTACTGAAGTTGTTGAGTCTATGGTCAATAATGTTGCCTACTTTCGCAATACATGTTTGTCGTTTCTGTTTTAGCCTTCCAAACAGCCTGAAAGAGACTCTTTCGTTAGTTTTATTTTTTAACTACGTTAGGTCCCACTTGATTGAGACCTACAAACTGCTTTTGATGTATATTAAGAGTCACTGACTGGAAATAAGAAGAATCGAAAACCCTAAAACTTTGCCTAAAGAACGCTTTTAAGGTACTATTTTCGAAAATATCATCCCGATTTTCTGAGAATTCAAAGTCTTTGAGAACTTAAAAGAAAGAAAGAAAATACATCTCTCTGCCTCATTAAATATACAAAAATATCGAAAAATTGAGAAAGATCTCGGTATTCGTACTGAAAAATATTCACAATACTAGAACACGGGATCATCTTAGCTTAAGAGCTTTACCTTTCTTCTATCCAACAAAAGGAAGTTTTGATTTTGCAAACATCAGACCATTTTAAAGGAAGAGTGCGAACGGAAAACACTACGAAATAATGATTAAATGAATATGAAAGCAGCTTCAGTTACTTTTTCCGTGTTTTTAAGTGTTCGCCTTAAGACGGACGAGGTCAGTTTGCTACCAACTTGACCGGCCAATCTGTATCAATAAGGCATGATTTCAAGGAAAATTAAAATGACATAAAAGAATAGAAAATAATTAAAAATGAAACAACAGTTTGTGCGTGGTGGAAATTTCATGGCATTTACAAGCTTAAATTGCAGTTTAAAAAGATTCGCTGAAAAGACTTTTTAGCTTCTGTTGAGCTTGAACGAAAACTTAATTACTAGGGCGGTCAGTCAGTTTGTTTTGTTTTGTTTTGTTTTTTGTTTTTTAACTCTCGTCTGCTGCCGCTGTAACTTTCATTTAACAGTAGTGTCCTTGGTAGTTTACTATTTCATTGGTTTTTAAAATTGAAAGTTTTAATGAAGAAAATGAAGTGAATTCAACTCAGACCAAGTCAAATAAGAGATTGTTTTATGTCGTTGTTTCGTTTTTTTGTTTGTTTGGTTGTTGTTGTAGTTGGGTTTTTTTTTACATAACGCCGTTATTTTCCGTTAAACATCTGTCAGCTGTACGTAGGCTGTTTATGATCCACACCTAAGAACAAAAATGTTTTCTACGCATTTTAGCGCAGAAAATAAACATAATTTCAAACTGCCCTCATCCAAGTCTAGTCTTGCAAAAAAGCGAAGAGGGCGAGCGATAATGAAGTTTGCTGGGTTGACGGTTTTCTTTTCTTTTCTTTTTCGCCTTTACCTTTGTCCGTTAATGATCAGATTTTCATGACTATTTGAATTAAAAATAGATTGTTGTCAAGCGAAAGAAAAATTGAAACTTATGGATTTAAAAACTGATACTATCCAAATCTTTGAAAAAGTAGGATACCTGGCTATTTATTTGTTCCTAGAACTGTCTTGGATATGTTTCTATTTTGTTGCCTACCACGCGTAAAAAAAAAAATTGAAATATATATGTCCTATCTTAATGGAATTAAGCAAGGCCAACAAAATTGAAACAATAACAATTCAAGAAATTTTCAAACTTTGAAAATGCACACTTCCATTCCTTTCTATCAACTAATTGGGTGTCTGTCTTTGTATTTTGCAAATTTCTCGTTGATTTTTTATACAGAAGTGTTTTTTCTCATCCACCATATGGCTCTGTTTGCGTTGTCGGTTGGTGTTCATCTTTCAATGTCTGATTTCCTTGTCCTGCATCGACATTACCGTTGACTTTAATCTGCCTTGGCCCAAAGATTTTCCTTTCAACTTGCTCAGCTTGTGAAGTAGTTTTTCTTGCAAACAACTGAATTAAAGCTACGCGGAAACATTTTATTCTAACAGCGTAAATTAACGGATTAAACAACGAATTCAGCACTGGAAATAAACCAGAAGCAAACAAAACAGCAACCGTTACACTGGAAGGGATTCTTTCCTTGAAAGAGATCAGAATGACACCACAGATACCTGATGGAATATAACACAGTAAAATAGCAAACAGTACGATAGTTGTTGTGTAAAAAGCTTTTCCTTTCTTGAGTAACCTTTCCTTGGCTTCTAAGGAAACTTGGTTAGCTGCAATTTGTTTTTCGTTGCGAAGGACCTCTTTGTATACTGAGACATTGAAGTAAACGGGGAAAATGATAAGCAGCAATTCCAAAATTACTACAATTGCTGCTTGCGGATGGGCTACGATGTAAAGGATGATGGCTGCAGCCCACGCCAGAGCAGACGCCATGATGATGCGAACTTCAGTGACCTGGGTCTCGTGTGTGAAGGGGTGTTTTATTGCAACATAACGCTCGGCGCTCATCAAAACCAAATGATGAATTGAAGCCAGTAAACATATAAATGTGGTAGTTGCTGATACGTCGGTTATAGTACAAAGCACGAGTTCACCTTTGAGAAGTAAGCTTGTCGCGGTAATATGTAGAGGTTGAACGACTAGTCCAACTATAAGATCAGTTGTGGATAAGCAGGCGAGTGCTATGTTAGATTTGGTGCGAAGCTGTCGTTTGCTTTTCACTGCAACCATCAGCAGGATGTTGAGCAAAATGGTAAGAGGACAGGAGAGAGCGTTCACGACGATTCTGACGATAAATACAGCACGAAGATCAGGAGAAATGTTTGTGAGATTTATAGAATAAAGAGAATTAGCACAACTAGAGATTGTGGTGTTGAATGCAGTGTGATTCATATTTGCTCATTTCTGACTTGTCAAGGCCTTGTAACTTTGCGTTCTTGAAACGGCTTAATTGTTTGCGTTTCGCACTTTACCACTTAGATGGATTTAATTGATTTGAACAGGCACTGGACAAGATTCAGTGTCATTTTCCTTCATTTAGAGTGTTGCTTTAATCACCTGATTACAATTTCATGGACCTAATTTACATTTGCATCATTTCATTTCCAAAGTGCAATTAAGTATTTAGTAATTTTAATCTTCAACACATATATTGGGCAGAATTTATGATGCACTTAAATCAAGATCCTGAATGAAAAGTATTCAGTAGAGAAGACACAACAAAGTCCAAATAAAAAACATGATGAGATTGGGAACCGCTAAGTGCTCTGTCAAGGTAGTTTTAAAATATTCCTTCAATAAGACTCATGCAAAAGCGGTATTGTCGAATGCTTGGCGCGTTAAGCATTTCTCTACCCATCACAAAAGTCATTTTTTTGCGAATAGGAAACAATGTTGTTTTGTTCATTTTGTGTGCATTTAAAAACAAAAAAATCTGTGTTACCTTTGAAGTTATCCGATATACAGAAATTGATTATAATTTTGCTCTATTAATAATATTGCTTATTTTCGTTAGTCATTTAGGTTGCGATTGTTGCAGCCACTCTAACAGCGTGCAGGAAACTAGTTGTAAAATTTTCTTTTATCGAACTTATTTCTAGCGTTAGCTATTTTTCTGGCTTTAGTTTTTGAATCAAAGAGTGCGCTATTTCTTTTCTGTACCGCCTAGATCGAGGCGCAGTCTTCAAAGAGAACAAGATCAATTTCCAGTCATCTTTAGCGGCAAAGCGTGGTCCAAAAAGAATGGTGCTAGCGATCCCGATGAAATTTAAACAATGGTTTGCGCCGAACGGTAATATAAAGGTAAATAGGTTTTCAAGTTGTAGATTGAAGAGCTTAGCTCAAAACACTTTTGAGTACCCAGTGAGTTTAGACAGAATACTACAGTGCGCAATTACATCATCAGTTACACCAAAAATTTTTTCATAACTCTCGTCTGCTCTATCTGCAGTTTTCATTTAACATAATTGGTACTTCACATTTTATTTTGCTTTTCCCCAAGAAAAAAAAAACTTACATTAAGCTATATTTAACAAATAAAGAAGCCTCGACTGTGCTCTGTTCTGTTATAAAGAACGAAGGAAGCGGTAGAGCACTCAAGAAGTGTAGGGGAAACACTAGAAGTAGTCGAGTGTTTCTCCCTACTTCTTGAGCGCTCTATTGCTTCCTAAGTAACAGAGCACAATTCAAAAACAGTACAATTCTTTAAATATCTGTTTTACGATAAAGAATCCATTAATGTATCCACACGTTCAGCTAATATTTTCAAACCGAACTTTACTATCAAAACGAGGAAAAGTGGCGTCAGCGCTGGCGTGCAGCTGTTCTCATATAAAGCAGACTAAAATAAGCCAATCACAATCCTTGTTAGAAGTGTCAAATAATTTGATTGGCTAACGAGGCAACAGCTGTCAACCAGAAACTGGACTTCAGCTAAACTTTCGTTTTCGAATGGCTTTCGAGAGAAGTACGATCGCTTCAAAGTTCGCTTTTTAGTTTGATTTAAAAATAAGGATCTAAAAGTTGCTGGTCTAGAGGAATGCGGCCGCATTGAGGCTCATGAAAATATGCACTTTTCCAATGGACATTGCAAAACAATGAGCTCAAAGCTTGCGGATGAAAATGCGAAATGCTGAGCTGTATTTGAAACGAGTTACAGTTTTATTTACTGCTTGCAGTAATATTTCCCGAAGTAGCGTCAAAGTTTGAAATACTAAACTGCTCCAACTGGTTCTACTCCAAGTACAGGAGAGAATATCAGAGCAAGCTTTCAACTCAATACTCGTCGGGTGAGCGTTGTAATTGTTGATTTTCACTTCGCTGAGATGACCGGAGATCGTTGTTTGGATAACGAGCGTTACAAAGTTACGAAAATAAAGCTTCTCATCATCTACAGAGACAGGTCAATTGATGTTTCCTGTCGTTGTTTTACCTCTAGAGTATAATTTCTGCCTTAGCAACAAATATAATGTCTTTTATTCGCTGGGTTGAGAATTTGTTTATTTCGCACCTGATTACCGTTTTGTCGGAATCTAGCAAAACTTGTTATTTAACACTTCTGTTGCTATTGTTAAAGTTGGCCTCCATGTAGCTAGGTAGCAGAAAACTACATTGGTCTGAGTCACAGAGAACGTTTGATTTAAATCAAATTTGTCTAACTTTGGAAGCAAAAATTTGAAATTAAGCTTACCGTGCATCCGTTTTCTGATAAAGCACGTTGTTTCGTCCAATCAGAGCGCGCGTTATATGGAAACTTTAACATAAATGAAATTAAATAAGAATGGAATTAAATCAAATAAAATATACTTCTGATGTATTCTTCTTTCCTTCTTTTGTTGATCAAACAGCTGTAAGATAATAATGTGTATCAGCTGCTAAGGAAAAAAAAAAAAGGTATACGCCTTTTACACAGAAAATAACACGCAGTTTAAAATGCAATCACGTAACACTGTTCCTCAAAGCGCCACGGAAAATTCATTTTTGCACTATAAATGTTTATTTTGATTATAGGTTTTTTTTGTTGTTGTTAATTTGAATTTTTTTATTTCTTTTATTTTTGCGCTGCTTTTCCCCTTGCCGTTCAGTATTTTTGGGACTTCCATTTTGAAATAATTTATTTTGCGGTGAAAATGGAAATTGTTGTAGAGCACATTATTAGAACCTCCAAGGAAACCGAAATCAGTCTAAAAGCATTAAAAAAAAAAAAAAAAAGAAAAAAAAAAGACATGAACGAGATCAATATTCTCCATCACGGACCGAAAAAGCTAGTTCAATTAAGTACTTAATTATTGCAAAGATTCTTTGTAGTCTGCTGATAAATTGATGCGTTTCCATGATTCATTCTCGGTTACGTATCTCAGGTTGCTTTTATGCATATTGAGTTAAAATTGAAAATTTCTAAAAAGATTTCTGTTTAAATTGACAAAGCAATTCGCCAAAAAAACGGAAAAAATCGTGAGTGGCCCTTTTCAGCGATCTGTATTGCAAAATGTGGGCCGCTAAGAGAATCGATCAGAATTCTCCTTTTCATCGCGGACATTTGAGCCATATAAATACTTCGTCTTATAAAATACTTGCCTACTTTCAGTCTATGGTCAATAATGTTGCCTACTTTCGCAATACATGATTGTCGTTTCTGTTTTAGTCTTCCAAACAGCCTGAAAGAAACTGTTTCTTTATTTTTATTTTTTAATTGGTCCAATCGATTGGGACCTACAACAATTTTTGAAATATATTAAGAGTCACTGACTAGACTGAATAAGGAGAATCGCTGGCACGGTTCGAATAATCGAAAATCCTGAAACTTTGCCTAAAGAACACTTTTAGGGAACTAGTTTTGAAAATATTATTCCGGTTTTCTGAGAATTTAAAGTCTGAGAAATTCGTCCGAAAAAAAAAAGATATCGGGAAAATTGACAAAGTTCTCGGTATTCGCATTGAAACAATTCACAATACTAGAACACGGGATAAACTTAGCTTAAAAGAGCTTTACCTTTCTTCTATCCAACAATAGGAAGTTTCAATTCTTTGAAACAACAGCCACTGTTAACATAAAAAAAGGAGAGCAAAGTAAACTTTTAAAAGAAGAACACGTGAAAACAACATAATCATGAAATAATAATCAAATGAATATGAAAGCAGCTTCAGATACGTTTTGCGTGTTTTTTTGCGTTCGCCTTAAAAGGGACAACGTTTGTTTGTTGCCATCTTGACCGGCCAATCTCTGTCAATAAGGGATGGTTCCAAGGAAAAATAAAATAACATCAATAAAATTAAATTAAATAATCAAAACGGCTTAAACAATAGTTTGCACGCAGTGGAAATTTCATTGCATTTGCATATTCAAACTGCAGTTTAAAAAGATTTGCTAAAAAGATTTGCTGGAAAGACTTTTTAGTGTCTGATGAGTTTGAACAGAATATTAAATACTAGGGCAGTTACACGACTTTTTTTTCTTAACTCTCGTCTGCTGCCTCTTCAGTAGTTTTAATTTAACAGTAGCGCAATGTTAAAATGCCATTGGTAGTTTGCTTCTTCACTAGCTTATAAAATTGAAATTTAATGTTACCGGGTTCACGGTTTTGTTTTGTTTTCATTTTGTTTTTTTTGTTTTTTTCGCCTTTACCATTGTCCCTCAAAAATCAGATTTTCACGACTATTTGAATTTACAATAGTTACTTTTGTGCAGTAAAATGATGTTCTTATTGTCTACGATAATAAAATAGCACATTATGAGGTTAAAAACTGACACTATACACATCCGTATAAAGTAAAAGGCCTGGCTATTAATTTGTTATCACAACTTTTATGGAGAAATTTCTGTTTTGTTCCCTACCCCGAATAAATAAAAAGATATCCTATCTTATCGGAATTAAACAAGAACAAGAAAATCAAAACATTAAAGAAATTTTCAACAGGGTAGGAAAGTACGCTTCCATTTCTTTTTCACTACTACTTGGGTGTCTGTCGTTTGCACTTTTTAATTAATTTTTTCGTAGATTTGAATTGCTTTGATTTTCGTCACAGAAGTGTTTCTTCTTATCCATCATGAGGCTCTCCTCGCCTTGTCGGTTCTTGTTAATCGTTCAATGCCTGATATCCTTGTCCTGCATTTACATTACCGTTGACTCCACTCTGTCTTGGTCCAAAGATTTTCTTTTCGAGCTCCTCAGCTTGTGAAATAGTTTTTCTTGACAACAACTGAATTAACGGCACACGGAAATATCTTATCCTAACAGCGTAAATCAACGGATTAAACAACGAATTCAGAACTGGCAATAAAGTAAAAACACAAAAAACAGAAATCATTGTATTGGGAGGGATTCTTTCCTTGAAAGAGATCAGAAAAATAGCACAGATATTTGATGGAATATGACACAGTAAAATAACTAGCAGTACAATAACAGTCGTGCAGAAAGCTTTCCTTTTCTTGAGTAGCTTCTCCTTGGCTTCTACTGAAACTTGGTTAGCAGCAATTTGTTTTTTGTTGCGACGAACTTCTTTGTATACAGAGACACTGAAGTAAATGGGGAGAATGACAAGCAATGTTTCAGAAACTATTAGAACTGCTGTGGGCGGAAGGCCTGCGCTGGAAAGGATAATGGCTGTAGTCCACACCAGAGCAGAGGCCATTTTGATGCGTACTTCACCGACCTGGTTCTCGTGGAAGAAGGGGTGTTTTATCGCAACACAATGTGGCAGTTTCTGATATATCGGTTATAGTACAAAACATGATGTCTCCTCTGAGAAGTGAACTTGTGCTGGCAATATGTAGAGGCTGAAGAACTAATCCAACTACAATGTCAGTTGTGGATAAGCAGGCGAGTGTTCTGTTAGATTTGGTGCGAAGCTGTGCTTTAGTTTTCACTGCAACCATCACCAGGATGTTGAGCACAATGATGAGGGGACAGGTGAAAGCATTAGCGGCGATTCTGGCGATGAATATAACACGAACATCAGAAGAAATGCTTGCGGGATTTAGAGGAGAAAGCGAAAAACCACAACTAGTTCTGGAGAAAGTGATGTTGAATGTAGTGTGATTCATCTTTGCTTGATTCTGACTCGACAAGGCTTCTTCTGCGTTGTTACGTTTTGCCACTCAATCGCTTTGAACAGGCATTGCTCAAGATTATCATTTTCCCTTGATTTCGAATAATGTCTTAATCACCGGATCATGATTTCATGAACTTAATTTACATTTGCTTTATTTTATTAGCAAACCATCAGTATTTGAAATATTCATAAGTTTTCCAAGGTGGATCAAGCGAGAGCGTATTAAAAATCAAGCAATAGTTTACTCTAAACGAGAATACGGGAACCAATGTTTGTAAATATTGACCAAACACCAGCACAAGTCGAAAAATTGATTCAGCTCATTTGTTGCCCATAGATTGGCCCCAGCTAGGAAACAGACAGAAACAAAATGAAACACTTTTAATTTTACCATTTTTAAAGGCATCGTTAATTAAAATCAATTCACTTGGACTTTGACGTTACTGCTCTGTCGTTTTTAGTTGTCATTCTTTCTTTGATTATTGTAATTACAAGAACGATTGTTAGAGAAAAAAGAACATTTTTTAAAATTTCATTTTTTAAGCGTAATAACAAGTTGATGTTGTTGGGTTGTAGCCTTACGTGATTTGAAGGAACACTGCTATACCGTAATTATTAAATTATTATTTGCCGATTTCGCAACGTTTTAGCGTTACATATCGCTACATTATGGAAAAATGAATGCCATCGCAGTTATATTCACAACTTAAGCAGCAGTGAAATCAAAACTCTATCAACTGAGCTATCAAGCCAACTGGGAGCTGGCCACTTTGTGAGTTCGTAATATACCTGTAGACGGCGAAGATACAAGTGAATATATGAAAGATCATATGTGTTGGAACCGAGGAGCAAGATATGAAGACATGATTAATCATCCCAGTTATGTCCACAACTTAAGCAGCTTTGAAATTTAAGCCTGAAAAAAACAGTCAGGCCTGAATTTAACTTGTTTCCAGTTTAAGAAAAAGAAAGAAGTATAGAGCACCGGACTTCAAATAAGCAAAGCTTACCTTTAATTCTTTCAATTTATTCGTGTACTACTTTAGCGTAAACAATTGCTTGTATATGTACTTGTACTAAGGCTAATAATAACGGTATCCTGTCCAATTATTTAGGACTTAATATCTCAGTTGTAAAACAAGGTTTCTTTAACAAAGAATCGTTTGTGCACGGCTCGACATAGAAGTAGATGAGCTGACTGCCCACTTGAAGGTAAATGTTTATGCCTGGTCCCTATCCAGAAGCTAATTTCAATTTTTTTAAGGTGTTTTGTATAATGTTCTTGGCTTTGGTACCGTAGTGATCGAGCTTTCCCCAAGGGACTGTCTATACCGCCTCTTTCCGTTTGGCTTGACATAGAGAAGGGAGTTTAAGCAAGTATCAAGGTGACGCCGAGGAAAAAGTCGATTAAAAACGGAGTTATATTTTACCTGCAATTCTGGATACTTAAGACTCATTCAGTTTGTCTTCTGATTGTCAAAGCTATCTTAAAAACTGAGCTTGTGAGACAGCGTTTAATATGAAAACGTAACTTACAATATTTGCCGTTGTGGCTCGTGTTATCAGTCGAAGCAGAGTCTCTTTTGACTTGCAGTTGAAGAGAGAGCGGCAGACATCTGCCAAGATTTTAAACGCGCGTGGAGAGCCATTGTACTGCTAAATAATTCTTTTCTTTTGGGAAGTTCCCGTCGCCGTTATGGTTAATCCAGTGCCTGAACTCCCCTTTTACAGGTGTTAAACATACAATGAGCGACTAAAGTATTTCACCCGTGCCCCCACTCCAAACAATGAGATTTTTTCTATTTCTGAGACTGCGCAGACCACAGTATCTACACAACGTTGATGGAGGGGGGGGGGGGGGGGGGGAAGGGGTAGAGAGATCTGAGAGAGTAACCGTAACCCACCGGTTA
>Ga0126339_10004278_pt1 | contig 10523 bp, 5 predicted proteins | sample OrbTmetagenome_2_FD_92532 | JGI IMG/M metagenome (GOLD analysis project Ga0126339, IMG submission 92532) | Coral microbial communities from Petempiche,Puerto Morelos, Mexico - Orbicella T R C metagenome | ecosystem: Host-associated > Invertebrates > Cnidaria > Coral | place: Petempiche,Puerto...
AAAGGGTTGCCATTATTAAAAAAAACTTAAATTAATAAAAATAAAATAAATTAAAAACCAATTAAATAAATAAAAATTTATTGAAAAAAAAAAAGGAGGTTTAAAAAAAAAAAAAAAAACAGCAAAAAAAAAAACTGATACTCATTTCTTCAGCACAATAAAAAAAATACAGTTAACAGTTTTTAAAATGCCAAAATAATTTTTGTCAAAATTTCTAGCCTTTTATAATATTAATTAAATTAAACATAGTTGTAACCACAATTATGCATATTGATCAAAACAATTATATTTTTAGCCCTGGATTTGCAGAAATTATTAATAACCACAATCCGTGAAGATGGACAAAAGATTAGCTTGCAATTCTCAAATGTGGAATCACACTTCGTTTGCACATTGTATTGTAACATGTAAGTACTTTTAACACCTCTGTAGACCACAAGTCGTGCTGGCAAAGAAATGTTTGATTAGAAATGTCGAATGCAATCACATACCGTGACGTGTTGGGATGTATTTACATATAAACAGAAACCATGTTTGCCCTTTCATCCCGGGACATGTATTAAATTGCTATTTGTCCAAGGCCGCTGCCAAGCAAAATGGAATTCCCTAATAACTCGTTATCATCACGTTATCAAAGGCCTTGGAACATTATGCCGCCGCTGAGTTTTGGATTACATATTACGGTAGCTAACGACAGCTTTTGATGTCGGAAAACATTTTGCGCACTGTACAACATGCACAAACTCAACAATCACCGATCATAAATTTATTCTCATGCAAATTAAACTAAAGAGTTGGGTAAACACGATACTGTCTGTACAAAAGGTTGTACTCGGTCGCGAGACATTTACGCCAAAGAATAATAGTTGTATACAAGTAAGTTTCTTCATGTCGTGATGCGAGGCATGGCGAAAAAAATTTATCCCAAATGCTTTCAAGTGCTTTGATTAAAATGGACCTGTTTGAAGAGGTGAGGGTCTTTTTAATAAAGTCTTCGTTAGCCAAGTGTCAAAAAGCAAATAATACCAGCTTTAAGTAAAAAACCGATTAAATTCCACGGCAAATTAGGACTGATCGAATTGAATAGGTCATGATCACTGCTATTAAAAAGCACCCATCCAAAACCTCTATACACGAACGAAATACCACATAGTGAATTCACCGGAAATACACACAAGGTTCTTTAGAAAGCTTTGCAGAAAAGGAGAGGTTCAAGTATTACAGCAACACTCTCAATCAAGCTGGGACCAGTGTTATCGAACCAAACAGGACCACAATTTCGTTAGAATTTATAACGACGATGCACCACGAGGTGATAACATGCAAAGTTATGACACGATTCACCGACCGAAAAAATAAACATACAGAGCATTCTTTTCGATCAGTTTAGCTTGGTGAAGGTACGACACTCGATCTGTCTTTTGCTGCAAGTTGATGAAAAGCGTCAGGCATGCAAAGAGAGATTCATTCATGCAAAACAAACAAGCCAAAGAGAATCTCGTCATTTTCCAAGTCAAATAGGCACGAAATAAAAATGCAATATTCGGAACATCAAACTTGTCTAATATTCGACTCGTATAATTATGGTGAACTTCGTAAGTTATGCCTAAAAGCTGGAAACAACTGTCTCAGAAGGCAAAACATAAGCTTATGATTTCAATAATTCTGTGTAAAATTCTTAAATTAAAGATCACGGCCTGCACAATGGATTCCCACAAGCATTGTTTACAAACACCTAGAACCAAAAGCAAAACTCTTTCTCATAAATACATTCTGTGGAGCAAATTATTCCAAAGAAAACCAAGGAATTGCTAATTAGAATAATTCCTTCGCATTTGGGTGATGCGATTAAAGCGATTCGTCGAGTGAATAACTGAAGAACTACAAGCTTACCTCTGCTAAAACCCGAACACGGTTCTTGCCAGATTCTTCTTTTAAATTATTGCCAGACTCTGTAATAATACCATCCAATCCAGCTAGTCTTTCAATTAGTTGGTCATCACCCTGGAAATAAAAAGAAATTCCACCGGAGAAAATCATAAATCTCTATGCACATGTGTGAGATTCGAGAAGACTGTCCCAAAGAAGCGATTTGCAAGGAAAACATGAACGCATCAAATACATAAATATGCATGATCTTTGGCGAAAAATAACATAAACTCATCGACAAATTAGAAGTTCCCGACCCGCAAACTCGTGTTATCATCTGTAAGGTTGAACCTAGTACTTCAGTATATAAAGTAGCAGGAATTTTTGATCGCTGAGTTGAGGAATGCAGCTCGTCGGACCAACAGTACAATCTAGAGATTCTTCACGCACTCTGGAATTTTGTACACCTTCGACCTAACTTCGATTTGAATAACGCTGTCCCTAAAAGAAAAGGTTTCTTGTGAAAATGCTGCAAATATACTCGTACTTGTACAGTGCTAGCCGTATGCTCTGAGTAAGTAAACACTCGCTCCGTGAAATGACACTCAATTACAGATCAAATATGGCGTATTTGAGTAAGCCAAAGAATGAATGGTCAAACCTCAGACCATGGAAAAATAGAGATTAAAACACAAGCTAAACTGCTCCTTACATCATTAAGCACAGACTCCAAGTGATTCATGAGACCGTCCTTCTCCTTTTGACATTCTGTTAACTTTGCTCTTGTAAGGGCTAGCGAATCTTGAGTCTCACGAAGAGTTTCCATCAGCTTGTCCCGTTCATCCAACATGTTCACCATCAGTTGTTCGAAGTTCGTTTCCTCATTTTGGCCATAATGGATCTCTGGCGGGTCCTCAGAGATCGTAGGCATAATATCGCACATCATTTTGGCGATAGAACGAAACGCCGAAGCCCAGAGAAAACCAGATCAAGCGGATGAGCGATTTGACGTACGATTACATGGCCGCGAGGGGTGACCGGCGAACACTTCCTCTAGCGTGAAAACGGCCGATGGAATCTATTTTCCGCGCATTCTTCCACCATCTTGCGGGATACCGACACTTTCTCACTTATCCTCAGCTCTATCTTTATCTATGCAGTAGCTAGAAAGACAATAAAACACGTTTGTGGAGGTAATTCGCTTGACAATCGCAAAAGAACAGGATATACACAGCTCAGAGAGCAAAACTTGCAACCTATATCCCAGGAGGCCGTGCGCGCTTGGCGGCTCAGCCACCTGTCAGAACCTCACAACAGAGGAAGAACTGCTTTTTTGTGGGCCGTAAAAAAAAAAACCTGCCCACACAACATCCATTTATTGAACGCCACACATTTCTAAAACTGCTCAAAGACTTCATGTGCGTGGTTTCAAGGTCCTTGATAAACAATACATGGGCTTTCAATTCGTGAGGTTTCCCGACAATAGAGCGGGGAACGATTAAATTTTTGACACTCGGTTGAAATGAGTTACGTTATGTTTACAGTGTAAATGGGTATATTGTCCTCGCGGAATTGCTATAACGATATTGTTTTAGAAAAAATAAAATCCCCAAACAATATCTTAACTTTAAACGACCCACCTCAGAAACAGATGAACTTGTCACAGGGCGACAAAAAAAAGCAAAATATATATTTTTTTATTATTCCTGTGACGTTTCTAACTCGAAGGACTCCCTGTCACGAATTTATAAAATTGACAAGTTATTTCTTTCGTGTTTACGTTGAAAAAATCAGGAGAACTAATCAATTTCAATGCATTCCTTAAATATCAAAGCCATTCAAACATCCTGTGATGGGTTTTCCAGACGTATAATTTCGCAATTAAGATGCGATAAATTGAAGAAAGTGGGCTCCCATCGCTAAGGCCAACCAAAATATCCCCTCATTGGACCGTGCTATCTAGACTTAGCAAAAATCAGATGGTTGGGGACGCTAGACGGTTGTCTAGCAAATACTAGATGTAAATCAACACTTAATTCATTATTACATTTCTTAGGCACGCACAGCCTTGGTTTTAGTTTACATTGAAGGCCACATGAAGAGCATTTATGAATCGCTCTCCAATTTAGTCAGTATACGTGACTGATCCACACTAGATGTGGTTTTCGGCGGTTACTGTCGAAGGAGATGCGAACAAAAGCGAGGACAGTATGATTTCCGATATAGCGCTTATCACGTTGACCTTGTTAGATGAAGAATCTTGAGTTATCAATGTCAAGTAAGTTAATGGAGCAACTTTAAAACAACTTACTAACCTTGAAGAAGAAATAGATACACCGAAGGACTGTAGACAAAATAACGATAAAATCGAGACAAAAATGAGACATTCTGACCTATTCGCTAGCCCCCCTCCTAATTTTACCCTTTCTCGCATCTTGATATATCCAAATAAGAAAATCAATTATGGCAAGTGGCTTTTGAATTATAAAATATAAATGTGCTTAACCGGATCCTAAGAATTAACTGCCAGCAGCTTTGAGATTTCACCATTGTTTTTATTCCTCAGTGAATCCCGGACGAATTTTGATCTTTTAACATAACCTAATGTACCAACGGTACCAAACAAATGGCATATTTACGTTATTTCAGCTGTCATGGGTACTAATTCTTTCAATATGGGTGGGTGACTTTAATATTTGTGTTGACCTTTATGAAATTAACGGTGTGTCACAGAAAGACCTTTTTTAAAATCCCTTCCCAGCTCGACTATTACCATATGGCCATTTTGTATATGGTTATTCTCTTAAACGAGCGAATATAGGCTGTATATAAACTAAAAAATATTGTGTCGATATCGAAAATTACTTTTAAATGTGACTAGCACAAGTAATGGTCTACTTTACAAATTAGTTGAATACAAGGTAATATAATGCCTTCGGAACAATAACAAAATGCCGAATAATTTAGTCGTCTCATATTTAATTATTTTCGGGCTCGTATTAAAACTTGTCAAAATGTCCCCATTTCCAAGCGTATAAGTTCGGGTTTTCAAATAATTTCAACAACAAAAAAAATAGCTGTTTCCTAAAACAATTTCCCAACCGACAATAATATTTGCAGTGAACGACGTTTTGAAGTGGAACCACAAAAATGAAATTCACAAAAAACGTCAAACCTAATATCCTTGGCTAATGGTTTTCGCGGGTCGTCCGGGATAGAAATTCGGACTCGTTTGTCAGGTCGACCAATTTACTTTAAATTCAGACCACAAAAGATCAAGATTAACTAGAATTACTGCAAAACCAAAATAAAGTGGCGGAAAGACTTAGAAAACCATACACTTCAAAAGGTGGGCGAGAGTGGTATGAGATCACAATTAATATAGGCGTGGTCGACATCATGGCGGAATGACAAGTTTTAAGATGGCTTTCAAACTCAATTAGTGCAAAATAGCAAAAACAGATCAGCGTACAGTTCTGTCGTACATCAGACGATTTCCACGCTGTTCTGTTTTAATTCGAAGGGATCATTTTCGCGTTATTTTGGGATGATTAATTAGCGGTCTATGTATCGGAAATCAGATTGCCTTTGTGGCATTGTGCGGCAAAAGCCTGTCTTTCGCATCCCTGTAATGTGGACAGCAACACTGCTAATCACACTCGGATGTAAGTGGGCCATTTGGACTCTTGACTTAAACCCCTCCTCTTTTTTTTTTTTCTTTCGCCGTATTCGTACACTCCCCCTGATTACAGAGCACTGGATAGTGAAGATAAAACGATATTTTAAGTCGGAACATAATTGCTTAAAATCCATCTGATAAGAAGCTGGTCCGTTAGTTCTGTTTACCTTAGATGGCTGAGAAGTTGAACTTTGAGGACGTCTGTGTTACAAATCCAGCTTAGTGGTCAGATCGCGATCGGAGGAACTGAAAACGCCCGGATTAATTTTGATTCCAGATTGCCCTCGTAAGCGCAAGTGTTAAATCGGCTCCGACTGTCTGTTTATCATCGTAAAGTTGTCAACGGAGATTATTCAACGGACAGTCTAGTCTTATTTTACAGACAGTTGTTTTTTTAATAGGTTCAGTTTTTTTAGGCGTTTTTGCGAAAACAAAGAAAACGGTCAGCTTGGCACAGTGGCGAGGGTGCTACGCCCCCAGTTCAATTTTCCCTCGCCACCATTAACTGGATTTCTGTTTTCTAACGTCACAAACCAAGCTTTGTTAATAGATAACTAGCAGCCAGCTTTCTGTTGCTTTGGAACTCCAAGCTTGTTACGTTTGTTTGACAAAGGCCCCAAAAGCTTACGCAAAAACCATGTCACGAGACAACGCTGTCTTGCGTATACCTTTGTATTAAAATCTTCTGCTGAATAAACTATCAACTTTCTTTTTTTTGTTGTTACTATCAGGCTTTTTATCTGTTTAGCTGACAGGGGCACTAAGACGAGTGCAATATTGTGCACTCGTCAAAGCTTGTATTCACAATGTCATCTGTCGGCTTTACTGCCTTTAGGCAACATTAAACTACTCTCCATAGTTAAGAGGGAATGGTTATGAAACCTGGCAAAGTTCTTTGTTGTATGTTTGTGTTGAATCTTTTGGGAGTCAACATTGCACAAAACCTGGGAAAATACAAAATGTGGTTACGTGTGCTCATACAACTAACCAAAAGAAGCATTGCCATTACGTAATTGATTCCTTAGTCAATGAGCATAAAACAAAAGATGTGCAGGGTCAAGGACCTTCCAACATAAATCTTAGCCTGTTTGTTTACTTCTTTGATGTTTACCTGGCTTCTTAGCCATTCCCTCTATTAACAATGTTCTCTCGCATTGGAAGCTGGAAGTGAAAATTCACGAATCCTGTTTGTTGTGCGATTGTCTGAACCATCTTTTTTTTACACCTGGAATGTTGAACGCCTATGTCATGCATACGTCACGTCGCGCATCCCTTTACCTCCTTCGAAGAAAGGCAAGAACATGACTGCTCTAAAGTTCGATCTCAAATTTTAATTACCACTTCTGTACTGACAATGTAAAGCACTTAGAAGAGTATTTTAATGCACATTTATTTACACTGATACCGCACACGGAAACATACATATTTACATGTACGATGTTGCGACGTGCAGAAATCTGACACTGAAGTTATCCACGTCCATAAGTTAAAAAAACTTCCTCATTCTGCAGTCAGTTTTAAATAACCAATCACCTCTCGACGAGTGATTGTGCTCACACTACATCACGTGCAAATTCAAACTCGGATTGCCGCTGACTCCTAGAAATAAAGTCGCACACATCTCTCTTAAAGTCAGTCCTGTAAAGGTCTGAGTTTCCGTTTCTGAAGGGCAGCGGCTGCTGTTCCAGGTCTTTGTCCCAATAACACTGGGTCAGGAAGTTTACGGGAGGGTCTGGTGCCATCTTTTGTAGAAGTCTCTCTGCAAACAAACAGAAGTATCTGAGACAGGACAAGCGTTTTGATTGGCTAATTCTACAGTCTGTTCTCCCCCAGGCTTAACCTGTTTTTCCTCTCTTTTGAGCGAGAGATGCAACATATGTACTCTCGTTTTCTTGATCGGTTCTGTAAAAATTTTCCGTCGATTTACGGCGAAACATTTTGCAGGAGAAAGCTCGTTCACTGTCATCATGATCAGGTTGCGGATTAAAAGGTGATCAGCAAAAGTTGACAGCAAATGTTAACAGTAACCCTCACCTGAAAATTTATAAGACTGAACTGATCAAAATTTACCCTAATCTTGAACTGGCTTAACCACGCCTCGAGCAATCTGTCCAGACCTCGAACTCGATTATAAAACGAATATATTGCTTCAGTAATTTGTTAAATAACTTTCTTTCTTGTAGCATTATAATTACTGTTTCTTAAGAAGACTAAGAATAATAATCATATTTCGTCACACATTTGTGGAGTTGCGAGGTGCTATAAACAGCACTTTGTTTAACTCGTTTCATTTTCCTCCAATGTAATGTTTGAAGGCCATTTAACTTTTAGATTGAAATCCTTTATCGTCCATAAAAGTTACCTACCCATGTATCATGTTATTGACTACAAAATTTCCTGTCATTGATCTAAAAAAAAAAGGATACCTCAACTTTCCATAAATTTATAAATGCAGTACTCAGATGCCGGTTTTAAATATGTTAAGGTTAGTCGATCAAGTTTTCCAAAACTGAACTGAGTGTTAGCTAATTCATGTTCTCTTATACCTCGTCCGCCGGTTGATTCGTACAGGTGCAGACGAAGAGCGTGGTTCTGAGTCTTCTTCGATCACTAAAGGCGGAGAGCGTCTGGTGTCCAAAGAAGGAGTCGATGTATTCTTGTCCACTTCGAAACTCTCGTCTCCGTGAAGGGTTCGGAGTCTTAATTGATTCACACTTGTCTCACCGGAAAGCTGCCGGTATCTAAGAGGCAGATGTAACGGATTAGCGGCGTCTTGTTCATGTCACCGAAAAAGTCGAAGAGAGGGTCCGCCCTCAGCCTAATCCCCAGGCTGAGGGCGGGAGATAACTGACATTTCAGGCTAGAAGGGAGTGACACCCTCAAAGGGTATGGATTTTGAATCGTTTCAGTTTGGGAAAGGGATATATGTGGACTTTTCTTTTTAGTGTAAAAAAAATTACAATTTTCCCTAAAAACCAAAAATTTGGTGCCATTCCCAGGGGACTACGACATGTCTTACTTCTCTCACTTGAAAAGATGGTACATCAATTTTCAAACGAAACTCAAAGAGAGGTAAACAAAAGCAAACATAAACTAGCCGTTAAATTGCTACACTTTACAACTATCCCCAATCCCTGTCTTCCCAACGACATGAATAATAACTGAACGGCATGATCTCCTGTCTGCGGAGCTAAACAAATACAACAACAACAACAACAACAACAAAAACCGAACAAAAATTAGCGACTCAAACCTTCGCATCCTGAAGTCTGCAGCAGTATTGGGTCTGTTAATTTCCTTTCCCACGAGGGGAGGAGTAGGGAGAGAGCGGCGTACAGCAGAAGGGCTAACAGGGCGACGAGTGGCTTTCCTGGGAGGGGACGGAGAGTAGGTAGGTGTTGTGGGTGCTTCTTGTTCCGTGGTAGATGTAACCTCGCTGGAATTAACAAAAAATACTATTCTTAGTAAACTTAGTCTCTTGGAGCGTAGTTTCAACAGATTGCAGATGCCTCAATTTGCTCATAGCATGCCACCGCTCATAGATTATTGAGGTACGAGTGAAATATTGTGGAACGAGTGAGCCCTGGCGAAACGGGCTCGCAAGTAGCCGTAAGTAGCCGCTAGTTGAACTTGCGTAGTGACTTGCGTTGGATGGTCAAACGGAATCGTAAGTACACTTAAGTCGCAATAAAACCCATTTCAAGGCCGGTATAGATATCCTGTATTTCATTGGCTAATAGATTGCTATAATAACGAGTGGACGTCACTCAACTTGCGTTGACCTGGGTTGGGTGGCCAAACGGTGAACAACTTGCGTCGACTTGCGTGCACATTTGATCTCGACCAAAGTGAGCGCCAGTCATCGCAAGTCAAACGGGGTCGCAAGTGGATCCAAGTTTTCAACTTGCGTCTGCTTGCGAGTTCGTTTGGCCAGGACTCAGTTACTGACTGCGAGTATGCAAGTAAGCCCCTCGATGGAGACACGCTATGAGAATTAACAGTCTTGCCCAAGAACGCAATGATCTGTCAATTCGACTTGTCGATCCAAGGCCAACAAAAAAACAACCGCGAAGCCATCGCCCCTCAGATCCCAGAAAGTTTCATTTTAAACACAAGTATGTCATCAGATTTTGACCTCAGTTACAAGTTTCTCATTCTTCTGGTTAGAGTGCGCGCAAATTAAGCGTTCTCCACGTGTAAAAGAACCGCAAGCATAAGTTAACTTCATGTCACGTCAACATACTGCCACTCACCCATGAGATACAATACATTTGTCCTCCCTGTTGGTGGCTAGTGTGATTTTTTCGTCGTTTAACATCCTAAAATATACAAGAAATTGAGAGTTTAACACTTCTGAAGCAAAAACGTTTCAATAAAGTACACAAATGCTATCTGCATTCCTTTCGGATTTGCGCTACTGATAAAAATAAAAATTTCAAGATAGGAGCTGTTGTGGTGCGTGCGGTCAGATTAGGGTGTGATTCGGTTGGATGGGTCACTTGATTGCTTAACAACAGAAAAAGGTACACTGGAAAGGGCGTCTTATTGTGTTCTGCTTCAGACACTGAACAACTGATTGAGCGCGTGGTGTTATAGACCGTTACTAAGGAACATGAAGTTTGCCGAGGGTGACAAGCTGACGAATGAATAACAATCAGAATGAATATCACTTATCAATTATCATAATCGTTTCTGAATGAACTATAATCCGCGGAAACTCTACCGACAGCTACTTTCGCCTCGGAAACAAGAGAACGCAAGCCCGAGGGAAGTTTATGTATTTCCGTAGTACAAGTTGAAGTCATTACGGTATTTGATGATCCCTTTTAATCAATAAGGACCGAAACATGGAGGAATTTACGATGAGATACTTAGTTCAAAGAAGGAAACGATCTCTTTGTTGATCATGTCGTGGGGTTCGCATTTGGAGAATGTCCCCTCTACTTTAGTGCTCTCCAAAAGTCACAAGATGTCT
>Ga0126339_10004279_pt1 | contig 10523 bp, 8 predicted proteins | sample OrbTmetagenome_2_FD_92532 | JGI IMG/M metagenome (GOLD analysis project Ga0126339, IMG submission 92532) | Coral microbial communities from Petempiche,Puerto Morelos, Mexico - Orbicella T R C metagenome | ecosystem: Host-associated > Invertebrates > Cnidaria > Coral | place: Petempiche,Puerto...
AGGCTAACTGGTTCCTAAATAGAGTTAGAAATAATTTGCTGTGAGGAGAAATACAATTATTGAGCTATCATAAAAATTGTAAAGAATTTGTTACTAACTGTTAAAAGATTGGCTGTGATGATAATCATCCTACTAGTAGGGAGGTTTTGGTTTGTAGGAGAAAATGAAAACAGTCTGTGGTTTCAAGGGAGCAAAATATGGTGGTTTGCAGAATGTATGACCCCCTATAATTGCTGGTTTGCTCTGTTACTCGATCAAAAATAAATATCGTAACCATTGAATAAATTAAGTCAAGAATCTGGGATATGATAGACAATTGATACCTAAAAAACCAAGATTTAGATCTGTGCAGCTTTTCATTAATGCATGATTCAGAAAAGTGTTTCACCCAAATTTATAGAGCTTTGTATGGAGATGCCATGTTGGTGCCCTTCTGAGGAGCAGCAACATGGGGGCTTCAAAGTAACGGAAACATCTGTCACTGAGTTTTACCATTGAAACAAAAAATTATAATATTACTCTATCTAGTTCCGACACAGTGAAAGTAATAATTCTTCTACTGCAAGAACTGCTGAGTTAGCAAAAACTTGAATGATAACTCTTCTTTTGACCTATGCAAAGGCCCTCTCGGGCCGCCATTTTAATGTCACGCAACGAAAAAACTTGGAAATTCAAATGTCCTCTATAACAAAATATGGAACCCTGTTGAGCTTAAACATTGTAAACCGCAAGTTCTTAGAGGGTCTTCTATGTGATGAAACTAAAACTTCAGAAGGAATGGTTATTTTTAATTTTGGATGATGTCACATGAAATCCGGCAATAGACCTAGATAATAGACCCTCAATTGTTGGTCAGCGATTTCCCGTATGATTGATGAGAGCACGCTTGCAGTGCAGCGTTGTGTTGAAGACATGTTAGCTGACTTAAGGGAACCCCACCGATTTCTTTCTTTTTCTTTTTATCAAAGGGGGGAGATGTTGGTCAGCAGTTTCCCGTATGATTATTGAGAGCACGTTGTTGTGGTCCGACATGCTGGATCGCGTAGCGAATAAAGTATAGTTCTCTTACCAGTACTGGCCTCTAGACTCAATGAGGTGATCCTCAATTTCTGACATCACGTTTCCTAGCACCAAGTAAGGAACAGGCTTTTTGGGTCCTGTTTGGGACTTTAACCACTTGGCTGAAGTTTTAAATGTAGATTATAGAAAATCTGTAACAGAGTGTAATGTAGGTTTATCTAATGATACTTTAATAATTATTCTTTCTAGAGATGCCCTTGATGCCTTGGGATTGAAGAGATACTGCTGTCGAAGAATGCTTCTATCACATGTGGACTTGATTGAAAAACTGTTAAATTATGCTCCCCTTGAAAAATAATCTGTACTATGGTGTTAGGTGCGTTGTAAGTCTAGCTGGAAGTTGTGATGATCAATGACAGCAGAAAGGGAGTTTTTCAGAAGGGCAGTCCATTTATCAAGATACTGGCTCTTGCTCTAAGTAGCTCTGGAATTCATCATGTAGTATTTTGTTAATAGTTTAATTCTCGACTGCTGAAATTTCTAAACTCAACCAATCACAAAGTAGAGAACCATGTTTGTAATTTATCAGCATAGTCTGACTTTCTTAACTCTTTACATGACAAAAACCAACTCAACATTGTAAAAAAGATCAATACAGTGCAAATAAATAGTAAAGTTGCATTTCCTATACAGAAATATTTTACCAGTTCTAGGTCATATTGTAAGATTTGGTTGTGGATTACCGTAAATCCTCAAATTAGCGCCTAGGGCGCTTATTTCAAATTTAGGAGAAGACAGGGGCGCTTATTTAATTTTTCTCAAATTGTGGCCTGACACGATAAGGGGGCGCATATTCGAGGGGGGCGCTAATTCGAGGATTTACGGTAACTTTTAGCACGGTCAGCGGTTGCATTTCCTAGTATTAATAAAAGTTTGTTTTCCTACACGTTGCATCAATTAAATTGATGACGTTTTAGCTTACTTTTCACTTCCTCTACGTTTGTTTATCTTCTAATTAAACCTGTTCAGCGAACGTTCCCATTCCAAGAGGACAACTGCGAGGGATGTTAGAACCCGAAACATGATGGGAACTGTGGCGGGAACTCAAACGTGAAAAAGGTTAATTAGGTCTGGAAATGTCCCAAAAAGGTACAGGAGAAAAAACACTACAGTCGGGCAGTGGAACGGCATGGGATAAAAGCCACAACGAATCCACGAGGAGTCATAAGGAGTGAAAACACGTCATGGCGGCTAAAATTTTAATGCAAGGCAAAGACAAGTCGCGTAGGAACGCACAAAGCCAGATAAAGATTTTGAAAAAGCTCAAAAACGAACAGGAGAAACAACCGTCATGCCACACGAGTACAGGCGCGTGAAGGGGTATGAGAAACGCGGATGCCAGTCAAAATTTTATGGTGACGCGCTTGGAACCTCGTGAGGGAACGTAAAATACTAGAAAAGGATCATTTGTACTGAACGGAACAAATCAAGGAATTTCACCTTTTGCTGTTTTTTTTTTTTTCCCTATTATTTCTCCACTGCAGTTTTGGTCAGCAACTGCTCTGAGGAAGAGTTGACAACATAACAAATTTCTGGGTGTTTCCTTTTTGATTTTATTACAATTTTTTAACTAATATGCAATTATACTTGTAAATGTTAACAGCACTTTATGACAATACTCTACATCTTGATCTGTGCGTCATGGGCCGTCGTACATTCTGAAGTTAAAACAAAGTAAAAAGAAAAACATTAGTAGACCCTAGTTTTGTTTAAAAGCCAAATTCCTTATAAACGGCACAAATATTCAGCCTTAAAATATTCAGTTCAAAACGCGATAGTAAAAAAATGCTAAATTTAAGATGGTGAGTTGATTTTTGCAACACAAGGGGGTAGATTCAACATTTACATGAACGCATGGCATGATACCACCTCATTTTCTCTTGTACAACTTTATTGCTTTGTTCCTATGTAAAGTTGTCTGCAGCAAAACTCTAATAGACCATCACATTTAAAATCTGCGCGCCTGACCCCTCCTATTCAGGACTTAGCTTTTAATTTTCCTGTATTTTGCGGCATGTTGAATTAATATTCTGCTATCAGTTTTTTACCCCTAAAGATATCCTTTAACAATGTGTTAATCCCAACCCCAAACCCCGAGTAATCCATTACAACTTAAAGTGCCTATGAAGTAAAAAATAATTGCGGCTTCTTTAAAAGACTTTTCAAAATAAAGAAGAATGGCTTTTTCCTTTTTGGAATATCTTCTTTCATTTTAGAGATATTTACGTTTTTGTATTATGCAAATGAGGAAAGTGATGACGTCATTAATTGTTCCCCTAGAACAGTAAAATACTGAATCAAGAATATCTTGGTATATTTTACATCCTGCGCTAACGAACTCCGCTGTTCCTCAGCCGAAGCGAGTGCCTTGGATATGAGACGGTAGATAGCCAGCGAGGCGCGTAGCACCGAGTACTATCATTTCATATCCATGAGTGAGAGTGGAATAGTTGTTTTATTAAAAACGCCCCCAAAAGTATAGGAAGATAAAATGAGATAAAAAGAGAAACGCCCCCCAAAAAATCACTCGAGTTTTGCATTACTACGCCCGGCGAATGGCTTGAAAAAAACTGACGCCACTTTGTCATCCAATCAGTGAGAAAAAAGTATTTCCAGCGCTTCCAGTTTTGATTGGTTCACTGGATTTTCTCTGTCATTGTGATCGTTAAGATTTATCACTTGGTCTTAGTTTGAGAAAACCGCCCTATATAAACAGTTGAGTTATGCTATTACCGTAATCGCTGCTAGTCCTTGAGCTTGCTAGCCACTCGAACATATTGGGAGGAATCGACAAAGCCGAAAATCACGCCTCAAATTCCCGCCTTTGTTTGGTCCTTCGTCGTGACTTTCATTTAGACTTCAAAGAAAATACAGTAATAGGAACCGATTACCAGGGATACAATGGAAACAATCCGATCTAGTACCCAGGCACTCTCTTCCTCCCCTCTCAATTCGGCGCCAAATTTTTTGACACCACCAACTATGGCTGCCCGCGGGTTTCTCGGTAACTTTTTTTTTTCACATTTTGAGGACCTCTTTGCATGCTGAGAAATTTCTACCCAATACTAGAAGAAATTGGACTGGAGAAGAGCTTTTAGTGTTTTCGTCTTTAGATTTTCTGAACATTTACCAGGAATTTCCGAGGTAAAATAAGGGAATCAAATTCGAGAAATTTCTGCATGAGAACTGTCGAGGCAGTCGAGCAACTTGCGGAGAGAAGGTGGTGCGGACACACAACCCGTCCCCAGGTCCTTATGTGTGTTTTACGCTCGGCTTCAAGAGAACGAGAACACCTAATGACGGGCTGGGTTAAGTTGATTACTGACTTGAAACGTTCCATTGTTACTTTATGAGGGCAACTGGGCAATGTTGTAACTAAGTCCAGTCTTTTTTTTTTTTTTTAAGAAGAAACGCTGTTACTTAGTGGACACCCAAATTTTTTTTGACGCGTTGAGCCAAACTCGGAATACCACCGAAGCTGTCATGTTACCTGGACACCTCCAAGCTTTTAGCATCGGCAACAGGAATTTCAGACTCTTTGATAAACTTGAAAGCTTCTCCAAGGTTGAGCCTCGGGCGAGCCTCGGTTGCATGCACAAGTACAACAAGAACAAGAAATATCAAAACATGCTGCACCATGGTAACGTGAGACAGGATTGACACCTAGAAGAAAAGCTTCATAGAGTAAGTATAGGGAATAAATTTGCTACAGTTATTTTCTTAATAAGAGGGTATAATTATCGAATTGGGTATTTGGTTTGGAAGAATGCATTTCCGGAGATTTCCCGAGGATGTACGAACATTTCAGAGTAGCTCCGAATATTTCCGAAGGCGACCCGAAGGCTGACAGTTGCTGAAAGCATCTCAACTCAAGGTCCTACGACGATTTTTGACTGATGTCATATAGAGTCCAACTATTTCAGATAGTCTACAGTAAATTACCGAAGATCACCTGACATCACAATACCGTAATGCAGATGGCGGCTATTTGGATAACATAACATTTTTGACTTAATATTATACCCTCTAAACTTTATTTTAAATGTTACTCTTTAAATTTTCAGGGAGATACGAAGTGGGAGGCGGATTCGGTCAATTCTTCGTTTGTGCAAGTTCACAAAAGACCGATCTGAAGTTACAAGAACGGCATTTAATCCTATCAATTTGAGGCATTAAGAGTTATTTACTTTTCCATGTCAACATAAACGTTTCAAGTGCGACAAATGGTTATTTATATATTTATATTTGATTACATTACTTGCACCGTAATTCAATAACAGTCATAAAAACGTTGGGTGATTGTTGTAAGATGTGTGCAGCTTGAGAAAAACTCGCTTCCGAGAGCACGAAAAAGAAACAAGTGCTATCTAAAAAAAAAATCAGAAAACTGCAAGAATTGATAAATTACAAAAATGTAAACTGACAATTAGTTATATGTAAGATTAAAAACGATTTCAGTAACACTGGATACAGAAACAGCGATTTAGATAGTCTTTGTTGATCGTCCAGAATCATGCTGGTAACCTCTTTCAGGCGTTCAGAGTTAGTTGGGGTGTAGTGCAAAAAACGGCGAGCGAAAAAATAGGGGACAGAAAAAATAAGCTCTTCTCCCTTACATTTTTAGTCGCCGTTTTTCACGCTGCCACCAACTAACTGAACGCCTGGAGGAGGCTACGTGCTAGCGGCTTCGTGCCAGTAAATTCCTAGTGCAGTCAAGATAATGCAATTATTTGGCCCTGGACAAAACTCCGCCGAAGCTTAATTCGTCTTTTACTTGAGAAACTATCCTAATCTGCCAGTTAACTAAGCAGGGCATGTCAAACAAATCTCTGCAAACAAAGTTAAAATGAAATGTTAAGCGAATGAATTCACTGAGAAATTGTCCGATTTTTTTTTTTTTAATACAAATCTATTTGTTGATTGTACGGTTTGGATACCTCACCTTGGTTTTAAGATCTCAATTATTAAACTGCAGTTGCCGTTTGCAGAGCTATTTTCCTTTTGTTTCGTTTTGCTTTGTTTTGTTCCTTTTTTTTTCACGGCTATCCGCGACAAAGTTAAATAACGCAGATTTTAGGTTCACGCTTAACGTAGAGACAGATAAGTAAAACACACTTACTTCTTTTTGGAAACAATATCTCTCCAAGTGCTGTGAAATTTTGTGCGCAAGTGATCACAACACTGCGAAGTGAACTGGTTAAATATTCCCCACTCCGGATGCAAGGTGACTCCTCTAAACTTTCGCCGACAAAAGAGCCACTTAGCGTTAATGGAAGCTGTTGAATTCGGTCAATGCAGGCCAAAAGGAAGCTTGACAGTTCGATTGAAATTACTCACTGTTGTTGAAATAAGTTGGCAAATTGGAATTATTTCTGATATTTTAGTTCTTTGAACTTTTCGCGAAGGAACCGACCATTTCAAATAAACAACGATATTTCATCATGTAGCCGGATATGACTTGAAAAACACACGATATTTGTTAAAAGTTACCGTCTTCGGCGGACGTGAGTACTCATATCTGAACAAAAGATGTGTCCAGACTACTGAGTTACTGAAAACATGGTAAATTAGCGCTGCTCAGTAAAGTAGTGCATACAAAGGAACCAGAAGCCAGAAAAATAGAAAAGCAAATGAACTTAAATTTTAAGTTAACGGAGATCGCCAAATTGAGTACAACGTTTACTGCTAGATCTCTAAAAAAAAAGCGCATTTGCGTAAGTTAATATCAAAGGGGAAAAAAAAAAGCAAAACTAGCCTGCAGAAAAAGTTTCCTCATCCCAAAGTCAGTCGTACGTAAATCTGAACTTGAAATCGGTTCTAGTTATTGTGTCTGCTATTAATTTCCTCGCCAGTAATTAAACAATTTGTACCGCGTGCTCCAGTTTTTGATTTTCAAAGCTGTGACGTCATATAAGACAAAGAGGAATCAACTTAAGACTGCAAGACTGTATACAAAATCAATAATATGTGATTTGAAGAACCTCGCGAAAATAATAGGGGTTGATGCATTTAGGAGGAAGATGTAGGGGTTTGGAGCTAGGCGAGAGCTGTCTGAACAATTTCTTCTCAGTAATGGTACTTTTATCGGGTTTCACACTGCTGGCAGTCAGGTCTGGTCGTCGTAGTAATATATTGAAAGAATTTCATTAACTGATCGAGAAGCATTGTGTGGATTCGAACGCCCATGCTTGTCAGATGGACTACCTAAGCCACTTTGTCCACAGAGGAAAAGTTCGGAACGGGGATGCTTGGTTGTAAACTTTTTTTCAAGAAACCAACTTTTCGAAAATGTCCGTTCCATTCTATTTTGCACCAGATCAGAATTTCCAGAGTTTGCGCGGACGGAAGACTGGGTTCGGTGAACCTGCCTCACTTTCATGTGCCTTTCAATAACCTTTGGCGGGAAGATCGAAAACAAAGATGGCGTACACTTGGCTGCATTGGTCTACTCTTACACCTACTCTTTCTACTCCTTCGACACCTTTAATAACAATTCAAACCCCAGGAAGAACTGCTAGTCAACCAAATGTTCGCACTAAGACGATCCAGAAAGAAGAAGCGATGATTCCTGCTGAGAACACTGAAACGAGGAGTGAACAAAGGAAAAGACGGAATGCAAGAAGGAGGGAAGCGAGACGCGAGAAGAAGCAAAAAGCGATTGAAGACAAAGTTCATGAAATGGCTTCGAAAGCGGAACCAACTATGCAGGAACTTGATGATGCTAGGAAGCGAAAGCTAGCAAAGAGAGTAATAAGGAAGCAGAATATTACTAGCAGAAGAGCGGCGAAACAACAAAGGCAGTTAATGGCAGTTGAGAACAAAATCAATGAAGAGGTGTCAAAGACGCAAGCTGATATGCAGGAACTTGTTGAAGCTGAAAAGAAAAACGCAGAAAGGTATCTCTCTCTGGCGAGGAAATACTACGGAATGTGGAAGCTGTTAAATGAACAACAAAACAGCACTGCGAAGTTACGAGGAGAAGGCTACAAATGCAATGTAAGAAACTTTTCGTTATTCCGCATTTAATCAGTGTCTGACGTAATATAAGTGCATACATACCAGACAAAAGGAGATACAAACTGAACATAGATTATGGATGGGTCATTATAACTTCTCGTCATCAGTTAATACTAAAATCATGGTATCAGAAAACTGCCCAATCATCTTGTGAACACGTTATTTTCGTGGCACAGTAGGTTACCATAGCAACAGTTTGACCTGCTACAAACACCTTTAGGGCCTGTTCACATTGAAGTGGGGGATCCCAGGAAGATGAGGTACCCCTCCTCAGTGGGGTAACCAATCTCTCCATGCAATCTCTCTTTTTTTCTTGATCGCATTGATCGCAGTGGGGACTGCAGACTGTGGACTGGGGATAAAATACAGACTGCAGACCAGGGGTAAAATGCAGACTGTAGATTTTTTAACTGAATAGTGTTACCATTTCCATCATTGAGAGCCAACTGTAAGCAGGCTAACTGGGACATTATTCAGGCTAACCAGTGTGATATTCAGGCTAACTGGAGTGATAGTCAGTCCAACCTGAGTGATATTCAAGCTAAATGGAGTGCAGACTCAATGTGATTAGCCTGAAGAACCCTGTTTACAGTGAGCACTTGATAATGGAAATAACACAATATATTTACAAGGTATGCACCTGCAGTCTGCATTTTACCTTCAGTCTGCATTTTACCCCTAGTCTGAAGCCCACAATCCATAGTCTGTTTTTTACACTGAGTGAAGAAGATACTTGTTTAATACTCTTGGTAGTCATCCAGGACACTTCAGTGTATTAAAAATGTAATAGCTTTTGGTCATACATGATGAATACAAAGTCAAATCTAGCAGCAAACAAGCAGAATTTAATGATGATGAACAGACACAATTTCTTGAAGCTATAAGTTTGTTGATGTGGCATACATATCTACTCATTTTGCAATAAAAATGTTTAGTCCTCTAATTTAGAATCAAATTTTGGCTTCAAGCAAACTATAAATGTATTGAGCTACATGTATATGGCTGGGAGTGATAAACACAAATTCTTGCTACAAATTTTAAGTTATCAATACATTTTGAAATCATTTATCCAAAATATTTGTTAAAAAAATGTCCTGATGACATTGATAATAAAACATGAATGACTTAAGTCACTCCAAATTGATAGTAGATTTACCATATGTCATCTGAGGGGCATTTTCTATTCAACCAAAAATTCCAAAAATTTCGAAACAGGGACAAATGGTAAGGAAAGTTTCTGGAAAATCTGGAAATTGATGAATTTCTGAAAAACGAACCATTCAACCTCAAATTCTGGGAAGAAAAAATCATATGGGAAATGAAATTTCCGATAAGTTTGGTATACCTTGCAAGGTTAATAGGCCAATTCCAATATATTAAAATTCTAACTCGGCTCTGAGGCTTAAGGGGATAAAACAAAAGGAATTGCATCAAGGATGAGGGATGAATAATTAATTTGTTTTGTTTTATTCCCCTAAACCTCGGAACCAAGTTAGAATTTTAATATATCGGAATTGGCCTATTGTTCTTTTTTCTGGGAATCCTGAAAATGCTGTTCCAGTCGCCACTGGAAATTTCCGGAAATGCAAACCAGTGTCACAGTGATTTGGGTATCACCGTGTTTTGGGTACCTCCGAACCCATATCCCTAGTGTTTTGGGTACCCAAAACACTGAAAGCATTATATACCACAGACTGGGGCAAGTGAAATCATCCATAATTCAGCTGAAAAACCCTTTATCTTCTTACTAAGTTTTGACTGAATAAATTAAAACTTTCTTAATCTTGATATAAGCACATAAAGTTGCTGAAAATAGTCGCAATTTATAACAGACTGTGTGATCCGAGTCCGCAGTTATAACGACACACAAAACACATTCACGCGCCAAAGTTCCTTGTATGAACATGGGCTTGGTGCCTATCGATAACCCTTGAAATGCACGTCATTTTAAACAAGTAAGCCGCATTCTAAACCTCGGATAGTTCAGCAATTGAATAAAATCAATATACAAGCGAACACACTGAGATACGGCTGTCATGCAATACGCAGGTCTCAAGCTAACAGCTGACAGACCTCTGTGTACGGTTACCTGTCTGAAATAAACTTTGTCTTAGACTTAGTTATTTGTCACTCTTTTCTTGACCATCCCTCCTATTAGATTTTGCCATTAAAGCAGTTTTTCTTCGGAGACATGTATAAAAAATGCAAATAAAGTAGACAAGCTAAGTCCTTTGATCTTTGAACACTGGGAAAGTGGGATACCCAAATCCCTAGTGATATGGGTATCCCTTTCCGATATGCTCGCTTGTTATCGTTTCTTTAATTCAGGGTAGCCAAATCGACCGAAGATAAGAAGGCAAAGCTAGCTTACAAAGACTAAAGTCATTCCATTGAGAAAAGGACTTAGAAATGCTAAAATGTTAGGG